>FWWL01002881.1_pt1 | contig 14036 bp, 7 predicted proteins | sample 2228331 | NCBI WGS metagenome assembly FWWL01 (sample SAMEA103939775, study PRJEB20133) | metagenome
CGACCACCACTCGGCCTATTGCCTGGGCATCCATGCCGCCAGGCGAGGCACGCGGTTTGAAGCTCTCGAGCCCGTGCGTCAGGCTGTCAGGGAACAGTTCGGAGGCTTCCGGGAAGGCATCGCTGTCGGCGTGAGCCTGCGGCATGACCACGGCTTTGCGATGAGGAGCGATGACTTTCAGCGGGAGATCCGCTTTCTCGGGCTGGAGTCCTCGCCGGCGTTCGTGCGCGAGCCGGAGGGCAACGGGTGCATCGAACGCTTCTTCCGCACCCTCAAAGAGCAGCTGCTCTGGGTACGTCACTTCGAGACCGTGGAAGAGCTGGCTGCGGCTCTTCAGGAATTCCGCCAGCGCTACAACGAGCATTGGCTGATCGAGAGGCTTCACTTTCAGACCCCGCGGCAGGCCCATCAGGCCCAGCTTGCCCTCGAACCTGCCGCATGACGATAATTCAAAAACTGTCCAAGAAATCAGGGGCGGTACACAGCGACCTGTTGATGACAAGACTGGGCGGTGAATTCACTGTGCCGGCTCTACCCGGCAAGGGAGGTTGCATTGAAGGTCGATCCAGTTGCCGGAGTTGGTGTGGGCCAAACACAGAACCCTGCGGGTGAGTCCATGTCCGTCTACGTTCACCTTCACAACGTGACCGGAAGCACGGACGACGCTGCCCACAGAGCTGGGGACCTCGATACCCTCGGTTTGCAGGTACGTGACTTTGACCTGATCCCCCGGCCGGAAATCGTGGTTTGGAGGGGGCGGAGGATCCTGGCAGGTGTGTGAAGTGTGCCCACCGCATTTCGGACACAGAAGTGTGATCGTTGATGTGCCCGAAGGGTCCCAATGGCTCACGAGCCGGCAATGTTCGTTCCACGCATCATCCAGAAAGTGATCCACCGAGCGCCGGCGCAACAGCCGCTTCATGTCATCAAACAGAACCTGGACCCCTTTCGGGGTGACAGCATGAATCTCGCCAAGGCAATATTTCGCCCCGCTCCTCTTCTGGGCCCAGTAAAAGAACACCACCTCATCGCCCGCCTGCCAGCGCAATTCCTCAGGTTCGGACTCGAGGCATCGGTGAGGTACGGCTTGGCCACATCGGCGGCAAAACAAATGCCGATCGGGGGCTGACACTTCCTCTGGCGTGACCGCGGGAGTGAACGTTGAGGGCATCCTCGGCGGCGCCAAGGAAACTTGCCACCGCGAAATGTCCTCCGGTGCTCGTCCCTTCAGATGGGACAAGAGGTCTTCCTGCCGAGGCTGGCCAAAAACCAGGCGATAGACTGCCAGGCTGGCCCTCAGATCCGGCAGCCGTTGTTGTTCCTTGCTGAATGGAAGTATGGGGACTCTTCTTTCCACACTGTAGCCGCCGTCCACCGAATACACCCAATACGGCTCCAGATCATCCTTGCCGGCAGGCCGCTCTGCAACGGCGAGGTCAAACAGTCGGGCCCATGGATCGTCGCCCTCCCGATACACCTGCCGCAGACCATCCAGACCATACCGCAGCGCCAGATTCTTGCGGATCGCGTGGCCCTTATACCGGTGCACGCGTCCTTCCCGTTGCTCCAGATCTACGGGATTGGAGGGAAGGTTCCAGTGGTAAACCGCATGGCAGTATGGATGGAAGTCGAGCCCTTCCTGGCCAATGGAAGTGGACGCCAGAATGAAGGGGCGAAATGGGGAATTAAAGGCCCTTTGGACAGTTTCCGCCCGGGCGACCTTCTTCTCCTGCTCTCCCTGCAGGTTGCCAAAGCGCATCGCGAACCGGCACCGCAAGCTGAATGGTTCAAATGAGAGCCTCTCTCCTCCAGCCTTAACCCGAATCTGGTCTACCTCAAGACGGGAGGTTCTCACCGAGAGCGCTTCAGAGGCGGCCTCTGCGATTTGCGCCGCCGCGGCGGCGGGGTTGTGGTCCGCCAAACCCAGCGCTTCTCTTAACCAGTGGAAGTACTCATCCAGCACCGCCGGCAGATTGCCCTCCAGGCAATACTGAAGGACCCGGCGCCAGTACGGCAGGCTCTCATCCCCTCCGCGCAACATCACATTGACTTCCGGAAGGTTGAACATCGTTCGGAAGCCTTGTGCGATTCGCGCCGCTGCCTTCAACAGTGCCTCATCGTCGGTGTCAATCCAGCGGACAACCCTCTTCAGCGCGCGAAGCGCGCACACTGCCGGACTGGCGATCGCCACGTCGGCGAGTACATCCACCAGGTCAGCGGGCGTCCGACCCAGCACCGGGAAGTCGCCCATGAACTCGGTGAAATAGGAAGTATGGCGTGCAAATCCCGAATCTGACTCCTCGTCCGCTGACACGCCAGCTCGATGCCAGCCCTCGGCGCCTGTCGAGGACAGCCACGTTTTCATCCACGGAGCGTACTTCGAGTCCAGAATCGCCAGTGCCGCCCAATACCACCGCTGATCCTCTCGCCCCTCCTCTGCTGCCAGCTTTGCCACTGTTGGGCGGAGCAATTCGGCGATTTTCTCTCGAACCCGGGCTCTCACCCAATCCTTCGTCGGCAGGCCCTCTCCTTCGAACGCCAGGCAGATCCCAAGCGGATCTACCTCCATGGCCAGGGTGACCGAAGGGTACAGGAGACAAAACAGCGGCATGCCGGCGAGCCGGTCTTCTGCCGCACCCGCGAATCGCAGGAGTGCTTTGTGTCGATTCAGGAGCGTGCTGTACCGGAACGGCCCGCCGGCCGATTCCAGCATTCGCCGTTCTGCCTCGTAGGAACAAAACATGGCAATCGCATCCGGAACGACCTGCCATGCCGAGAACACCAGCGCCTTCGTCATGCCCTGGTGTCTTGAGAACGCGCCTTCAGGCTGCCAGTAGGGCAATGAAGGTGGAACCCACAGGAGCCGCCACTGCTCCTGATCCACAGTCGCCTCCAGCAGGCTCCTCAATCGGCCGTTTGCCGGGTCGAGGGGGGAGTACCGTTCAAAGTGGCCCCGGCGCAGGAGTTGATTCTTCGCCCGCGACAGGGCGTCCACAAGCTCCGGGGAAGGCCGCTTCGCCTGACCCCGGAGGAGCTTCTTCATTTCGTACTCCTTCATGACGTTGAGGAGATACGGGCATGACTTCCAGTACTCAATCGCGTTCCACGTATTCAGCGCCTTTGCCACGCGGTCGACCAGCACCGCCTGCTTGAGATCGGATGGCTGCAACGTCACTTTGACTTTTGGCTCGGAAAGCATGGCGTCCCGCCGCTCCGTGGCAGGAACGCGCTCGGTTCGCACCATCACGCGGCGCAGGCTCGTCTCGATCGCCGTTCTGGCCCGTTCGGCTTCCTCGTCCGTCCCTAGGCCGAGCCCATGGAGGGCACGCCGGAACTGCTCGAGATGCCGCGCGACTTCCTCGACCGCCTGCCTGCTTCCCAGCAGGAACTCCAGCGTGCGCCGAAAGTCCTCGTAGTGATCCTCTTCGGTCTCGTGATGCAGCGTCAGCATCTTGTAGGGCGTCGCGGAGAGAAGCAAGACTCGCACTTCCGGATGCTCGAACAGAGCCCGCGCCAGCTGCGCTGCGTCGTCGTCTCCATGGATCAATTCCTTGAAGCGCTGGAATTCGTCGAGAATCACCAGATCCGGCTCCAGCGCGTCGACACAAACACGCGCCAAAGTCTGCCGCAATCCCGAGATCACCCGGTAACGCCGCCTGGACTCTTCAGAACTGAACTCCCGGTGTCGTTGGAACACTTCCGCGGTCTCTTGCAGTTCTTCCAGCAGCCTTCGATCCTGCTGCAATTGCCTCTGGAAGAGCCGCTCCAGCTCAGAATCCAGCTCGACTGCCTTCTCCGCGTACTTCCTCCAGCCCTCTTTCCTTGCCGCCGCCTGAAGCAGGTTCAGGAGTCCTGTCCGGTTCAGGTCGAACCCTTCACGCAGCATGTGATATAGCACGCGGCGCTCTTCCATCACGCCGCCGCGGTTCTTCAGGTCGAACGTGGTGCCGGGAGTAAAGCTGATGAAATTGATCCGGTTGGCCTTCAGATTCCTGAGGTGCACCGGAAGCAGCGTCAGCCGGGTGGCCATCATGAAGCGGCGGTTCCCGTAGACGTTCAGCCGGTTCAGGTTCTGATTGGCGATGGCGGCATTCGAGCAGACATAGATGATGTCGATCCGTTCGACGCCCTTTTCCTCCAAATGCCGGATCGTCCTGGCGATGATGCCCTTGGCCACCATCGTCTTGCCGAGTCCGACTTCGTCCGCAACCAGGAACCGTGTCGTGCAATCCTCGTCGAGATACATGCGCCGGAACGCATACTCGACCGTATTTCGCTGGAAATCCCGCAGCCTGTTCAGGATCGAATCCACATGGAGGCGGACGCTCATTGTCCCGCCTCCTGCAGCACTTCCTCGTAGACCCGCCACAGTTCCAGAAACTCTGGAGGAACGATGCCCTCGCCATCGCCTGCCCCGTTCAGATCGTCGATCAGCGTCTTGATCGAACGCAGGCGCGACGGATCCCGGCTCAGCGCCCGTGTCATCTCCTCGAGCAACGGCAGCGCGTCCCGGATCCGGTAGCCGGAGGATTCCCCCTCGCCTGAGACTGCCATCAGCAGCTCGTTCGGCAAACCGTCCTCCTGTGCATCCGCCAGCAGGAAAAGAAGGTATTTCAGGAAGCCTTCCCGGTTCGCCACGATGGTGCGGACTACCGCTGCGCGCCTCTCCTCCGGCAGCCCGTCCACCGGCAGGTTCAGAACAAAGCAGCAGCGCTCGGGCGCCGGTTCGCAAGCGAGCTCAAAGGCGACGAGCCCTGTGACAGCGGCAAGTGAGCATCGTGGAAGAACCACGGGACAGCCCCGCGCCAGGGCCATGGCATCTACTCCGTGCTCCGGGCGCAGGCTGATCGGCCAAGCCCGGATGCTTGAAATGCCCGGGAGCGGGATCGGACCGGCCGGAAGAAGGGTCAGTTGCCACTCATCTTTCTCTCCTTGGCACGAAATCCGCAAGGACGCCGTGCCGAGAGACCTCCGGGCCTCTTCCAGCCGCTCACGGGCGGCCACCACCTCGGCATCCTCTACGAGCTGCTCGCCGGGTGAGTACAACTCCAGAGCGTTTCCCAATCCCTGCGGAGAAAGCAGTTCCTCCACACCCTTCACCTTGCTCTTCTTGCCAGTGAGCCCAGCCAGCAGCTCCACGTTGATGCAATCGACCAGCGCCGCTCTTGTTGCATTGGCCGATCCCATCCAGAGGACCGTGTCCCACCCGCTGTTTGCGATGTACACCTTGGCGTGCAGGCCTCTCAGCGTGCTTCTTTGGTCGGGAGCATCCTCGCCGCTTTCGCTTTCCAGGACCTCCCGCAGGACCCAATTCTGCTGAAACAGCTGCCGGGCGGCATCGCTCAGCTTGTCCAGCTCTTCCGGCCGGGAAATGAGCGCTACAGCCTCGTCGGTCGTCCCGGACAAAGCCTGAAGCGCCTCATCGGACACGAAGGGAGAAATGACCGCCAGTTTCTGGCTTTGCGGAAACCGCCAACGCCGCGGTTCCAGCCCGAGCGATTCGAACCGGAGCGACTCAAACCCGGCCGGCAACACCCACTCCACGGTGTTCAATTCCTCCGCCATGGACTCGGCCTGTTGCCTCCTCTTCGGATGGACCGGGACATTCGCCAGGCGAGGAAGAGCGGCCACAAGATCCCGCAATCCCCGGTTGCCGCTCCGCGTCTGCTTTGTCGGCGCGCCCTCGACTGCCAGCACCACATCCCAGGAGCGGTCGAATGTCAGGTTTCTGGACAGGACCAGCGCCCGAAACAGCACAGGCTCCGCCGGATCCCATGGCTCAAACCGCAGGACGACCAGCTTCGGATGAAATGCGCCCCCAAGAGGCGCCGTCACGGGCACAACCATGGATTCCAGCAGGCCATAGAGAACGTGAGCCATCCGGGGAACGGCGATCTGTGCTGTCTCGCAGTAGACTGTCAGCCGCTCCGAAGTCCGGCGAAGCGCCTCCAGCACCGCGATGCCGTCGCGCAACTCCCCGGCCGCGGCCTCATCGCCGAACATGGAAAGGTTCATTGCGGCGCCCAGCAGCGCCGTCAAATCCAGCGAGTAGGTGGTTGCGATCCCTGCATCGAACCGGTATCCGGCGGGAGCGCGGAGTGCCTGCGTCAGCAGGAAGCGGTCATTGGGTTCCAGCATCATGCCGCCAGCCCCGCGGCGAGGTCATTCAGATATGTCTTGACGATTTCCCAGCGGAAGGACATGGGGACCAGCATGGCTGCGCCGCTCCACTGCTCCAGGGCGCGCCGGTTCAGGAAGCGCGAACGCGGGCCCTTCAGCTGCATCTCGCGGTTCCGGATCAGGCGCCGGGCATCCTCCAGCCGCCACAGCGACGCGCCATGATCTGCCACGAGCCGGACCCACCTTTCCACGAATTCCCGCGCCCCCACGCTGACCGTGTGACCCGGATGCCGGACGGCCTCCCAGAACTCCCTCATGTTCCATTCCGCAATCCGCGTTCTGTCGACTGCCAAGCCCCCGGACCACGCCGCGAACTCTGCGGAAAATTCGTCCGCCAGTTCCTTCCGCGAGCCCGCTTCTGCCAGCAGCAGGTTGTACAGAATCGCCGCGCCCTGCATTGTCCGTGAGAAGAGTCGCGCATGCTCGAGCAGGCGCTTGTGCTGTTGGGGGAACGCCGCCAACCGGGGATGCTCCCAGGCGTAATCCACATCAGCGGGTTCGCTGTGCCATGCCAGAAAAGCCAGCAGGCTGTTCTGACAGGCCGGCATCATCAACCGGTCCCGAAAGAAGAGCGCCTCATCGCGGGTCAACTGGAAGGTGGCCTGTTCGGGAAAATCTCCCGGGGCAGGCGGGAGCCTGGGATGCCAGGTGAACTGGAAGGGGTCCGTCCCTCCGTCTGATTCATGCCTTGAACGGTCCCTGCGCCGGTAAATGGCATCCAGATGGCGGTGATATTCCTCCCGTCCGCCTTGATACAGGCAGATGCCATAGACCCGCAAGCCAGCCCAATAGACCGAGCTCGGAAGCCGCTTCAGCCCGCCCTTTGCGACCCTGCCGATCACGCCGCTGTTGTCCTGTTGCGCGGTCAACGGCTCGATCAGGGCGATCTCCATCTTCCGCGCCCGGGCGGCAATGGAGCGAGAGGGGACCCTTTCGTCTTCCAGCTTCTTGTAGATCCAGGGAATGAAGAAGAAATAGCGGAGCCGCGTCTGGATAGTGCTGGTCCCGGGGAACAGATGATCGGAGAGCGAGTCGCGGATAGATCCCAGCCCGAGTTCGTCGCGCGGCTCGCGCTCCTCGAACATCGCGAGAATGCGCTGCGTCCGTTCGCGCTCAGCCGCGTTGAAGTCCAGCCAGGCAAGCGTGGATTCCATCGTCAGGTAACCGGCTATGATGGAATGCTGGATCGAGGTTTCATTCCATCCAGTCAACCACGCTTGAGGGGAGCGTTCGGACAGGACTTCAACAGGCCCATCCCTTGCAATTCAGAAACCTTGCCCTGAATGTAGTCCTCCTGAAAGTGGGGCTTCACGTTCCGGACCCTTTGCGACAGCTCCGCCACAGAAAGCCGCTCGGATTTTCTGGCGGCCTCGCGATCCACGTAGACGATGGTGCTCTCCAATTCCAGATCCGCACTGCTGTGAGAGCCAAAATGCTCAAGCACCCAGTTGATGTCCGCACGGTGCTTCTGCAGGAAAGAGGCGCCGGATCGCAACACAGAATCCCCGCCCTCTCCCTTGCGGATCTCGTAGCCATAACCGCCCGGAAAGATGACGAGCTTCGACTGAATCGCTCCCAGATTCTCCGCAGTGCCCAAGTCAGACAACACGCTTGAATCGAAGGGGCCGTACGCGTAGAGTGTGAACCTGTACCCCAGCGGGACTCCCCGTAGCGTTTGCAGCAGATAGCAGAACTTCATCAGCGCCGTGCGGCCCAGCGGCGTTCGCGGCGCACGGGCTGCGAAGTCCGTTATCACCGCCAACCTTGCATCCTGTAGCTGATTCCAGTCCATGGGTCACTTCCTCCACTCTCGTCCGGTGGCGTTCGCTATTTTTCGTCTTGCCTCCTCCCGATGTTCCGGGAGGCAATACAACAGAACCTGATCAAACTGGCCCAGATGGCGTACCACACTTGAATACTTGCTGAGTGGCGCAGCCTTCCTCTCTCCGTCATTGTTGCCGTAAATATCTATGTCGCCATCATCGAGTTTGTACCAACTTTTCCTGGCGGGAACCTCCGCTGCCAATAGGTCGCCCAGAGCTTCACGGACTCGGGCCAGGTCGCCCCGATCCTTCTCAGTCTGAACCTCGTTCGTCTGGAATACCAACCGGTAATGATCCCGCGTCGCAAGCCGCTTTCCGTGCTCTCCGCCCTTGCCTTCCGCCAGCAGGCCAAGCACCTTCCAGTCGTCCCACTTCAGGTATTCACGCAGTCCGTCCTCCGTTGGCTTCGGGAATTGACCTCCTGGCAACATCGTCTTGAGTGCTTCCCGGAGATGAAGGTCATACGCCACGCGCGTTTTATGAAAATAAACCTGCGTAAACATGAAATAGCGCGCCAGAACCAGCGATTCTGCCGCGTGCCAGCCTCCATCCTCTACACCCAGCTTGGGCTGTCCGCTTTCCACGTCTTGCCCAGCGGTGACGGTGGAGATCAGACGATGGAGATCGAAGCGGCCATACTGCACTCCTGCGTGGTAGGAATCACGCAGCAGGTAGTCCATCCGGTCCGCATCCATTTGACCGCTGATCAGAAAGCGCCAGAAGATACTCTCCATGGCCTCTTGACTTCCCTCGATCAACGCCGCCACCTCATCAGCACTGATGTGGTAGTTCTCGCGGTTCAACCTGTGATCTTCGATGGCCCCCCTCAACGGACCACGCACAATGGCTGCAGAGTATTCCTCGTGGGTATACTTGCCCTCACCGTTCTCTCGACTCGGGAACAGTTCCTCTGACCCGTGCGAAAAGGGGGAGTGCCCGACGTCATGCAATAGAGCGGCGAGCCGCACCAGATGCCTGTAGCGATCGAACGCAGCCTTGGCGTAGCCTCGGTTCTTCAAAATGTCCTGGCACTTTTGGACAATTGAGTCATATAGCAACGTGGCTGTGTGCATGACACCGAGCGAGTGCTCGAAGCGGGTGTGCATTGCGCCGGGATAGACCTGATCTGTCCAAGCCAGTTGCCGGATCCGCCGCAGGCGCTGAAATGCTGGCTGATCGATGATCTCCCGTTCCCAATCGTTGAGAACGATGAACCCGTGGATGGGGCAGCGGATCTCAAACGTGCGATGAGGATCCATGGGTCAATACACCGCGAGGAGCAAGTCTATCGCAATGGCGAAGAAAAGGCAAATACTTCGGGAGCCCATGGCTTTATTTTCCTCTCGCTGGGTGCGCCACCCGCGGGTCGGCGGGGGGCGGGTCGAGGCGGGTCTGGTAGGGGACGCCGCTGCGTTCGGCTTCGGCGAGGGCGTCGTAGATCTCCAGAATGACGCGCTTGGTGCGGTATTCGCCGAAGGCGGCTTCGTCCTTGCGGCGGATGATGGGGAAGGTGTCGAGGATATACGCAGCGTCGTCGCGGCTGATGCCGTACAGGTGGAAGTAGAGCGCGTCCAGCTCGCAGCGGATCAGGAAGCGGCGCTCCTCGTCCCAACGGAAGGGCGGGCCGTTATAGCCCAAGTCGCGGGCGAATCCGGCCAAGTCCCACGCTGTGTACGTGAGTTCGAGAACGCGCGGGGTGATGAACGTCAGGTCTTCATCAGTGTATGCATCAGGTGGGTGAATAGGAAGTTGTCGGACGACGAAAAAACTCAAATCAGTCCCGCCCAATTTCTGCCGCGTGAAGTAATCACAAGCCATCGAGGAAAGAGCCGCCATCATGCACTGAACCAAGCGTGGCACGAGCATCAACTGAAGCTTGTCATTTACAGCCACGATAGGGACTGCAGCAGTAATTAATGTCCGCACATCGGTGGCGCGAGCAGTCTTTCGAAACCCCAGCAGCCACTGGCGACCGCCGAGGTCGGGCAGGTCCTGGCGGCGGACCCAATAGCGGGGGAGCACGACGTAGTTCGGGTCGGCCAAGCGCTCGGGCGGGATGCGGGGCAGCTCGGTGTCCTGGCTGCCGGGCGGCTTCATGGCAAAGTCGCCGAAGCGGTGCGTGTACTGGTGCATCATCTTGACCTCGTAGAGAGGCACATACTCCTCCCCGTCGCCGCGGACAAAGTGGTTGCCGCGCAGGACGAAGCCCTCGCCCTCCAACTGCTCGCGCGTGCGGAAGAGGTGCGAGTCGTTGGACATGTGGAACATTCGCATGAACCGAACGCCCCACGGATTCTCTTCCGGCGGCCCTTCCTTGACGAGCACCGGCACGCGGCGGTAGATGGCCTTGGTGATTTCCGCATCGCGCCGGCTGCGGAAGATGGGGCAGGTGCGCGTGTTGGGGTTGATCAGCGCGATCTCTTCCGCGGTCAGCGTGAAGTGGCGCTCGGGGTCGGCCAAGTCGGCCACCTGGTGGGCGAAACAGAAGAAATCCGCCGCCGAACCCTTTGGAAGAGGTGAGCCGGTCACTGTCAGCAGGCTGAACTTGTAGCTCCGGTGAACCCCCTCGAAGATGCCCTCGCGGTTCTCAAAATCGTACAGACTGACCAGCGTGTTGGAATCCACCAGCGACGCAAAGAAGTTCCGCGTGGTGTTGTCCGTGGCGATGCCGGAGGGAACAATGATGCCCATGCGGCCGCGGCGGCTGATCAGCGAGCGGTTGCTCTCGGCGAAGACGGCGTACGTGTTGATGTCGCCCACCCCGCAGAGCGGAAAGCGGCCCGTGTTGCGGATCAGGACGCTCTCGCCTTCGGCTTGCCGGAGCGCCTCCTGAAACGCGGTAAACAGCGCCGGGTCGGTCTGGCGCAGGGCACGGATCATGCGCTCCCGGGCGGCTTTGTTCGGTGCAGCGGCGATTTCGGGGTGGCGCTCGGCGAACCACTCCTTCTCCTGCAGCTTGATGCGCTCCCACGGCGGATTGCCGAGCACGACATCGAAGCCGCCGTTCCAGCCCGTTTGCTCGTTTTCGGGCGTCTCGCCCGCCGGAGGCACCTTGAAGACGTCCGGGAAGGCGAGATGCCAGTGGAAGAATTTGTACTGCGCGGCCAGCCGCACGATCTCCCGCCGCATCCAGGGCTCGCAGGCATGCGGGTTGCGTTCGATCCGCCGGAAGACTCCTTCCGTGATGGGGTAGTTGAACTCGTTCGTCTTCTTCCACACGAACGCGGCGCACCATGTGTCGGCCCAGAAGCGTCCGTCCAGATAGTCGCCGGAGCGGATCGCCTCCTCGTAGAGCCGCTCCTTCTCGCGGATCGCCTCGATGGAGTCGTCGCCGACGGTGTCGAGATTCATCAGGCTGGCGGCGAAGTTGCCCAACTGTTGCCAGGGCTCGGTGGTGGCCGCGAAGAGGCGCATCTGGCGGTTGCGCTCGTCGCGGTTGATCCGTTTGAACTCTTTGCAGATCTCCTTGTCGTCGCCCTCGATGGGCGTGAACGCCTCGTCGGGAATGCCCTGGGCGAGGAGCGCCGGGGTGGCGCCCAGCAGGCTGTTGCCGCACTGGATGCGGTGTTCGAGGAACGACAGCGGCTTGCCGGGTTCCAGCGCCTCCATCCAGAGCGAGACCTTGCACAGCTCGACGGCCATGGGGTTGAGGTCGACGCCGTAGATGCAGTGCCCGATGACGTCACGCAGGGCTTTGCGCTGGGCTTCGGGCGGCGGCTCCGCTTCGCCGGTTCGCACGGCGGCCAGCCGTTTGGCGATGCGGTGCGCGGCGGCGATGAGAAAATGCCCGCTGCCGCACGCCGGATCGACCACCTTCAGCCTGAGGATGGCGGCTTCCGGGTCTGGCTGACGGGCGGCTTCCTCGAGGACGGGATCGAGGGCGGTGTCGAGCAGGCAGGAGATCAGGCTGGTGGGCGTGTAGTAGCTTCCGGTCTTCTTGCGCTCGCTGCCGGCGGCCACCTTGAGTTCGAATGCGGCGGCATCGGCGTTCAGCTCCGGGTGGAGTTCCAGCAACGACTCGTAGACACTGCCCAGCTCCTCGGCGCCGAGATTCTTGTAGTCCACCATGCGCCGGCTCTGGCCTGTCTGGGTGACCGCGAGCGACCGGATGGCCTCCAGAAGATGGAGGTTTGACAACTCGCACCGTTCCAGATCCGGCAGGGCTTTGGGTGAGAAGAGAAAGCTTCCGAGCGCGGGCAGGGCAAGCTCCTGGCAACCGTTGCCGGAGAGTTTCTCCATGACCAGCTTGAGCGCGCAATAGAGGTCGTGGTGGCGGGAGCCGGCGCGCGTGGCCGCCAGCCGCCGAAGGCGCGTGGTGGCGTAGTATTCGCGGTAGCGTTTCTGCGCCGCGGGATCGGCGCCGGGAACGAGGAGCAGATCGCGGTCCTCGGCCACGAATAGGAAGAGCAGCCGGTAGACGAGGCGGAGAAGCTGGCGGTAAAACTCCTGCTTGTCGAGCGCGCCGGTGCGGAGTTTCTCGCGGAGCGCGGAGTTGGCGGGATGCGCCAGGAACCCCTGGCCCAGATGCTCGATGGCTTTCTGCACGCCGTCGCGCAGGCCGTCGAGCACACGCACGCCCTCATTCCTTGCGGCTTCGGACCATTTTTCGAGCTGGCAGAGACTGGGCGGATCGCCCTCGAACCGGGACTGGTGCAGGAGGAGCCAGAGGAGGACGAAGTCCGTGTAGGCTTCCCCCTCCATCATGGACTCGAGGTCGAACTCGACGTACGCCTGGCGAGTGAGGCTTTTGTTGTCGCGCAGGAGGCGCAAGCGGTGTCCGTTGGAGACGACGCCCCAGAGATGGTCCTCGCTGTTGTTCAGAAGTTCCTGCACGAGGCTGTGCGGGCTGGAGCGCGCGGCGCCGGCGGTGACGGCGCGCTTGTCGAGATCCACCCGGCAACCCACCAGATGAATGGGGACGTGGTGCCAGGCATGGCTCACAGGGTAGGACTTGTCCCTGGTCTCAATCTTGCCCACGTACTGGAGACGGCCGAACTTCAGCTCCTCAAAGAGCGGGAGCAGCCAGCGCTCACGGGTGATGGTCGTGCCGGGATCGCCTGGCGGGAGCTTCTCCCGGTCGCTCCGGAAGGCGGCCCACCTCGCCAGCAGGCGGTTCCATGCGCGGTTGATGGCCTCTCCGATCTTCTCCGAGGGAGGAAGGTGGTAGGAAGCCTGATCGAGCCCGCCGAGACTCGTATCGCCCGCTGCAATCCGGGCCAGGATGTCCGGGGGCAGGAGGGCCCCCTCCGTGCGCACGCTGGTGAACGAAGAAAGCGGCCGGGCATTCATGCGGCGGATCCTCCGGAAGGCACGGGCAGGAAGACATAAACGCCGAGCAGATCCGGGGGCAGTTGCGGCTCGACCTTGTGGGAGACGCCCCGCAGGCGCGCCGCCGAGCGGACGCGGGTGTGCGCAGCCAGCAGTTCTTTCGCCCGGTTGCGCGCGGCCTGGTGCAGAGCTGGTTCGATGGCGGAGATTCCACCGAGAATCTTTCGCAGCGTCTCGCGCTGGACTTCCGGCGGAAGATTCCCTGCAGGCTCAGCGTCGAGCAGGGCCTCGGCTTGCTCCGGAGGGAGCCATTCGGCCTCCTCCGGCGGGCCGGTGAAAGCCATCACCTGGCAGTCTTCGGCCAGAAGCTGGCGGGCTTCGGCGTCTGCCTTGCTGCGGATCGAGGTTTCGATGTGTTAACGGAAGCGGACCAGCAGGAGCGTGGTGCGGCGCCCGACGGCACGGGTGCGCGTGACGCCGCAGCGCGCGGCGCCGTTTTCATTCCGTGAATCGAGCGCCGCATCGAGGATCCCGGTCGCGAGCGCCTCCACGATGGGGTGCGTGCGGTGGAGATGGATCTCGCCGGGATGGACGGGCAGCTCGAAGCGCGCCGTGAAATGCGGCTGGTCGATGGGGAGAGTCTCCCGCAAGGCGCGGGGCACGTCCTGGAGGTTCACCTCGAGACGCGCCCGCGCGCCGGAGCCCTTTTCGGATACGGCCGCCTTCCAGTGGCGGAGCGCTGCCCGGACGAAGTCGGCCACATCG
>FWWL01007910.1_pt1 | contig 14036 bp, 16 predicted proteins | sample 2228331 | NCBI WGS metagenome assembly FWWL01 (sample SAMEA103939775, study PRJEB20133) | metagenome
CAAAATTCTTATTATTTCTCCAGGGTTAATTCTCAAGGTATCACCCCTTCCTTATTAGAACGTTTCTGGCGACTGATTCAAGTCTGCCTCTTACACTGACGTCAAATTTCTTGCCTGCAAATTCAATAACCGCACCTGCTATCAAGTTATGATCAATTGTTTCTTCAAATACCGGTTTTCTGTTTGTATACTTTTCAACAAATTGTACAATTAAACTTCTTTCTTCACTCGTTAATTCTGATGCACTCGTAATCTCTACAGGGACGTATCCTGAATCTTCTAAGGAAATATGTGAATAGTAGCTTGCAATCTGCTTGATAAGTTTGGTTCTTTTATTGTACACAACTAAGAACAAGAATTTTTGGAAAGGTTCATCAACATTGCCAAAAACTTCCTTCAAAACTGAAACTAAGACTTCAGTCCTTCTTTGAGGCTTAATTGCCTGGTTATTCAAAAAGACATAAAGATTGTCATAAAGCTGAGATAAAACACTCAGTTGTTTTTTGTAATCTTCCAATTTATTAAGTTTTTTTGCAACGTTAAAAAGAGCTTTAGAATATTTAAAAGCAACTGCGGAATAAATCATTTCTCATACTCCCTTAGTATGCTCAAAAGATATTCTTTCTTTGCTTTATCATCCAAAGCACCTTTCAATATCTTCATAGCCATCGATACGGATAATTCGGCGGCTAATGTCTGGATCTTTGAAAGTGCTTCTTGTCTCTCTCTTTCTATTTCACTTTGAGCACCAAGAATAACTTTTTCGGCTTCTTTTACAGCTTTTTCTTTAGCTTCTTCAATAATCTTTTCTTTCTCAACTTCGGCAGCAGATATAATTTGTTCAGCTCTTTGCCTTGCGTTTCTTAATTCTTCTTCAGCTTGTTTTTTTAGCTGTTCAGCTTCTTTTCTTAACTTTTCAGCCTCAAATATTTCTCCTTCAATCTTTTCCCTTCTTTTGTCCATAATATCAAAGAAGGGTTTGTAGAGAAGTTTTTTAAGAATAAAGAGTAAGGCCAAGAAATTCAGAAGTTGTATTACAAGAGTGAGGTTGAATTCAAACATTAGCACCGCCTCACAGTGCAAACAAGATAATAAATGCTATAACCAGCGAGTAAATACCTGTGGTTTCTGCAATAGCGTCAGCTAAGATCATTCTTGTTGTAATGGTGTTTGTAAGTTCTGGTTGTCTTGCAATAGCTTCCATAGCTCCACGACCAACGTGTCCTTCACCAACACCAGGACCTATAGCTCCTGCTCCCATACAAACTCCTGCACCTATAAACTTACCTGCGTAGTAAATAGCAGTAGCGAGTGCTTGAGTATCGTTCAAACCTTCTAAGTTCAACGCCATGTTTACCCCTCCTTAAAAAGTTTAGGTTTTGTTAAGAAATCTGACTTGAAATGTATGCGACCGTAAGTATTGTGAAAACAAAAGCTTGAATTAAACCACTAAAGATTCCAAAATAACCCCACAAGAATATAGGTAAGAACATATATTTTGTAAGGTAGCTCAGGACAAATACCAAAATCGCTCCTCCCATAATGTTACCAAACAAACGGAAAGAATGAGATACTGGCTTTGCAAGCTCACCGATGATATTCATCGGTAAGAATATAGGAATAGGTTCTATCCAGCTTTTGAGCCAAGTTTTAAATCCTTTAACCTTTATTCCCATATAATGACTTATTAAAAAGACAAGAACTGCGTATGTGAGGTTTGTATTCAAATCCGCTGTTGGAGCGTACCAAGTGTCGTTGAAAAAGACTATCTTTAAAAGCTTTCCATTAGCATCAGCATCTGCTGTTATGCCTGGTATAAAACCACCCAAAAGATTGGCAAGTGCTATATACAAGAACAATGTCATTGACAACATAAAGACAGGTCTAACGTATTTTTCTTCTGGAATACTACTTTGAACAATATCATAGATAAACTCCATTAGCGATTCCATAAAAGACTGTTTTCTGTTTGGAATTAGGGAAAAGCCTTTGTAAACGGTATAGGCGAAGTATATTAAGAAGGCAGTAATCATAGCGGAAGAAATTAGAGTCATAGGGTTTATAGAGTTAAAAAAGGTCTTTTGCTCTCCAAAAGTCAAAATCCATTTATTGGCAACGTTTCCCAAAGCTTCACCAGGTTCCGATTTCAGATAATAGACTGCGTTTAAGATTCCTACTACAAGATAAACAACCATAAAAATAGCAACTTCAATTTTTCCCCTTTTTGAAAGTTCCAACTTCAAGGTACCACCTCCAGCCCAAAAACAGAGTTATCTTGTAATTCATCATTCCCAAAAACGTCCCCAAAATTGCCAAAGTCGGCTCTTTGAAAAGTATCACGCTTAAAAGAAAAGCCGATGCGTAGAAAAAATATCTTGAATAGTATTTTTTAAGTGATTTGTTATTTGTACGTTTTAAAGTATCTCTTACCATAAAAAACAAGCCCAAGCTCATAAAGAAATAGCCTATGTAAATACTCAAAACAAAAGCTATGTTTAATCTAAAGATAATACCAATAACACTCTCCATTATACACAAAATCAACGAAAAAAACAAAATTTTCATAAAAATTTTTTTAGTTTCGTCTTCCAAAGGATCAAGAAAACTATTTTTTTCTAAGCTTTTCATTTTTTTCAAACCTTTCGATTTCCTTAAGTAAGAATCTTAATCCGTTGTAGAAACCAGAAATAACACCGAAAATTATAAACACAATAGTTATCTTGTTGTTTGTATTGAAGAATCTATCAAGCCATATTCCTATAAGAATTGAAATCAGTATATTTGCTATTATCGTAAAACCAAAAGCGGAAACAACTTGTAATTTTGAAAGTATTCTACCAATGTTTTCGTCCTTCTTATTCATATGTTAAACTATTATCAGGTTCCTATCAAGTGTCGTTAAGATTTTACATCCTTCTTCTGTAACTAAAACATCTTCTTCTATTCTTATTCCAAAATCTCCTTCTAAATAAATACCCGGTTCAACAGTTACAATATTTCCAGCCTGTAACGGCTTTTCATTAACATAGTTTAAGCCTGGCATTTCATGTACTTCCATTCCAAGTCCGTGTCCTAGTCCGTGACCGAAAAATTCTCCATATCCCATTTCGGTTATGTAATCTCTTGCAAGAGAATCTATTTCTTTTCCAATCTTTCCAGCTTTAATTTCTTTGAGAGCCCTCTCTTGAGCTTCGTAAACTATCATATGTACTTTCTTTACAAGCTCATTCGGTTCTCCTATGCAGAAAACTCTTGTTATATCGCTGTTATACCCCTTATAATATGCTCCCCAGTCGACAACAACAGGTTCACCATGTTTTATTGTCTTATCACTTGCTTTTCCGTGTGGCAGTGCACCTCGTTGTCCAGAAGCAACGATAGTATCAAACGCAGGTTTTTCAGCTCCCAAAAGCTTCATCTGGTATTCCATATACGCAGCAAATTCAGATTCTTTCATTCCGGGTTTAACAATTTCTAATGTCTTTTTGAAAGCTTCTTGAGCAATTTCAACAGCACATTGAATAATTTCTATCTCTTTTTCTGTTTTTACCGCTCTTGCTTCAAGCAAAATTGAAGAAACATCCATAAATTCAACATCATTAAGCATTTGAGTAAGTTTTTCAAATGTGGAAACGTTGATTTTATCTTTCTCTATTGCAATCTTCTTTGGTTCAAATTGTTTAACAACCTCAACAGTATGTTCTAAAAATGTCATGCCACGAGTGTATTTTACAAGTTCAAAACTACTTTCCTCTTTAACTTGTGTCCAGTATCTTGAGTCTGTTATGATTATTTTTCTTTTCGGGGTTATAACTAGAGCTGAAAAACTTCCACTAAACCCAGATAGGTACCTTGTAGTAACTGCGTTGGAACTTTCAATATTTAAAACCAACAAGATATCGTTTTCTGAAAAAATCTTATTTTCAAATGTATCCAGCATTCCAACACCCCCATTTTATATATTTAAAAATATAATGTATTTTGCCTATACTTGGCGTGCTCGGCGGGATTTGAACCCACAATCTTCGAATCCGGAGTCCGACGCTCTATCCAATTGAGCTACGAGCACGTCCCTTCAACATCTATTAAGATTATATCAAACTTTTCAATAAAGTTGCGATATTTATCAAAAAAATTTTTGTTTACAATTAGTACGTCACTTGAATCTAAGTTAATTAGAAAATCATCAAAATTTCTGAAAACTATAAAACCATTCTTATGATTTGTATATGCTATGTAAGGATCTATTGCAAAAGCAACTCCTTTATTATTAATATTAAACTCCTTTGTCGTTGGAACTTCAACCGTAGAAATTCTACTATTTTCGACTAATATTGTCGTATTTTCTGTTAAAGAGCTCGTGTTGCTCTTTTTTATACACAACTTTATAGAAGAAGCATTTGAGTTTATATAGTCAAGCAACAATTGTTCAGCACTGAATCTATCATCGTCTTTTTTCCCAAATGTTTTTGCCATTTGAGTTGTCAAACGTTCATCTAAAAGATAAACTTCTTTACCACTGTAGAGAATTTTCATTGCAAAGTCTATTGCTTGAAAAGTCTGATTAGAATAATTTCCAGACATAGACAGTGGAAGACCAACAACAACCTTATCGCACTTATTTGCCTTTTCTATAACTTGTTTTGGTGACAAGGTTCCACTTTCAGATACAAATATCGTTCCTATTGCGTAACCGCACTTTGACTGTCCGTAATCAATCGCTATAATACTCATCTATTATACCTCTCGATAATTCTCTGATTTTAGTTACTTTGAAATTTTCCAAGTTAATTATTCTCTCACTTACAACAACTATCTTTTCTGGTTTTTCTGGATCCGGGAAAACTTTTGCAAGGACTCCGTTATTTCTCAAATATTCCAAAACTTTGTAAGGTTCAAAAGTTTCAACTATATATTTCAAGAGATGCGTCATATAAATACCTCTCTTCCAATAACCTGTATATTTCTTTAACGGAAAGTGATTCAAGTTTGAGAGTATATTTCTCAAAAAATCCAAGTTCGATATTTCGTTCTTTCAACCTAAGAATTTTATTTTTTTGAAAATCAACAGGTTTTACAACTCCATCGCATATTCCACCTAAATCTCTGTATATGCTCTTTACCACACCCTTAGGTATCTCAACGCCAGGTAAAGTTTCAACGAGAGATTCAAACTCTTCAATTGAAAGTGGTAAATAATCATTCAAAGTTTGCACAGCTAATTTTGTTTCCTCGATAGTTGGGAATAGTTTCTTAATTCCGGAATACTTTTTACTTACATCTTGTGAAGAATAATTAAGTTTTAGTTGTACTTTTCCTTCACCGCTGACAGCATCAAGGAGTTCTGAAATTGTGTATGGGAAATCAAACAATTTCACCTCACAGACTCCCATTAATCCAGGAAGTCCATCGGTGTTTGTCGATGTTACAAGTCTTTTGATTTTCTTCCTTCTAAGTAAGTTAGATATTATCGCTCGTTGGAATGGAGCGAGTTGAGATGAATAGAATACAGCATCTTTTGTGATATTCTTCTTTATGAAAGTATTGTAGAACGGTTCAACGTAATTTTGTGACGAGAACAGGTAAACTATATGTTCAACATCACCGGTTATTGTTTTAGGTTGATTCCTCCTATCTTCCAAAGAAAAGTCGTGATTATAGTCTGATTCAAAGAGACGACCATTGATTTCGAATTTAAAGATAGTTGTATAAAATGCTTTTTTACCAAATTTTTCAATTATTCTTTCGTAAAGTTCAGGATTAAAATCTCTCAAGAATTGAATTTCATTTAGAACTATATAATCAAATTCATCGGGATTTATGAAAACATCACAGTATACAGAGTTAGTTACAACGTGCGAATGGGTATCTCTAATTATATTTAGGGAAGTTCCTAACGAAATAATACCTGTGTAATTTCTTGCTAAACTTTCATAAATATGGTGTGCTTCTGCACTTGTAGGGCAAATTATTAAAGTTCGTCCTTTCCTAAGCAAATTATGAAGAAAACTGTTTCTTCTTTCGATATTTAGTTGTAAAGCGATAGGTCTTTCAAGACTGACCAAATGTTCAGTCTTTGAAAGTCTTGCTGAGAAATGGTCATCAAATTTTGTATAAATATAATCCTCTTCTCTTTGATTTCTCCAGTTATTAATAAAAGTAATCAAAAAATTCTTATCAACAACTTCTTCATCTATATTTTGATAAATCTTATAGTCGAGAACATTTATCTGTGGTTTATAATCAGATAATCTTATATTTCCAACAACATCTAATTTTACAACATTAAGCTGTACACCAAAAATATCCGCCAACGTTCTACTAACTCCAAATCCTATTCCTTCAAGAGTTCTTTCCTTACCTTTTATTGTAATTCTCAGATTATTTCCATTATCTCCAAAGTATTTGTATTTTTCTATAGAACAGTTTTCTATGAAAAAGACTGGTTCAGGATTACCGTGTCCATATGGTTCAAGAAGTTCAAGCGATCTAATAAATTCTTCGTTTACAGAATCAACACTGATTTTTCCATCTACCCAAACTATTCTTTCTTTCTTTAAGTCTTCCTCACTGATACTTTCGGAAATCTTGGAAATAAGAATGTGAATATTATCACTTTTCAAAGTGAAACCTAAAGCCATTGTGTGACCGCCGAAATCTTCAAATAGATCTCTAAATCTTTCAAGAATCTCTATAATATTAACTCCTTCAACACTACGAGCTGAACCTCTTCCGGTTCCATTTTCCACAGAGATTACAAGAACTGGTTTGTTGTATATGTGGACTAATCTAGTTGCCACTATACCTATGACACCAAGATGCCATTTTTCGCCGTGAACAACTATAAGAGGATTTCTATCTAACCTTTCGTTTTCAATCTTTCGTACTGCTTCAGCGAATATCTTTGCTTCAATGTTTTGCCTTTCCGTATTGTATCCAACAAGTAATTCTACGAGTTCATTTGCGTCTGCTTCATCTTCGGTTATAAGAAGTCTGAAAGCATCATCAGGAGAATCGAGTCTACCGGCTGCATTAAGCTTTGGAGCAATCCTGTATCCTATATCTCTTGAACTTATATAAGAAATGCCAAGTTTTTGGGTTAGTCTCCTAATTCCTATCTTACTTGCAAGATTTAATTTCTTGAGTCCTTCCTTAACTATATACCTATTTTCGTCAACCAGTTCTACCATATCAGCAACTGTTCCTAAAGCGACTATATCAAGAAATTCATCAATCACCGAATAGTGAAGTCCTAACTTTTCTGCAATTGCAGATATTACCTTATACGCTACTCCAACTCCGGCAAACTCTTTGAATGGATAGTCATCATCAGCTCTTTTAGGATTTACTACAGCATCAGCATTTGGAAGTTTTTCCTTAGGTTGGTGGTGATCTGTAACTATAACAGTTAATCCAAGTTCTTTTGCTTTTTCAATTGCATCGTAAGCGGTTATTCCACAATCAACGGTAAGAAGGACTTTATAACCTCGTCCTGCTATTTCTTCAACAAATTGAGGTTGAATACCGTATCCGTTGTCAACTCTTTTAGGGATGTAATAACTAACTGTCCAGCCATTGTCTTTAAGGAAGGTGTAAAAAACCGCTGTTCCAGTTGTACCGTCAACATCATAATCTCCATGAACAATAACCTTTTCACGGTTTTCACGTGCTTTAAGTAAGATATCAACTGCTTTTTCCATATCTTTCATTAAGAAAGAAGATCTGAGAAGTTCCCGCGTTGGGTTTAAAAACTTTCTCGCAGAATCAGGAGAATCTATTCCTCGCAGTACAAGCAGTTTAGCTGTTATATAAGGAATGTTTAGCTCTTCAACGAGCTCTTGAACGAGTTTTTCATCTGTTTCTTTCAACTGCCATCTCATCAGCCCCTCAACCTTTCTATATTAGTTTTTTAATTTCGTTATGTATTTTATCATAAATTTCAGTCTTTGTGTTACGAATATTTAATTTCAATCTAAATATAAAAATGAATTGATTAGAAATTTGATAAAAAATACAGATTAACCGAGTATTTGACTTAGGAATAGATTTAAAAAATATTTTACAACGTTATTCAAGATTGATTTTAGTTATAGTTTTTTGATTTAATATCTGTGGTAACGTTACCGAACAGGTAGCGGAAAACGTAGAAAGGGGTGTAAGGTATGAAGAAAGTACTTACTATTGGTTTACTGATCCTCACGGTTGTTTTCTTCTTTGGAAAAGAAAAGGTTGTTGTAAACAGTTATATGTCGGATCCAGCACCGAGAAAGGTCTTTGCAGAACTTGTTGATATGTTCAACAAATCGAACCCGAACTACGAAGTTGTTGTAAACACCTTTGCACATGAAGACTTCAAAGTTTTGCTAAGAACCTGGTTAGCAGCTCCAGAAGGTCCAGATGTTGTCACCTGGTTTGCGGGTGAAAGAATGAGATTTTTTGCAGAAAAAGGTCTTATTGCACCTGTTGCGGACATTTTTGGTGGTAAGAGGTTTAACGAATTCTTCCCGGCTTCATTTGAAAGCACCTGTTCTTACAAAGGAAAAGTCTACTTTGTACCTCAAAGCTGGTATTGGTGGGGTGTATATTACAGAAAGTCAGTTTTTGAAAAATATGGCATTAAAGAACCAAAGACGTGGAATGAATTTCTTAACGTATGTGAAACATTGAAAAAGAATGGTATAGCTCCTATTGCAATTGGTACAAAATTCCCCTGGACAGCTGCAGGATGGTTTGATATTCTTAACCTTAGAATAAACGGTTTAGACTTCCACATTAAGGTAACTGCGGGCGAAGTTCCATACACTGATGCAAGAATACTTAGAGTTTTCACAACCTGGAGGACTCTTGTTGACAGAGGATACTTACTACCAAATCACACCTCATACGAATGGCAAGAAGCAGCACAGTTCCTCTTTAGAGGCGAAGCTGGTATGTATTATATGGGACAATTTATTAAAGACGTTGCTCCAGCAAACGTTAAGGATGATCTTGATTTCTTCAGATTCCCAATAATTGATTCCAAAGTTCCTCTTTATGAAGAAACACCAATCGATGGATTTATGATGCCAGCAAATGCTAAAAACAAGAAAGGTGCAATAGAATTTCTTAAATTCTTGGCTTCTGAAGAAATACAAAGAAAATTTGCAGTTGACCTTGGAAGACTCGCAGCTCATATAAAAGTTACTCCACCTGATGAACACGCAAGAAAAGGATTCAGAATGGTACTCGAGTCAGCGGGAGTTTCACAATTCTACGATAGAGACACAGATCCAGCAATGGCTGAAGCTGGAATGAACGGAATGATTCAATTCCTGACAAGACCTGGAGATACAACAAGAATATTAAGTAACCTTGAACAAACAAGAAGAAGAATTTACGGAAAATAATTTTTTTGGTGGGGGCTCCCCCACCAAACTATATAAAAAATGAAAGGAGAGAGTTTATTTGAAATCTCTTAAAAACCGAATAACACCTTATCTTTTTCTGTTGGGACCTTTAGTCATGTATACCATATGGGTAATAATACCTATAATAAGAACTTTCATTGTAAGTTTCACAGATTGGGATGGAATTTCTAAAGAATTAAATTTTATTTTTTTAGATAATTTCAAAAGGCTATTTTCTGATTATTATTTTGGTTTGTCTTTACTTAACAACATTAAGTGGATGGTAGGCTTTGTTCTTTTATCAATACCTATTGGTTTAGGAATTGCAATGCTTATGGACCAAAAATTTCCAGGACATAAGGTATTTAAATCAATGATATATCTGCCAATGACACTTTCTTTTGTTGTTATAGGTCAGATTTGGTCATGGATATTAGAGCCAAGAAATGGTGCCCTGAACTCGTTTCTCCGTTTTGTAGGACTTGGAAGTTTGGCAAGACCTTGGTTAAGCGACCCGAATATAGTAACTTATTCTCTTATCTTTGCTGCTCTTTGGAGGCAGATTGCCTACGCTATGATTCTCTTTTTAGCAGGTTTACAAAGTGTGTCAAAAGAACATGTGGAAGCAGCATACGTTGATGGTGCAAACCGTTTTCAAAGATTTATCCATGTTATACTTCCTGAACTTAGACCAGCGATGGTAATCGCAATAACTGTGAATATAATTGACTCTTTAAGAGCATTTGACATCGTCTTTGTTATGACCCGTGGTGGTCCTTTCTATTCTTCAAGTGTTATGGCTAATTATATGTACATCGAAGCTTTCCATAATTATCATATGGGCTATGGTGCTGCGATAGCGGTTGTACAATTTGCGATAACCTTAGGTTTTATAATTGCTTATGTTCTAAACGTTATGAAAAAGGAGGTTCAAGAAGAATGACAACACGAAAAAAAGTAAATATGTCTTTGTTTTATATTCTAAGTACTTTTTTAGCTTTACTGTGGATGATACCTTTTATCATATCTGTATTTACATCCCTCAAAAGTATGGACGAAATATTTATGAACCCAAATGTTTGGGCACCACCTCAAGCTCCACAATTTGAAAACTTTAAGGTAGCTTGGAGAGATGCAAGAATGTCTCAGTATTTCAAAAATACATTCATTGTCGCTACATTTTCAACGCTGGGTGCACTCTTTATGTCAAGTTTAAGTGCCTTTGCACTAACTTGGTATGATTTTAAATTAAAAAAGCCTTTAGTTATAATGTTCATTGTTGGAATGTTGATTCCTTTTCAAATGCTATTGATACCTGTCTACAGGTTCTCAGTTGATACGGGACTTTACAACACTCTACACGGTCTAATATTATTTCATATAGCGTTCCAAATAGGTTTTTGTACATTTTTTTTGAGAAATTTTATGTTGACTATTCCAAGAAGTCTTTTTGAAGCTGCAAAGATTGATGGAGCAAACGACTTTACGATATACCGAAAAATCGTGATGCCTTTGGTTGTTCCAGCTCTATCAGCTTTAGGAATTTTAGAATTTACTTGGATTTGGAATGACTACTTGTGGTCTCTGATACTCATCCAATCTGATGCCAAAAAAACTGTCACAATAGGGCTAACATCTTTACAAGGACAGTGGATAACAAGTTGGAATATGATAGCAGCTGGTGCTCTTTTGGCGGCAACTGTTCCAATCCTCGTTTTCATAATCTTCCAGAGATACTTTATTGAAGGTTTAACTATGGGAAGTGTCAAAGGATAATATTTAATATTCATTGTTTTAAAGAAGGGGGCAAAGGTTTATGAAGAAGTTGGTTCTAACGGTTTTATTTGTTGTATCGCTTTTTACGGTTGTGTTCTCAGAAGAATTGATGTCTAAAGTAGACTATGAAAATGCGGAAAGATTTTTTGTCGAGTTCAGAAAGATCCGAGATGCAAATGGCATGAAAGAACTTATTGACGAGCTTGAAAGTTTTTCAGGTACACAAAAAGATTCAAAACTTCTAACAGTTTTAGCCGACGCATATGCTGAATATGGAGATTGGGGAGTGCCTGATAAAGAGAAAGAAAAAATCCTCGAAAAAGGTAGACAATACGCCGAAGCAGCTATAAAGCTCGACTCAAAAAACGGAAGAGCTTGGTATATCGCAGGCGCTATTATTGGAAGACTTGCACAGTATAAAGGTATCATTCAAAGCTTGTTTATGCTTGGAGATTTTGACAAATACATTAACAAAGCGATAGAAATATTAGATGACCCTCTTTACAAATCGTTTGCTCTAATAGCATCTGGTATGCGTTACAGAGATGTTCCATGGCCACTTTACAACTACGGAGAATCTGAAAAGAGACTTAAAGAAGCTTTGAAATATACTCCAAACTATCCAAATATTTACCTTGAACTTGGAAAATTGTATGTTAAAACAGGAAAAAAAGATCAAGCAAAAGAAATGTTTGAAAAAGTTATTAACGGAGAGCCTCATCCACTTCTTCTCAAGATACACGAGAGCACTGTTAAAAGTGCAAAAGAAGAATTAAGCAAACTTAACTGATAAAACTGCAACATGTATCATTTATTTATGAAGAAATCTTAATTGTCTAAAGTTAAACAGAGAGCGTATGCTCCCATTTTTTGAAAATTTGCAAAGTACACTACTTATGTGATATCATATTTATGTGTTATTTCATTTTGTTTTGGGGAGGTTGGAGTGTATGGCAAGAAAACTTGGGGTAATAGTCTTAGTTCTATTTTTCTTTGTGATGACTGGATTTGCGGAGAGCATCTTACCAAGTGTAACATATGAAGCTGCGGAAAAACTCTTTGTTGAGTTCAGAAAAGTTCATGATACTGTTGGAATGAAACAGTTAATTGAAGAATTAGAAAAATTCCAAAGTACTTCAAAAGATTCAAAACTTTTGTCAGTTTTGGCCGACGCGTGTTTGGAATATGGTAACTGGGGAGCACCTGATAAAGAGAAAGAAAAAATCTTCGAAAAAGGTAGACAATACGCCGAAGCAGCTATAAAGCTCGACTCAAAAAACGGAAGAGCTTGGTATATCGCAGGCGCTATTATTGGAAGACTTGCACAGTATAAAGGTATCATTCAAAGCTTGTTTATGCTTGGAGATTTTGACAAATACATTAACAAAGCGATAGAAATATTAGATGACCCTCTTTACAAATCGTTTGCTCTAATAGCATCTGGTATGCGTTACAGAGATGTTCCATGGCCACTTTACAACTACGGAGAATCTGAAAAGAGACTTAAAGAAGCTTTGAAATATACTCCAAACTATCCAAATATTTACCTTGAACTTGGAAAATTGTATGTTAAAACAGGAAAAAAAGATCAAGCAAAAGAAATGTTTGAAAAAGTTATTAACGGAGAGCCTCATCCTTTACTAATAAAAACCCATGAAGAAGCTGTTAACACCGCCACAGAAGAACTTAAAAAACTTAAATAATTCTTCCTTTGATAAGCAAAAGAGCCCAATTGGGCTCTTTTTATATCACTAACCAAATTTTGATGTATAATATAACTAATAAAGAAAAGGAAGATGTATTGTATGAGTAAAAATCTGAAAATTTTTGTAATTTTTTGTCTTATAGCTTTATCGCAAGTTTATTTTTCTCAACTCACATACGAAAAACTAGAAGAAACATTTTTCGTAGCTCGCTCAACGAGGGATTTTGAAAAAATGGGAGAACTAATTTCAGTTTTGGAGAATACGAATCCGAAAGATTCGAAAAAACTTGGTCTTTTAGCTGAAATTTTATTTGAATATTCAAACATAGTAGGTACAGGGCGTGAAAAGAGAAATCTCATCGAAAAGTCTCTTTATTATGGAGAAGAAGCGATAAAATTGGATTCAAAAAACGGAAGAGCTTGGTATATTTCTGCACTTTGCATATCAAGAAAAATCAACTTTACCATTAACCCTTTTGAAAAATTATCACTTTTAAACAAGTTTGATAGTTATATTCAAAACGCCATAGAACTTTTAGACAACCCAATTTATAAAGCATTTGCGCTTCTGGGATCTGCAATCAGATATAGAGAACCACCTTGGCCTTTTAATAACTATTCGGAAGCTGAAAGAAGATTCAATGAAGCTCTAAGATATTTTCCAAGTTATCCACCAATCTACCTCGAATTAGGATTTTTGTATCTTAAGATTGGAGATAAATCTAAGGCTATAGAGATGTTTAACATTGTTTCTTCTATGAAACCAAATCCTTTGTTTTTAAAATCTTCCGAAGAAGCGATTAGAAAAGCTAAAGAAGAACTAAAGAAACTGAAATAGTATGCAAAGGAGAATCTCTTAAATGGACAACTTGATTGTATGTGTTGGAAAGGTAGCAGTCGACGTTTTTTATTACATTCCTAAAATACACATATCTGAAAATCATATCTCAAATGAAGTTTCTACCTCACTTGGTGGAAAGACTGCTAATATTGCTGTTGCACTTTCAAAACTTGGAATTTCTCCTTCACTTTTCTCATCTGTTGGGAAAGATGAAAACGGAAGTTTTGCGTTAAATCAACTCAAAAGATGGAGTATATACACTGAGAATGTGAAACAGTTTGAAAATGAAAAAACAAGTTTCACTTTTACTGTTGTCGAAAAAGATGGT
>FWWL01007917.1_pt1 | contig 14025 bp, 15 predicted proteins | sample 2228331 | NCBI WGS metagenome assembly FWWL01 (sample SAMEA103939775, study PRJEB20133) | metagenome
CCAGGCCGAGCCGCTCGGCCACCGCGGCGAGCTCGGCCAGGCCCGCCTGGTGGGCGCTGGGGGCGACCACGCGCCCCACCTCATCGAGGCGGAGCTCCACGATCGTGCCCGGCGGGCGCCGGCCCGTGGCCATGGCGTCGATCACGAGCGCCCGGTCGTAGCCGGCCAGGGCCTCGATCAGGGCGAGACCGGAGGCCGCGCTCTCCGCGACCTCCACCGCGCCCCCGAGCTCGGCCAGGAGCGCCCGGGCGACGAGCGGCCCCACGGCGTCGTCGCCGGCGAGGTCGTTGCCCAGGCCGAGCACGAGCGTGCGCATCGCATCTCCCCCTAGCCGCGGCGGATCTCGCGGATCAGCTCGCCGTCGCTCCGGCGGATCTCGACGACGAGCGGCATCTCCCCCGGCAGCGCGTGGGTGGCGCAGCCGAAGCACGGGTCGTAGGCGCGGAAGGCCATCTCGACCTGGTTCAGGAGCCCCTCGTCCACCTCGGCGCCGTGGACGAGGGCCTTGGCGGCCTTGTCCACCGAGAGGGCGATCCTCGCCGCGTTGTGCTGGGTGGCCACGACGAGGTTCGCCATCGTGACGATCCCGCGCTCGTCGGTCTCGTAGTGGTGGATGAGCGTGCCGCGCGGCGCCTCCACCACGCCGATCCCGACGCTGGGCGTCTCGGCGGGGAGCGTCCGAACCTCGGGGCTCACGATCCCGGGGTCGGCGGCGAGCTCGCCCATCCGCTCCGCCGCGTGCAGCAGCTCCACGAGGCGCGCCCAGTGGATCGCGAGCGTGTGGTGGACGGGCCTGCCCCCGAGCGTGGCGAAGAGCTCCTCGTACGCCTCCTGCGCGAGGGGCGTCGACATGCCCTCCGCCGCGTTCAGCCGGGCGAGCGGCGCCACCGCGTAGATCCCGCTGTCGGGGCCGTCGGCGAAGCCCCGCCAGCCCACGTCCTTCAGGTAGCAGAACTTGATGTAGGACCAGGGCTCCACGTGCTCGGCCACGTGCTCGAGGTACTCGCGGGCGGGGAACCGGAGGAACTCCCGGCCCTCCGGGTCCACGACCCGCAGCTCGCCGTCGTAGAAGCTCACCCGGTCCTGCTCGTCCACGAGCCCCATCGAGTACGTCCGATGCGTGTACGCCTCGCTCGTGATGAGCTCGACGTAGGCCGGGTTGGCCAGGACGAGCTCGTGGAACAGCCGGAGCGCGAGCTGCCCGAGCTCCACGGCGTGGGCCGAGGCCGCGAGGAAGCGCTCGCGCAGCTCGGGCGCGAGGGGCTTGGAGATCCCCCCGGGGAGCCCGAAGACCGGGTGGATCGCCTTCCCGGCGACCTCCGCCACGAGCGCGCGGAGCTCCTTGCGCACCGCGATGACCTGCCGCCCGACCTCCAGGCCCACCCTGCCGAGGACGCCGAGCACGTTCCGCTCGGCCTTCGGCGCCGAGGGGCCGACCACGAAGTCCGGTCCGCCGAGGAAGAAGAAGTGGAGCGCGTGGTCCTCGACCATGAACGCGTCGTAGACGAGCTCCCGCACCTTCCTCGCGGCGGGCGGGGGCTCGACGCGGTACAGGTCGTCGAGGGCCTTCGTGGCGGCCATGTGGTGCGCCATCGGGCAGACCCCGCAGATCCGGGAGGTGATCTGGGGCATGTCCTCGGCCGGTCGCCCCCGCGCGAACGCCTCGAACCCGCGGAGCTCGGGGATCTGCAGGTAGGCGCGCTCCACCGTGCCCTCGTCGTCCACGAAGATGTGGATCCTCCCGTGGCCCTCGAGGCGGGTGATCGGGTCGATGAGGATCTGGCCGGTCATCGCGCCGCCTCCGCCTCCTCGGCCCGGCCGTGCAGGAGCGAGGCCGGCAGGGAGTACCGGTAGAACGTGCCCACGGGGTCCACGATCCGCTCGGCCTGGGCCGCGATCGCCTCTCGCTCGCGCCCGGCGATGAGCGAGGCGATGGCCGAGAGCGCCTTCGCTCCCTGGTCGAGGACCCTGCCCGTCGGCCCCATGCAGCCCGTGCACGGCATGTTCGCGGCGACGCAGGGCGCCCCGCACCCCGATCGCGTGGCCGGGCCCAGGCACACGAGCCCCTGGGCGAGCAGGCACGTCTCCGGGTCCGCGAGGACCTCGTGGGGCCGGCGGAAGCGCTCGACCTTCAGGTCCTCGGGCTTCGTGTCCCTGCGGGGGCACTCCGAGCAGAGGGCCACGTCCGGCGCGAGCACCGAGCCGCGCTCCGGGAGCGTGCCCTCGAGGAGGGACCTGATCGCCCCGGCGACGAGCGCGACGGGCGGCGGGCACCCGGGGAGGTAGTGGTCCACCTCGATCACCTGGTCCAGCGTGCGCACGTCCTCCTCGAAGCGGGGGAGCTCCACGGTGCCCTCGGGCGTCTCGACGCGCTCCGTCGGCCGCGCGCCGTCGCCGTCCGCGACGCTCGGTGCGCGACGGTACACGAGGTCGAGGATCTCCTCGCGCGACCACAGGTTCGCGAGGCCCGGGACGCCGCCGAGCCAGGCGCACGCTCCGAACGCCACCACGACGCGCGCCTTGCGGCGCAGGAGCTCGGCGATCGCGGCCTGCTCGGAGGTGCGGATCGCGCCGTTCACGAAGGCCGCGGCGAGCTCCCCGTCGGCCAGGGCCTGGAGGTCCGCGTGCTTGAAGTCCATCGCCACCGGCCAGAACACGATGTCCACGGCCTCGGCGACCTCGAGGAGGGCCTCGTCGAGGTCCACCACGGCCTCCTCGCAACCGCCGCACGAGGCGCACCAGGCGAAGGCGACCTTGGGCTTCATGTCTCGCTCACCTGCCCGACGAGGGCGCTCGGGGCGGGCGTCCGCGCAAGGGTCGGCGCGGGGGCCAGGCGCAGCGGCCCGAGCTCCCGCACGCGCTCGGTCATCTCGTTGCAGACGCGCTGGACCTTGTCACCCTCGGACGCCGAGATCCACTCGAGCCGCACGCGCTCCGCCTCGATCCCGAGCTCGGGGAGCATGCGGCGCAGGAGCTCGTAGCGCCGCAGGCAGTTCTCGTTGCCCTCCTGGTAGTGGCAGTCGCCCAGGTGGCAGCCCCCGATCAGCACGCCGTCCGCGCCCGACCGGAGGGCGGCGAGCACGAACTGCGGATCCACCCGACCCGAGCACATGAGCCGGATCACGCGCACGTTCGGCGCGTACCGCAGGCGCGAGATGCCGGCGAGGTCCGCCGCCGTGTACGTGCACCAGTTGCAGAAGAACGCGACGATCCTCGGCTCCCAGGTCTCAGGCATAGGCGAGCACCCCCTCGATCTCGGCGAGGATCTCCGCGTCGGTGAACAGGTGTTGCTGCGCCGCGCCCGACGGGCAGGCCGCGACGCACACGCCGCACCCCTTGCAGAGCACCTCGTTCACGGAGGCCTTCCCGCGCTCCTCGTCGAAGGAGATCGCGCGGAACGGGCAGAGCCCCACGCAGGTCTTGCAGCCGGAGCAGGCCTGCTCCTCGATGAACGCGGTGTTCGGCTCCAGCATCACGTAGCCGCGGTCGAGCATCGCGAGGACCTCGGCCGCGGCGGCCCCGGCCTGCGCGACGCTCTCCGGGATGTCCTTCGGGCCCTGGCAGGCGCCGGCCAGGAACACGCCGTCGTTGAAGGTGGACACCGGGGCGAGCTTCGGGTGGCGCTCGGTGAAGAAGCCCTCGGCGCCGCAGGAGATGTTGAACAGCCGACGGACCTCCTGCGCGTCCTCCCGCGGCTCGAGCCCGACCGCGAGGATCACCATGTCCACGGGGATCCGGCGGACCGCGCCGATCAAGGTGTCCTCGGCCCGGATCACGAGGCGCCCCTCCTCCTCGGGCGAGGCGGCCTCGTCGGTGACCCCGGCCACGCGGCCCCGGACCATGTGCACGCCCTCCTGGAGGACCTTGTCGTAGAACTCCTCGTAGCCCTTCCCGGGCGTGCGCATGTCGATGTAGAAGTCGTAGACCTCCGCGCCGGTGCGCTCCTTCACCATGTGGGCGAGCTTGAGCGAGTACATGCAGCACACCCGGGAGCACCAGGCGTTGTGCTTCGCGTCCCGGGAGCCCACGCAGTGGATGATCCCGACGACCTTCGGGCGCGAGCCGTCGCGGAGCACGATCTCCCCGCCGGTGGGGCCGGAGGCGTTGAGGAGCCGCTCGACCTCGAGGCTCGTGTAGACGTTCGGGTAGATGCCGTACCCGTACTCCGGCATCCGCCGCGCGTCGAAGGTCCGGAAGCCGGTGGCGAGCACGATGGCCCCGACCTCGATCTCGTCGTAGGTCTCGGTCTGCTCGAAGTCGAAGGCGTCCCGCTCGCACGCCTCCAGGCACGGGCGCGGGCACTTGCCCGTCTTGAACCAGATGCACGCCTCCGGGTCCACCACGACGACCGGGGGCGTGGCCTGGGGGAACGGGATGTAGATGGGCTTGCGCTTGGACAGCCCGAGGTTCCACTCGTCGGGGTACTTCGCCTGCTTGTGGACGCAGGCGTCGATGCAGGCGAGGCACCCGGTGCAGAGGTCCTCGCGGACGTACCGCGGCCGGTGGCGGACCCGGACCGTGAAGTCGCCCGTGTACCCCTCGACCGCCACGACGTCCGAGTACGTCCACAGCGTGATGTTCGGGTGCGAGCGCACCTGCGACATCTTCGGCGTGAGGATGCACGCCGCGCAGTCGAGGGTGGGGAAGGTCTTGTCGAACATCGCCATGTGGCCGCCGATCGTGCTCTCGCGCTCGACCAGGTACACGTGCCTGCCGGCGTCGGCGAGGGTGAGCGCGGCGTGGATCCCCGCGATCCCGCCCCCCACCACGAGCACGTCGGGGTGGACGCTCGCCCGGCGCGGCTCGAGACGCTCGTGGAGGGCGACGCGCCGCACGGCGGCCGCGACGAGGGCCTTGGCCTTCTCCGTGGCGTCCTCCTCCCGCTCGGTGACCCAGGACACGTGCTCACGGATCGAGGCCATCTGGAACAGGGAGGGGCTCTGGCCGCCCTCGGCCGTGGCGCGTCGGAACGTGGCCTCGTGCATGAGCGGGGAGCACGAGGCGACGACCACGCGATCGATCAGCCCCTCGCGGAGGTCCCGCTGGATCAGCTCCTGGCCGGGGTCCGAGCACATGAACCGGTAGTCCCGGGCCACCGTCACGTGGGGCAGGGTCCGCGCGAACCCCACGACGGCGGCGACGTCCACCTTCCCGGCGATGTTCAGCCCGCAGTGGCAGACGTAGACGCCGATCCGCGGTCCCTCCCCGTCCAGGGAGGGCGGCGGCGGGACGAAGTCACGCTCGATGCGCATCGCCGCCTCCTCGAGCCGTGGCGCCGGCGGCGACCGCCTCCCCCTCCGGCAGGCGCCATCGCAGGAGCCGGTGGATGCCGAGCCGGCGCTCGTCGATCCCGAAGGCGATCCCGAGGAGCTGGGTGAGGAACGCCACCGGCAGGTCGTGGGGGTGGCCGAAGCGCCTCGTCATCCGCTCCTGGAACCCCTCGAGGTTGAACTGACAGAGCGGGCAGACCGTGACGACGAGGTCGGCGCCGCGACGGGCGGCCTCGCGCAGCAGCGCGTGGCTGAGCTGGAGGGTGGCCTCCGGCATCACGCCGATCACCGGGCCGCCGCAGTAGCAGGAGCCGCCGCAGCACCGGGTCTTGAGCGGCCAGTCCACGGGCTCGGCGCCCACGGCCTCGACGAGCCGGTCCATCGAGGTGGGGTTCCACGGGTCGTCGAAGGTCGCGGAGGGGCGCACGAGCAGGCAGCCGTAGTACGAGGCGACCCGGACGCCGGTCAGCGGCCGCACGACGGCCGCGCGGATCCGCTCCAGCCCGATGTCGTGCAGGAGGACGTCCACCGGGTGCCGCGCCCGGACCCGCCCCTCGTGGTCGAGCCCGATCGCGGCGAGGGCCCGGCGGACCTTCGTCGCCGTGGGTCCCCCGTCGGCGAGCGCGCGCTCCGCGTGCACGAGGGCGCGGTAGCAGCCGGCGCAGGCCGCGACGAGGTCCACGAGCGCGCCCGGCTCGCCCCGATCCTCGGCGAGGGCCAGGTTCCGGGCGCCGAGCGCGATGGCCTGCTCGTCGTCCACCGAGGGCCAGGCGGTCGCTCCGCAGCAGTTCCAGTCCTCGAGCTCCTCCAGGCCCGCGCCGAGGTGCTCGAAGACGGCGAGGAGCGACTCCTCGTAGGCGCGGCCGAGGCCCTTGGCGGAGCACCCGGGGAAGTAGGTGAAGCGCTCGGCGGTCATCCGCGCATCGCCTCCAGCATCCTCGCGAGGTCCCGACGGGCCCGGATCCCCTCGGGCCGGATCCCGAGCCGGCCCCGACGGGCGAGCCGGGCTCCGACGAGCGCGTTGCGGACGAGCTCCCCCGGCCGGGTCGCAAGGTACAGGCGGAGCGAGATCCAGGACTCCGTGCTCCGGCCGCGCCGACGGACCATGTCCACGAACGCCCTGGCCATCACCGGCGTGACGAAGCGCCGCGGGTAGGTCCGCTCGCGGTAGGAGATGCGCCGCAGGGCGTGCATGATCCCGGTGATCGGGATCCGCTTCGGGCACTCCACGGTGCACGCGTAGCAGGAGGTGCACACCCACGGGGCGACGGCGTGGAGCACGTCGTCGCGGGCGCCGGCCCGGACCATGGCGATGAGCCGGCGCGGGGTGAGGTCCATGTAGGCGGAGAGCGGGCAGACCGAGCTGCACGTCCCGCACTGGATGCAGCGGTGCAGGAGCTCCCCGCCCTCGACCTCGGCCGCAACCTCCTCGGCGAACCAGGGGTCGAGCATGGCCTCGAACCTGGACCGATCCCCGATCGGTCGCCAGCGCTCCCCGCGCACGCCCCGTTCGAGCGAGCGCGGCGCCCCGACCGCCCCGGGCGTCGGCGCCTCCACGACCGGCACGCTCGTGGGCTGCATGCCTCCCTTCTCCGTGTGCGGGGATCCGGGCCCCGCTAGCTCGGAGGATGGTGGGCGGCAGAGGTCGGCGCTTGGGCGGGGTGTCCCTCGACGTGCTGGGAAGGTCCCAGACCGGGGTCAGGCGGGGAACCTAGCCCGTCGCTCGCGCGCACCCGAGACCTTTGGGCCGATCCGGCCCACGTCAGCGGCCTCGAGCGGGCCGCCGGGGCCAACCAGGCGGCGCCGACGTGGCCGTTCTGGCGCGATCGATCCTCACCGTCTGAAGACGACGTCGGCGTGCCACTCGAGGAGCTCGGGGTCGGGTCGGTCCTCGGGGCGCCTCGGCACCCAGATCTCCTCGCCGTCGAAGCGCTCGTAGTACTCGCCGTCGTCGAAGTCCTCTCGGAGCCGCCGGCTCACCCGCATCCGGTGGTCCGGGGTGACGGTGAGGTAGCCGCGGTCGAAGAGGCGATGCACGTCGGAGCGTAGGAGCAGGCCGTTCTCGATGCGATGCGCGCCGCCCGCTGTCACGGGCTTCACGTGGGCGGCCTCGAGCACCGGCAGGGCGCGCTCGCGCGTGACCGCGCAGCGCCGCTCGTACGTGTCGGTGACGAGGATCCGGAAGCTGCCCTGGCCGAGCCGACGGCGGACCGGAAGGGGCTCGGTGAACCGCACGGCCTCCTCGAGCTCCTCGATGTCGGGGTGCCGCGCGAGCAGCCGCAGCTGGACATCCTCCCACAGCTTGGTCCCGTGTGGCGGCTGGCGGAGGTCGTAGCGCTTGCCGACCTGGACGTTGGGGTGGAAGTCCTCGGGCGGCGGGAACCAGTCCGGTCGCTCGAAGAAGAAGGGCTCCTCGAGCACCACGCAGCCGATCACGTAGTCCTCGGCGGGGTCCGGCGGGATGCGGCGGTAGCGCTCGATGCGCCGTCGCATCTCCTGGAGCGAACGCGCCCCGTTCTTCTCCCCGAACGCCTCCCAGGCGAGGCTCACGGGCAGCTGGGTGAAGTGGGCGAAGAACCCCCCGCCGGAGATGAACGCCTCCGGTGCGTGGAGCTTGAACAGGAGCGGCTCGCCCGGTGAGAGCGCGCGGAAGTGCCGCCCTCCGCTCGGCTGCCAGAAGTTGACCTCGTCGAGATCGGGCAGGGACGCGAGATGCCGGTACCAGTCGTTGTCGGTCACGGCCACGAAGGCGAACATCGGACGGATGGTAGGCCGCCGGCCATGACACGCGCTACCCGGCGTTCCTGGAACACCCCGCCGCGGTCCCGCGCTGGAGCACGACGCCGCGCGCCTTGGGCGTAGACTCGCGCGGCATGGAGCCGGCCGAGCGGGTCCGCACCGCCCTCGCGCTCGAGCGTCCCGACCGACCGCCGCTCGGGTGGTGGGGTCATACCTACCGCGAGGAGTGGTCGCCCCGGGATCTCGCCGCGGTCACGCTCGCGCGGCAGCGCGCCTACGGGTGGGACTTCGTGAAGCTCCAGCCCAGGGCGTGCTGCTTCGCCGAGGCGTTCGGGTCCGAGTACCGGCCCTCGGGCGACCCCGCGAGGGGGCCGGTGCTCGTCCGGCCGGCGATCGCGGGTCCGGAGGACTGGTCGCGGCTGCCGGCGGTGGACGCGGGCGTCCCGCCCCTCGCCGAGCAGGTGGAGGCGCTCCGGCTCGTCGCGACCGAGCTCGGGTCCTCGGTGCCGGTGATCCAGACGGTGTTCTCGCCGCTCATGGTGGCCGCGTACCTCATCGGCGAGGACCGGCCGCGCATGGCGCGCGAGCTGCGCGAGCGGCCCGAGCGGGTCGTGCCGGCGCTCGCGCGCATCGCCGAGGCCCTCGCCGATCTCGCGGTGCGCTCCGTCGAGGCGGGGGCGGCGGGGATCTTCTACGCGATCGCGGGCTTCGGCTCGGAGGACCTGCTCCCCGCCGAGGAGTACGAGGCGCTCGTGCTCCCCCACGACCGGCGGGTGCTCGCGGCGCTCCCGCCCGAGGCGTGGTTCACGGTGCTGCACCTGTGCGGTCCACGACAGCGCCTCGAGCTCGCCGCGGCGCTCCCCGTACGGGCCGTGAGCTGGTCCATCCACGAGGCGGGGAACCCGGGGCTCGCGGACGGGCGAGCGCGCACGGGCCGCGCCGTCATGGGCGGTGTGGATCAGGCCGGGACCCTCCTCGCGGGTGCGCCGGAGCGCGTGCGGGCCGAGCTCCGCGCGGCGATCGAGGAGACGAGCGGCGCCGGGCTGCTCCTCGCCCCCGGGTGCTCGGTTCCGCCCGGCGCGCCGGAGGCGAACCTTCGGGCCTTCTCGGCGAGGGCCCTGGCATGATGACGCTGTGACCGAGGGGCGGGGGCGGGGAGCGGCGCCCCGCGTGAGCGCCGGGATCCTCCTGTGGCGCCGGCGCGAGGGGCGCCTCGAGGTGCTCCTCGCCCACCCCGGCGGTCCCTTCTTCGCGCGCAAGGACGCCGGGGTGTGGAGCGTGCCGAAGGGCGAGGTCGACCCCGGCGAGGATCCGATCGCCGTCGCCCGGAGGGAGTTCGCCGAGGAGACCGGGCACGAGCTCCCCGAGGGCCCGATGCTCGATCTCGGCGAGGTCCGTCAGCGCGGTGGGAAGCTCGTACGGGCCTGGGCCGTGGAGGGCGACCTCGACCCCGCGAGCGCGAGGAGCAACACGTTCGAGCTCGAATGGCCGCCGCGCTCGGGGCGGATCCAGACCTTCCCCGAGGTGGATCGCGTGGAGTGGTTCGAGCTCGCCGAGGCCCGCGAGCGCATCAACCCCGCCCAGGCCGCCTTCCTCGACCGGCTCGCCGACAGGCTGGAGTGATGTATGGTGTGTGCATGTTGAGCGAGCGATTCCAGGTGCTGTTGACGCCGGAGCAGCGGAAGCGCCTGGAGACCGAGGCGCGCCGCCGGGGGGTCTCCGTGGGTGCCCTCATCCGGGATGCGGTAGACCGGTACCTCGGGACGCCGACGCGGAGCGAGCGTCAGCGCGCCGTGGCGGAGATCGGGAAGATGCGCGGGCGGTTCCTGCCGCCGGAGCGCCTGGAGCAGCTGCTCGAGCGGGAGCGCCTGGTCGAGCAAGACCTCACGGAAGCCCCGCCTGCGTGACGTTCTTCGTCGATACCAACGTCATCGTGTACGCCGCGACCGGCGGTCCGTACGGCGATGCGTGCCTGCGGCTCCTCGATGCCGTGGCCTCGGGGGAGGCGGATGGTCGAACCTCGCCCGCGGTGCTCGAGGAGGTGTGGTACCTCGAACGCTCGGGGCGGATCGGCGCCGTGGGTGGCCTCGCGGCTCGTGCGTACGCGATCTTCAGCCCCCTCCTACCCGTGACCGACGAGGCGTTCCGGCTGGCGCTCCGCGTACGCGCCTCGGGCGTCGGCCCCGCCGATCGCGTGCACGTGGGAACGTGTCTCGCACACGGAGTGGAGACGATCGTGTCGGCGGATGGGGCGTTCTCACAGGTCCACGGGCTGCGCCGGGTGGATCCCCTCGACGCTCCATCGGTCGCCCAGCTGCTCGCGGGCGGTGACTGATCCCGTCTACGAGATGCGCGTGCCGCTCAGCGGGGCTCGTTGCCCGGCTTCCATTTGATGCTGCAGCCCACGGCGGGGCGCTGGTCCTCGGGCACGGGGCGACCCTCGAGGACCGCGTCGATCGCCGCGCGGATGTCCTCGCACGTCACGGGCACGTCGTTGCCGGGACGGCTCCCGTCGAGCTGCCCCCGGTACACGAGGCGACGCTCGGCGTCGAACAGGAACGGGTCGGGCGTGCAGGCCGCGGTGTAGGCCTTGGCGACCTCCTGGGTCTCGTCGAAGAGGTAGGGGAACGTGAAGCCCGCGAGGCGCGCCTGCTCGGCCAGGCTCTCGGGGGCGTCCTCGGGGTAGGCCTCCGGATCGTTCGCGCTGATCGCCACGATCGCGAGGTCGCGATCGGCGTAGTCCCGCGCGAGCTGCGCGATGCCGCCCTCGACGTGCTTGACGTACGGGCAGTGGCGGCAGATGAACAGGACGAGCAGGGCCCGCTTCCCGTCGAAGTCCGACAGCCGCACGGTCTCCCCGGTTCGGACGTCGGGGAGCGCGAAGTCCGGGGCCTTCGTCCCCAGCGCGAGCAGCGATCCCGTGGCCATGTGCACCTCCCTGTTCCGTGCCTCGTCCCGATGCTACCGACCCACCCGCATGGAACTCACTCGAACAGGCGATGGGAGAAGCAGGTCGGCTCGCCGAGGTGACACACCGGTCGCCCCCTCGCGTCCACGACCGCGAGGAGGCTGTCCCCCATGCAGTTGCTGCGGAGGTCGAGCAGCTCGTAGCCGCCGCCGCGGCGACCGGCGAGCCAGTGCCTGCCGCGGGAGCGGCTCCACAGCCAGGTCGACCGCTCCTCCAGGGAGCGGCGCAGGCTCTCCTGGGTCATGTACTGGATCATCAGCACCCGCTGGGTGGTTGCGTCCTGGAGGACGACGGGCAGGTACTCGAAGAAGTCCCACTGCAGCGGCGACGGCTCCACCCCTCACCTCCTCGCTCTGCTCGCCTGGTTCGCTCGGAGCCTAGCCGCTGGCGGGATCCCGGAGGGGGTCGTCGGATATCGAACGGGTGTTCGTGTCGGTGGTCCCGGTCATCCTCGAGACAGACCTGTATCCACCGATCGCGCGGCCCCTCGCGCGGGAAGGAGGCCCCCTCATGCAGGCCACCGTGCGCATCGAGCACGAGCTGCTCGCCGTGGAGTCCGAGCACGACGTCTGGTGCATGCTCGAGCTCTCGGCGCCCCCGCCCCCGCAGCGGGCCGAGCGGCGTCCCCTGGCCATCGGCCTCGTCATCGACCGCTCCGGCTCGATGAGCGGCCGCAAGCTCGAGGTCACGCGCTCGTGCGCGGCCTTCCTGGTGCAGCGGCTCGCCCCGGCGGACCAGCTCGCCATCGTGGCCTACGACGACGAGGTCCGGCTCCTCGCGCCCCTCGTGCGCGTCGCGGACGGGCGTGAGGCGCTCCTCGATGCCATCGCCCAGATCCACCCCGGTGGCTCGACGAACCTCTCGGGTGGCTACCTGAAGGGCGCCGAGACGCTCGCGGGCGCCGACCCCGAGGCCCTGCGACGGGTGCTCCTGCTCTCGGACGGCCTCGCGAACGTCGGGATCACCGACGTCGCCAGGCTCCGCCAGCTCGCGGCGCGGATGCGCGAGACCGCGCAGGTCACCACCTCCACGATCGGCTTCGGCGCGGACTTCGACGAGGACCTCATGACGGCGATGGCCGATGCCGGCGGCGGGACCGCCCACTTCGCCGAGACGCCGGACGACGCCCCAGGGGTGTTCGGCCGGGAGTTCTCGGACCTCGTGAGCGTCGTCGCGCAGAACGTGAGCGTGGAGATCCGCCCGGAGGCCGCCGTGGAGATGCTGGGCGTCCTGGGCGGGTTCCCGGTGGTCCCGGTCCCTGGTGGCGTCCAGGTCCAGGTCGGGGACGCGTACGGGGACGAGCGTCGCCGGGTGGTGTTCCGGCTCCACGTCCCGGACCTCGCCGTCCTGGGCCCGCACCGGGTCGCCGAGGTCGTGCTGCGCTACGTCTCGGTGGGGGCGGAGATCGCGCATCACGAGGTCCGCCTGCCCGTGACGGTCAACGCGGTCTCGAGCGACGAGGCCGCGGCGGCGGTCCCGGACGCCAGGGTCACCGAGGAGGTCGTCCTGCTCACCGCCTCGGAGGCGGGGAAGCGGGCGCGCGCGCTCGCGGACGCCGGGGACCTGGAGGGCGCCCGTCTCGCCCTGGAGGAGGCCGCCATGCGCATCGAGGCGGCCGCGCCGGGCTCCGAGCGGGCTCGGGAGCTGGAGGAGGAGATCGGGTTCCTGCGGGCGAGCGCGCTCCACATGGCCGAGGGCCTCTACCACCCCGCGCTGCGCAAGCGGCTCACGTACCGGACGCGCGCCACGGATCAGGGGCGTCGCCGCCGCACGTGAGGGTCGTGGACGCCCGCTCGGACGGGTCCGCGCTCAGGGGGCGAGGGTGCGGGTCGCGGCGCGCCGGAGACGATCGTGCACGGCGAGGCCGAGTCCGTGCCGGCCGAAGGTCCGCGCCACGATGACCTCGACGCCGAGCGCCTCCAGCTCGCGCATCGCCGCGAACAGGCCCCGGGCGACGGCCTCCAGGTCCTCGGCGGAGCCGACCCGGCGGACCTCCGTGGCGTCGGGCAGCTCCACGGCGTCCTCCGTCGCGAGGATCGCGCCGACGCGGCGGCCCCGACCGGCCTCCGCCCGGAGGAGCTCGCCGATGCGGGCAGCCACCGCCGGCGTGAGGAAGGCCGGGGACTCGACGACGAGGAGCTCGGGGGTGACGGCGTAGTGGGACGCGGAGAGCCCGGGCGAGGGGGCCCCGCCCTCGGCGTGGGTGAGCTCGGCGACCTCGACCGGGCCGAGGACCTCCTCGAGCGCCTCGCGCGGGACCCCGCCCGGCCGGAGGATCGTGGGCCGGGGGCCGGTGAGGTCGAGCACGGTGGACTCCACCCCGACGGTCGTGGGCCCGGCGTCCAGGACGAGGTGGATCCGGCCCTCGAGGTCGTCGAGCACGTGGCGGGCGCACGTCGGGCTGGCGCGCCCGAACCGGTTGGCCGACGGCGCGGCCACCGGGATGCCCGCGGCTCGGATGAGCGCGAGCGCCACGGGGTGGGCGGGCACGCGGACCGCGACCGTGTCGAGCCCGGCCGTCACCTCGGGCGGGATCGCGGGGCCCTTGGGCAGGACGAGGGTGAGCGGCCCCGGCCAGAACCGCGTGGCCAGGCGACGGACGATCCCTGGGATCCCGCGGGCGACCTCCGGGAGCTCGGCGGCCCCGGCGAGGTGCACGATGAGCGGGTCCTCCGCGGGGCGGCCCTTGGCCCGGAAGATCCCGCGGACGGCCTCCGCGTCGAGCGCGTTCGCCCCGAGCCCGTACACGGTCTCGGTGGGGAACGCGACGAGGCCCCCCGCGCGCAGGACCGCCGCGGCCCGCTCGATGCGCTCGTGCTCCGGGGAGCTCGGGTCCACCCCGAGGACCTCGGTCGCGATCGGCTCCATGCCGGCCACGCTAGCAGGCGTCCCGGAGCGCCCTCGGGCGGTAGGGTCGGTCCGGGATGAGGGCGCGAGGGGAACCCGTCGGTCCGTCCGCGCGTCGGTGCGTGCCTCGGGGCCTCGCTCTGGCGGCGGCCCTCCTCCTCGCGACGGGGTGCGCGCGGGGACCGGGGGCGGGCGCGCAGG
>FWWL01007922.1_pt1 | contig 14021 bp, 14 predicted proteins | sample 2228331 | NCBI WGS metagenome assembly FWWL01 (sample SAMEA103939775, study PRJEB20133) | metagenome
TAGCAACGCGGTGCGCCCAGAAGAAGTCCCACAGTTGCGACAGAAGGGTGTGCTGACGAGTGCCAAGTGGACAACGGTGCCGAGGGTAACCCCCGATAACTGGCAAGATGCGGGAGCAGAAGTTTTCCGACTGCAATGTGCTTCTTGTCACACCATAGAAGGCTACAATGGCATTCGCCCACTTATTTTTGGTTGGGACGAGTGGATGATAGACCAAGCCCTGCGGCGCTTGCACCGGCTGCGCGGCTTCATGCCACCTTTCGCGGGCACGGAAGAAGAGCGAAAAGCATTAGCAAAGTGGTTAGCCACCATCGCAAAAGGCGAAGGGTGGATGCCGGAAGGGATAGACACAGTGGCGCGCTACCTCCGACGGTGATGCCTCATGCCCTACGACTTCTCAGCGGGTAAACTGGATTACGAGTTGCTCCGCACCTTGTTGGCAACCTTGCCGTTAGATGACCGAACGGTTGTTGGACCGCGCGTTGGCGAGGATGCTGCCGTTGTAAAGATGGGCGATCGCTACCTCGTTGCTGCTACTGACCCCATCACTTTTGCCACCGACCTGATTGGCTGGTATGCCGTCCATGTCAATGCCAACGATGTAGCAACGATGGGCGCTCAGCCACGATGGTTTTTGGCAACTGTGCTGCTGCCAGAAGGGCAAACGGACGAAGCACTGGTGCGAAACATCTTTGCTCAGATGCGAGAGGCTTGCCTCTCTTTGGGCATCGCTTTCATCGGCGGGCACACGGAGATAACCCCTGACTTGAACCGACCCATCGTTGTGGGCACGATGTTGGGCGAAGTGGCGAAAGACCAATTGGTCACCAGCAGCGGGGCGCAAGTGGGTGATGCGGTGCTGCTGACCAAAGGCGTGCCCATTGAAGGCACTGCTATCATCGCTCGGGAGAAGACCGATGAGTTGAGGCAATTGGGAGTTCCCGACGAACTCATTGCTAAAGCGCAGCGCTTTCTCTTTGAGCCAGGCATCAGCGTGGTGCGCGATGCCCTCGTGGCGTGCCAAGCCGCAAAGATGCACGCCATGCACGACCCAACGGAAGGAGGCTTGCTCACGGGTTTGTGGGAGTTGGCGGAAGCGTCACAAGTGGTTCTGGAAATAGACGCAACAGCCATTCCTGTTGTGCCAGAAGGGAAGGTTCTGTGTGAAACCTTGGGGTTAAACCCGTTGGGCACCATCGCTTCGGGCGCTCTTCTGTTATGCGTTGCGCCTGAGAATGTGCAAGCAGTGATAGAAAAGTTGCAGCAAGCAGGCATTCCCACAGCCGTCATCGGCACCGTTGTCGCCAAAGGGCAACCTGAAGTCTTTTTCCGTTTCCCCGACGGCTCAAAGCAACTCACCACCCCTTTGCCCAAAGACGAAATCACGAAACTGTTTTGAAGCGCTGCGGTGAGTTCTGAGCGTTAGGGAAATCCCCCATGATGGGGATGCCCTGTCTTGCACAACTTTTGCTCTTAACAAGCCTCTAATAGTGTGGCTTAGCACTAATGGGATAGTCCATTCCGTTTGGGCACCCAATCAAGCACAGGCAACCTAAACAAGGAGGTGCGTCTACGATGCATGGCTTTGTAAGGGCGCAGCGCAAGGGCTTCACCCTCATTGAGTTGCTGGTGGTGATCGCGATCATCGCGATCCTCGCCGCCATTCTGTTCCCCGTGTTCAGCCAAGCACGGGAGAAGGCGCGACAGACAACTTGCATCAGCAACCTTAAGCAATTCGGCACAGCGTGCCAGCAGTATGTGCAGGACTACGATGGCTTATTCCCTATGGGATTCGGGCATGGGACCATCACGTCCCTTTGGCTGTGGAACTATTGGCACGCAACACCCCACAACTGGCGACCAAGCATTGATCCCTCAAACTTCCGCTGGTGGGCATATCCTGTCCATTGGTCCAACTCTCTTTCTCCTTACCTCAGGAATTTGGGAATCTATGCCTGCCCTTCTGGACCGTCAGTATATGTTCTCCCTGCTAACCATCCCGACCATCTTAACCCTGTGACCCCTTGGGCAAAAGTCAGTTATTCCTACAATGGCTTGCTAATGTCCTACAATGATTCGGGTATCGCTAATCCTGCGATGCTTCCCCTCATATGGGAAGGAAGGGGCAAGGCACAGGTTGAAGGGTTCTCTCTCACTAACCCGGCGCTGATATGCAATGACGGCGCTGACCTCAACTGCATCTACAAGCCGAGAACATCTACCGGCTGCCAGTCGGGCAATGGGAGCACGAGCGCAATGTTTGTGGTAAGTGGAACGATGTTTATACATTTTAACGGTGTCAACTGGACTTTCTCCGACGGTCACACCAAGTGGCGGCGCGTGGGCACAAACGATTGGCGTGTTGACCCTTATGCCAACTATGATGACCAAGGATTCCCCGCTGCTTATTGGTGGGATGGTTGCCACGCTTGGCTGTTCCGACCCAATTACAACTTCCAGTAACCTTGCATAACCTAAACAGTTAGAGACTCACTCAGTGAGGTGATCGTTCATGCAGCGGAACATTCCGCCAGCAGTTGCTGTTTTAGTTATCCTCGCTTTCGTGCTGGTGGTTTTCGCCATTGGGTTGTGGTATTTGAAGCGCCCTGCACCAATTCGCCAGGGAGAGGCTTCTTCGCTGACGCCTGTAATCCCGGGATCCCAAGGGCAAACACAACAGCAGCCTTCAACCCCTCAGCAAGTGACACCAACCTACTGAACATCGTTGATACCTGCTGAAAGCAAGGAAAGAGTGGTATTTCCGCGAAAGGGAAGCAGGCAAAACCTGAGCGAGGGACAGAGGGGAAAAGGTGGCTTTAGATGAATTTCCCCCAACTCTGCTTGACATCCTCCCTCGTCTGTGCTATCCTGTAGGTGCCCACGGTGGTCTTCCACTGAGGCGGTTTTTCGTCTGGTCGGTGGAAGGGGCGTGGGTCAAAGGAGGGGACGAGGGATGTCTTGGCAGAAGCCTTGGGCTGTCTGGTTGGTTGCGGCTGTGACGGCGTGCCTGGGGTCGGTGACTTGTTGGGTCGTCGCTCAATCGCACCCCGAAACGCCTCCTGCCTTAACCGAGAAACCAACCCATGTGCAAGGGTTTGCCGATGTGGTGCGCTCGTCTTATGCAGACAGGATGAAAGCACCCTCAAACGCTGGTGTCAGCAAAGAAATGCTGCCCGTGCAGAACACGAAACAAGCATGGGCGCAACTGCTCCGTTCGCTCAACTTTCGCCTACCCGAACGCCCTGAGGGGTGGAGGTTCGCTGACTACAGTTGGCGACGGTGGCGAGGAGCGTTGGCGTCGCGGTCGGGTAGCGTTCGTCGGTGGCGCATTCTGACTATGGAAGCCACCGCTTATTGCCCCAATGGGTGCTGCGGTTCGGCGCACGGGCGCACTGCAACGGGACGACGAGCCGAATACGGCGTCGTTGCGGTTGACCCCCGCGTTATCCCCTTGGGCACAGCCCTTTATGTGGACCGTTACGGGTTTGCCATTGCCGCAGACACAGGGCGCCTCATTAAAGGGCGTCGCATTGACCTCTGCTTCCCTACTCACCGAGAAGCCTCACGGTTTGGACGACGAAGGGTGCGGGTTTTGGTGTTGCGCTGAATTTCCCCACACTGCCCTCCGCTACGGGTTTCCCCAACGCCCTAATGAGGGGTGTCGCATAATGAACACGGGCGAGTGAACCCATGCAGCGAACGAGAACGGTGATTGGCATTGACCCTGGCACGCACCGCGTTGGTTACGCCGTCATAGCGGAAACGACGGAGGGATGGTGCGCCCTTGACAGCGGTGTATTTCAGTTTCCTCGGCGCCTCCCTGTTCCAGAGCGGTTGAGCCGCCTTTACGACGAAGTTTCTACTTTGCTTGCGGAGCACCCTGCCGATTGCCTCGTGGTGGAAGAACCCTATGTCCGCCCCTTCGGAATGCGCTCAGCACTGGTGGTTGCCCAAAGCGTAGGCGTGGTCAAACTGGCAGCGGTCAAAGCAGGCGTGCCCGTTGTCAGTTACCCCTACACGCAGGCGAAGCGCGTGCTTGTGGGCTCTGGAGCGGCATCACGGGAGGTGCTGAAAGTCGCCGTCCAACGCTTGCTAAACCTACCTGTCCCTCCGCCTTGGCAAGACACGGTGGACGCTTTCGCTTTTGCCCTTTGCCACTGCTTGTTGACGGCGCCTTCAAAGGAGGTGAGGCTGTCCCATGATCGGTCGACTCAAAGGTCGGTTGGTAGAACGAACAAACCAGCGGCTCGTGATTGATGTCAACGGGGTCGGTTACGAAGTCTTCGTGCCCGGCGTTGTCGCTCAGTGGGCGCAAAGTTTGAAAGTGGGCGAGGAAGTAGAGTTGGTTACCCTTTACCTGATGCAAACGGAACCGGGGCGCGCAATTCCTATGCTGCTGGGCTTTCGGAACGAACTGGAGCGGGAGTTTTTTGAGAAGTTGCTATCAGTGCCCAAACTGGGGGTGCGGGGCGCGTTGCAGTTGTTCGCTGTGCCGATGGCAACTTTAGCCCGCGCCATTGAAGACAACGACCAAAAAACCCTTATGCGCCTCCCTGGCGTTGGTCGGCAACGGGCGCGGGAGTTGGTGGCGGCGCTGCAAGGGAAAGTGGCAAAGTTTGCCCTCCTCGCAGAAGAGGAGGTGCCAGCGCCATTGGTCACCGATGTGGTTTCGGAGGCGTTGGCGATTTTGCAAGCGTTGGGTTACACGAGATCGGAAGCGCAACGCATGGTGGACGCTGCTTTAGAGCGGTTGCCCAAACCCTCCAGCGTGGAAGAACTCATCCGCACCGTTTACCAACTGCAGCGGGAGCAGAAGGGGTGAGATGGATGTGGAGGAAGGAAACCGAAGAGCAATTCTTCCGCTGGGCGATAGCGGAACGGCGATGCAACCTTAAAACGCTCTTTTACAAGGTGGGCAACCGACACCTGTTTTATCTCCCCACAGGCATAAAAGGGCGTGGAGAGGTGAAGCAGGGACGCAACCCGCTGGTGGGCGAATTCACAGAGAAGTGGGCGGAAAGGTTTCTCTCGCCTATGGTCAACGAGTTAGGGTTCCATCTGGTGCGCAGCGCCAACATCCCTGCTTGGCGATTAGTTGGGCAACGGGCAGCAGATTTGGCTATCTGCCGCGCCCCTGGAAAGGAGCAAACACCTGACAGTGTCATCGCCCTGCTAGAGGTCAAAATGTCCATCGTTTGGAACTGGGAGTGGCAACCTGAACGAGGAACCGTGACTTGCATTGGTGATTTCCTCACCCATCAGGGGCGTCCCAGCGCGCTGAGGAGCGACACAGTTTTAAAAGCGTTGGGGAAAGCAATAGAGGTGCGTGGAATGGGTTTTTCTGGGGCGTTCATCATTCTCTGTAACACACCCGTCGCCAATGACTACTTCCAGCAAATTGACGGTTGCAAGCAGACAGGGATTGTCCAGGGCTTCTTTTCTGTCAATCCCCAACCCACAGAAGACGAACAACACAACCCGAAACGAAGCCCTAAAGGAGGCTTTTACCGTTGGGATGAGCCTGCGGAGGTGAAAGAGAGCCTAAGGGAGATGCTGAGCGAGCAACGACACTTCTTCAGCGGTTTCCTTCCCTTGAGCGTTTTGGGGCAATTGATTGAAAATGCCTGCCGCGAGGCAACTTTGTCCCAGAAAGCCCGTCGCTTCCTTGAGGGATTGAAGGAGGTGCTGAGATGAGGGGCAAAAGGCAAAGAGGCACAAAAACCAGCGCTTTCGGCGTCCCCGCCCGTATCGCTCATGATTCCACGCCCTTTTATAGCCGACGCCTTTACGAGGGGCTGCCACAAGAGGAATCCGTGCCCTACACGGAGACGCCTTTGCCGCCAGAGTGCATCAACGAAATCTTTTGCAAGAGTTCGGAGCGGATGGAAGAGTTGCCCGATTGCTCGGTGCACTTGATGGTCACTTCGCCACCCTACAATGTGGGCAAGGAATACGACGAGGACTTGACGCTGTCGGAATATCGCAATTTCCTCAAGCGGGTGATGGCGGAAGTTTATCGCGTGTTGGTGCCGGGTGGACGGGCGTGTATCAACTTGGCAAATTTGGGGCGCCGTCCTTACTTGCCCCTTCATGCTTTCATCATCCAAGATATGCTGGAACTGGGGTTTCTTATGAGGGGCGAAATCATTTGGGACAAGGCATCCAGTGCCAGCCCTTCTACGGCTTGGGGAAGTTGGTGTTCGCCACAAAACCCGACTTTGCGGGACACTCACGAATACATTCTCGTTTTCTGCAAGCAAACTTTCAGCCGCTCCAATCCCCACCGACGCAGAGTGACCATCAGTCGCGACGAATTTTTGGAATTCACGAAAAGCGTTTGGCGCTTCCCTGCCGAACCGGCAACGAAAGTGGGACACCCAGCCCCCTTCCCTGTTGAGTTGCCCTATCGGCTCATCCAACTCTACACTTTTGAAGGAGAGGTTGTGCTGGACCCATTCATCGGCAGCGGAACGACGGCTATCGCCGCCTTAAAGACAGGACGCCTTTTCGTCGGCTATGAGATTAACCCTGACTATGTCGCTTTGGCGAAACAGCGCATAGAAGCCTTCCTTGCGCAGAAGTCGTTGTTTTAGCGGCATGGTGAGCGACCATGAGGAAGCGGTGGGTTGTGCCTACGCCAACAGAGAGCGACGATGAACAACTGTTGAGCGCCTTGCGCCCCAAAACGCTGGACGAATACATTGGACAGAGAGAAGTGGTGGAGCGCTTGCGCATCGCTTTGGAGGCAGCAAAGCAGCGAGGCGAGCCGTTGGAGCATACGCTCCTTTACGGAGCGCCCGGGTTGGGCAAGACAACTTTGGCGACGGTGATCGCTAACGAATTGGGTGTTGGCATCCTCACAACCGCTGCCCCCGCATTAGAACGGGCGGGCGATGTGATGGGGTATCTGCTTAGTTTGAAGCGGGGCGAAGTTTTGTTCGTGGACGAAGTCCATCGGCTCCCCCGCCATGTGGAAGAGTTCCTTTACCCCGTGCTGGAGTTTTTCCGCGTGGATTTCAACTTGAGCAAGCGTCCTGGGGCGCGCCCCCATCGTTTTGACCTCCCCCCCTTTACCTTCATCGGAGCGACCACGCGAGCGGGCAATCTGTCCAAGCCGTTGCGGGATCGGTTCGGGTTGAAGTTTCGGTTGGACTTTTACAGCGTGGCAGAACTGACGCAAATCATCCTTCGGGCGGCTAACCTTTTGGGCATCCCTATTGAGGAAGCGGGGGCGATGGAAATTGCCCGCCGCTCACGGGGGACACCGCGCATCGCCAACCGCCTCCTACGGCGCGTTCGCGATTACGCACAAGTGAAAGGCGACGGACGCATCACTTTGGAGATAGCCTGCCAAGCCCTGTCCATGGAAGGGATTGACGAGTTGGGGTTGGACCCGTTAGACCGCGATTACTTGACAGCCCTTATCCGTGAGTTTAACGGTGGACCCGTCGGGATTGAGGCATTAGCGGCTGTCCTTCAGGAAGACGCTCGCACTTTGGAAGAAATGGTGGAACCTTTCCTGCTGCAAATCGGGATGGTTCGCCGAACCCCGCAGGGGCGAATTGCAACAGAGAAAGCCTACCTGCATTTGGGCATTGACCGCTCCCCTCGGCTGCAGCCTTTGCTGCCCTTAACGCAAGATGATCGTTCTAAGTAATTGTCAAGGGCAAAGTTTCTCTCCCGTCAGCCTTTGAGAGCAGCGTGGGCTAAAATTGTAATTGCCGTTTGAGAACGGCAGGTGACCTGCGATGGATTGGACGGAACGGCTCACGCAAATTCGGCACGAGTTGGAGCGGTTAAGACGCTTCCCTACAGTGTCCGACATTTTGAGCCAATACCTACAAATCGCCTACGAACACTTGGAGCGCTGTGCGCCTTATGGAGAGAGGCTATTAACGGCTTTTGAGGCGTTACTGAGTTACGAACTCTGGCACCACAAAGCCATGACGAAACTGGCAACTTCGCAAGAGTTGCAAATGCGCTACCTTGTCCCGTTAGGAGTGGAAATGCGCACTTTGCTTTACCGTTTGCTGCGACAATTGGAGCGGCTTCCTGCCTACGCGCCTGACGAGGTTGTGGTCCGCGAGATGCTGAAAGCCCACTGCTACTACCAGTTGGGCGATTGGGAGGAAACGGTGCGCTGTCTGGAGGAGGCGGTTCGTCATGGCGCCACCCACTCCCTGCTTTACTTCCTCTTGGGCTACAACCGCCATCGGTTAGCGCTCACCATTCATGCGCGTTGGGAGCCCATCGGGCAGCAATTGGTCGTTACCGACAAGGAAGCCTTTGAACGGATGCTGCGCCAGGCGTTAGAAGATTTCCGCAACGGATTGAGTTACTCCGAGCGGGAGCCGATGGATGCGCGCCTGTTCTTCTGGATGGGCATGGTGCACGAAATGTTGGGGGAGCGCGAGGAAGCCATCAACGCTTACCAGCGGGCGCAGGAAATTGAGCCGGAAACCTTTGGCGAGGAAGTGCAACAACGCTTGCGACATCTGCAGCAGCGGACTGCTGCTCCTTCGCCCCCCACTCCCCCGCCCCCTCCCGCTGAGTTGCAAGAGGAGCGGTTTCCCGTCAAACCCATCTCAGAGAGCGAACTGGATTCACTGCGGCAGGTTTTGGATGAAGTGGAAACCTTCTCCGACTTGCTCCGCCGCATGGGAGGCACACCGAAGGAACCAATGCAGGGGAACTGAGGCGGGAAAGGGTGCGCTAAAATAGGTGGCGTGCAATAAACGCTGGGAGGTGAGAGAGATGTTGGCTCGTTGGTGGCTCAGTGGCGTTGTTCTGGCGTTAGCGGTCACTTGGGGAGTAGGGCAGCAGACGCAAGAACGCCCCAAAACTTACCGCGCTGTGCTGTTCACCCCTGTTACCATCGTCAAAATAGACGCGGGCAAAAACACCATCACTGTCAAGGGCGTTTATCGTGGGCAACCGATAGAGCGAACGCTCCTCGTTCAAGCGGATAGCCAGTTCATGAAAGACGGCAAACCCGCTAAGTTGACGGATTTCAAGGAAGGGGAACAAGTCCTTGTCCACTGGCGCTCCGTAAAGCGGGGCGAGTATGCCGTTCGCTATCTCGCTGACCCACACACCTTCTTCGCCTTCTTCCGCTACCCAACCCTCAAGGGCAAAGTGAAATCCTTTGACCCTGCCACGCTAACTCTGGTCGTGGAAGCCGAAGGCAAGGAGCACAAACTCACCTTGCCTGGTCGTGGTGAGTGCTGCTACGCCGGCGGGAAAGCCCATCGGGGGAAGGCAGCGGTGTGGAAGGGTGGCGAGGAAGTTGTGGTTGTTTTGGGTGCTCCTGACCGTGCCCGTGCTGTCTTTGACTCAGCGTCGTGGAAACTTTACGGCGAGCGAGAATGGCAAGCCTATCAAAAACGGGCAAAAGCCCGCCAGCCAGAGGCGAAAGAACAGTGAGGCGCTTGCTTAAAGCAACCGCATCCGCTGCGGGTGCGTCTAAAGCAAACGCATAAGCGGTTGCGACTTTCATCTTGAGACTTGGGGTGATGGAAGGGTGGAAAAAGTGGCAGCGCCAAAGCCGACGCTTTCCGTGGTGGATGCGGTTGCTATCATCGTCGGCATCGTCATCGGTTCTGGCATCTTCAAAACGCCCTCGCTGGTCGCTGCCAACACGGGAAGGGAAGGGCTTTTCCTGTTCGCTTGGCTCTTGGGCGGAATCGTTTCTCTCGTTGGTGCCCTTTGCTACGCGGAGTTGGCAACCGCTTACCCCCACGCTGGCGGCGAGTATCACTTCCTCATCCGCACCTTCGGCAGGGAGTTGGCGTTCCTTTTTGCGTGGGCGCGAGCCGCAGTAATTCAAACGGGTTCCATCGCAATGCTGTCGTTCGTCTTCGGCGATTACGCCAGCGAACTGTATCGGTTAGGTGACCGCTCGCCGGCTATTTACGCAGCGGCAGCGGTTATCGTCCTCACCGCCCTAAATGTGATGGGCGTTCAGCAAGGCAAGTGGACACAGAACATCCTCACCGCTGCTAAGGTTTTAGGTTTGCTGCTGGTCGTTGCTGTTGGCTTTCTATGGGCAACACCGTCTGAGCCTCCCCCCACACAACCCTCGCCTTCTACGGGAGCCTTCGGATTAGCGATGGTTTTCGTCCTTCTCACTTACGGTGGCTGGAACGAAGCCGCTTACATTTCCGCCGAACTCAAAGATGTGCAGCGGAACATGCTGCGGTCGCTCCTGCTGGGCATCGGCATCATCACCCTTGTCTACTTGCTCGTCAATGTCGCTTACCTGAAAGGGCTGGGGATGGGGGCGATGGCAAAATCGGAGGCTGTTGCCGCCGACCTGATGCGGCGTGGGGTGGGTGAGTGGGGTGCCAAGTTCGTCAGTTTCCTTGTCGCTATTGCGGTGTTGGGGGCGACCAATGCGACGATTTTCACGGGCGCTCGCACCAACTTCGCATGGGGGCGCGATTTCACCGCTCTGCGTTTCCTCGGCGTTTGGAACGAACGCGCCGGCACCCCTGTCAATGCCCTGATCGTGCAGGGTTGCATCGCGTTGGGACTGGTGGCGTTGGGGGCTTGGACCCGCCAAGGTTTTACCACGATGGTGGAATACACAGCCCCCGTGTTTTGGTTCTTCTTCCTGCTAACGGGTTTGGCGTTATTCATCCTGCGCACCGTTGACCCGCAAACACCCCGTCCCTTCCGCGTCCCTTTGTTCCCCCTTACGCCGCTCCTCTTCTGCACCGCTTGCGTTTACATGCTCCAATCCAGCCTCAGTTACACGGGCATCGGCGCGCTGGTGGGGGTTGCTGTGCTCTTGGCTGGGATTCCTGTGTTGATGGTCGTGCGCTATTATGAGTGGCGAAACAAAAACTTTGCGTAAGGAGGGAAGTCGTATGCGGTTACGGCGTTCGTTGCTTTGGTTTGTCGCTGGCGCTTTTATGGTCACAACTTTCGCCCTCGCACAACAGCGACCACCAGATGTCCCCTATGTCCCAACGCCTCACGAAGTGGTGCGGGAGATGCTGCGGGTGGCGCAAGTGGGCAAAGACGATGTGGTCTACGACCTGGGATGCGGGGACGGTCGCATCGTTATCGCTGCGGTGAAAGAGTTCGGAGCAAAGCGGGGTGTGGGTGTGGACATTGACCCCGAGCGAATCCGCGAAAGCAACGAAAACGCCCGCAAAGCCGGCGTGACCGACCGCGTGAGGTTCCTCCAGCAGGACTTATTTGAGACGAGCGTTCGCGATGCAACAGTGGTGACCCTTTACTTGCTGCCCAGCATCAATGTTCGGTTGCGCCCCAAGTTGTTCCGCGAGTTGCAACCTGGTGCGAGGGTTGTTTCTCACGACTTTGACATGTGCGAAGAGTGCGAGGAGGAAGGGTCACCCAAGTGCCTTCGCGGGTGGCACCCAGACAAAGTGTTGCGAGTGCGTGGTCCTTACCGCGAGCACACGGTCTACTACTGGGTCATCCCCGCCGGTGTTGCGGGCACTTGGCGTTGGAGCGTTACAACGCCTCGGGGGGAGCGCCAGTATGTCTTGCGCCTGAGCCAACGCTTCCAAGTGGTGACGGGCACGGTGACTGTGGATAACCAAGTAACGCCCATCACCAACGCCAGGTTGGTCGGCAATCACCTGAGTTTCACCGTTACCCGCCAGATTGGTGAACAAAAGGTCACTATGCGCTTTGAGGGGCGAGTGAACGGAGACACCATCAGGGGAAGCGTGGACATTCAAGGTGGACCTTTCGCTGGCAAGCGAGAATGGACGGCGCAACGGGACAAGGTGAACTTGGTAGGCACATGGCGATGGCAAGGGGGCGCTATCCGCATAGAGCGCCGCAACAACGAGTTGTTCGCCAGTTGGCTGGAGAATGGGAAGGCAACGCCCATTGCCGACTTTTACGCATGGGGAGCGGGAATTTACTTCCGCACAGGCGACCGCGTTTACGAGGGCGTTGTGGAGGGCGACCGCTTGACAGGCACTATCAATGGAACGCAACCGTGGAGTGCGCAGTGAGAAAAGTGACGCAAGCCGTTAGGCAAAACACAAAACGGGGGGATGCACAATGGTGGTGTGGCTTTTGTTGGCGCTTCTTGGTGAAGGGGCAGGGGCACATAAATGAACCGCTGCGGTGGGAGGTATGACTTATGGCGCTTGAGCAACTCAAGATCCGTGAGATTGTCAGGCAGGCGGTCAGCAGGAATGTGGATATTCCCGAATTCCAGCGAGAGTTCGTCTGGGACCCAGAGCAGGTCAAGAGACTGGCAGAATCGCTCTACCGTAACTATCCGATCGGCTCGTTCCTGCTCTGGGACTCTTCGGAATACCAGGAATCCAAGACAGCCCAAGGCACTCAAGCCTCGCTTTGGATCGTAGATGGTCAACAACGCATAACTGCGCTCTGCTTGCTCTTAGGTCAAAAGCCTTACTGGTGGAACGACGCAAAAAGTTGGAATGAGGCTTTAAGGCGTTATGACGTGATGGTCAACCTTCTCCCCGACGAGGACGATGATCGTCTAGAATTTGCCCTGCCTAACCCAATTCGCCGCGACGACCCTCGCTGGATTAGCATCCGCCGAGTTCTTGTCGTGGAAGAGGTCAAGGACCTGACCTCACTGGCTCAAGAGCTGGCTCAAGAGATCGCGAAACGGGGAATCGTGAAATCTGCTACCAATGACCCCGTTCAAATGATGGAACTGTTCGGTAAGATACATGCTCGCCTCCAGGATCTCTGGCAAATTCGGGAGCGGGATATCCCCATCATCAAAATTAATCACGAAGTAGAGGATGTAGCCGAGATTTTTGCCCGTCTGAACCAAGAAGGAACGCGCGTGAAAGAAGCCGATGTAGTGCTTGCCCTTGCTGCAGTGCGAAATCCAGGTTGGGTGCGCAAGGAGTATTTGCCTTTTCGTAATGAGTTAGAAGAGCATGGATGGGACTTAGACGCTGGAATTTTTGTCCGCACTATGACAGGGATTGGTAAAGGTCGTGCTCGGCTCAGAGAAGTGCCAAGCGATTTCTGGGATCCTCAAAACCTGAACACTGTTTGGAAGGCTGCCAAAGAGACCATCTGGGAAGTATTGAAGCGACTGGCTGAGATCGGCATTATGTCCGCAGACCTTCTCCCCTCCACAAACAGCCTGATTCCACTTTTCGTGTTGCACCATCGTTGGAAGCAAGATCACAATTACGGTTTCGGTAAGGCAGTCCATTGGTTTCTTCTGGCAAACCGCGATGGTCGCTATAGTGGCTCAGCAATTACTAGCCTGAATGAGGATGTCCGAGCCATCACTGAAGCACCAGATTTTCATGCGGCTTTGGGGGCTCTAATGAAACGCTTGCGAGTGTCCTCAGAGATCGCAGAAGATGAATTCCTGAATCGCTATGACCGTGTTGGTAACAAGTTTCTGCGTTTGATGCTTTACCTGCTGCTCTTCAACAGCAAGGCACGGGATTGGGTAGACCGCACCCGTATTGGATATGACCGTGCTGGCTCTGCTATAGCCGCCGGATTTGAACCTCAATGGCATCACATCTTCCCCCGTAGCATACTCAAGAGGGCTGGATTTTCAGACGACGAAATTCACGCTTTGGCAAATATCACCATATTGAACGAACGCACCAATGTTAACAAATTGGCTAATAAGGCTCCATCAGAATACATTGCACAATTTAACATTTCAGGACAAACTTTGCGTGACCACCTAATTCCAGAATCGTTTGCTGCGGCAACTAATAATAGGGCGCGTCTACAGAAGCAGTGGAGTTTGAAGCGATACAGAGACTTCCTTCAGGAGCGCGCGCTTCTTTTGTCTCGGAAAGCCAACGAGTTCTTGCAAAACTTGGAAAAATCATAGCCGACATTGCTCTTTCCTGACACGGGTGCCAGTCAGGCATGTCATGCTATCTTTCTTCAAGGTGATGTGCGATGGTGGTGTGGCTTTTATTGGCGCTTCTTGGTGAAGGGGCAGGTGCGTCGGTGCTTACTTTGAGCAACCAGCATTTGACCGTCACGGTCACCCCTGAGGGCACCTTCGCTGTCTT
>FWWL01007923.1_pt1 | contig 14017 bp, 9 predicted proteins | sample 2228331 | NCBI WGS metagenome assembly FWWL01 (sample SAMEA103939775, study PRJEB20133) | metagenome
TGTGCAGAGGGTATCCGGTGGTACCAAGGTGAATTGGTTGGATAACGGACCATTGGTCCGGCGGGTCCTTGTGGAGTCGGCCGCGCCGGGATGCCGAAATCTCCGAAGAATCTACGAGGTTGTGGAGAAGCCCGATTATGTCCGCATCGAGTTCATCGTCGATAAGGAAAAGGTAAGAACCCCGGAGGGTGTTCACATCGCATTTCCCTTTTCCATTCCGGAGGGTGAAATCAACCTGGGGTTGGCCTGGGCGGTCGTCAATCCCCACCGGGATCTCCTTCCCGGTGCTTGCAAAAATTACTTTACCGTCCAGCATTGGGCCGACGTCTCGAACGCAGAATATGGAGCAACCTGGGTTTCCGTGGAGGCGCCGCTTGTGGAATTGGGCGAAATCCGCATGGACCTCCCCAATCCGTTTGATCCCAGCACGTGGCTCACCGAACTGGAGCCTACGCAAACGTTGCTCTCCTACGTAATGAACAACTACTGGGAGACAAACTACAAGGCGGATCAGGAGGGACCGACGCCGTTTGTCTATTATGTGCGGGGCCACCGGGGGCCTTGTGATCCGACCGAGGCCGCCCGATTTGGTATGGAACGGAGTCGTCCCCTTGTGGCCGTGTTTTGTCAGGAGGAATCCGTGAAGGAGATTCCATCTTTGATTGCGCTTGATTCGGCCAAGGTGTTAGCGGTTGAGTGTAAACCCACCCGCGATGGCGCGGGGAAGATCGTGCGGCTCTTCAATTTTGGAGACCAAACAGAGGAAGTTGCTCTCAGCCCCGGGGAACAGGCGAAGTGGAAGGCCGTCTGGCGAACCGATCTGAGCGAAACCAAAAAAGAGGTAATCGGCGGAAAGATCGTCATCAAAGCCAGAGAGTTGGTCTCGTTACGGCTGGAGTGACCGAGTCGGTGCGATTGCGGACGAAAAGGCATCGTGCCTTAGATCGGATGTGGTGATCCGGCCCGTCGCGGTCTTCGTGCCGACAGGATGGTGACCCGGCGTCGCCACGTCTCTGCCGCACGGAAGCAAAGGAACGTTGTGGTGGCCTGAATGGCCATGAGGGAGATCATCCATCGGGCTGCCGCGTCTCGAAGGTCATTTTCAATGCCCAGGGCGTGAAGGCGCGATTCCGACGCAAAGGCCAGGAATGCGGCGGCCATTCCGAAAAGGGCCGCCACGATACCGAAAAGGAGCCCTACGGTCCTCAGGGAAGTCCAGTCAGGGAGGATCACCAGGAGAAAGACGGCGCCAATTTGAAGGGCCGAAATTGCCACTAATCCCACCGGCCAACGTCCGCCACAATTCTGCTCCAGAGCAAGCCCCGCCGGGATGAAGCTACTTATGGCCACGGCGATAAGCCCCAGCACCATACCGAGCGACAATCGTGACGTGGGGATTTTCAAGACCGCGTCATCCATTCCGGGATCGGTCACCTCGGCGGGGGTTGGGTCACCTTGAGTTGAGCTTGTCGGAGCGGATGGGGCGCCAACATGGGAAGCTCCCGGTGATGAAGATGTCTCCGGGGGAGCCTGCCGGTCAGAAGTCGTAAGTTCCACGACCGTCATTTGCTGGCAATAGGGACACCGAACCTCTCGACCCACAAAATGAGGGGGGGCGAGGAATGCATGTCCCGATGGGCAACGAACCGTTAGCGGCATGGTGGTCTCATAGGGTAGGTAAACTCGAAAGCGTCCTGATACTGGCTAGTTTAGTCGCTCTGGCGGAGACTTCCAACGACGTCGGCCTGAGATATCCAATGATCTTGGCGACGAAGATGGAAATCGTCACCATGGTTGCCCTTTGTCGGCTAGAATTGTCCGAGAAATAATTGGGAATGCATGGTAGCCGAAAGTGGACATTCCATCCTGGGGCGTGGTTCAGGGACCATCTCGGATAAAGGTCACTTCGTTTATGGGAATAATGCAGTTTCAGGTTTCCGATGAGGCCCCGACGGCAGATGCGCTGGAAAACCTGGCCTATTTAGCCGGCTTTGACCGGATCCCCTGGAGGTCTGAAGTTCGGTTGCATTCGGATCTTCTCGAGCTTCGTCGCCCCAGCCAGCAATCGGCGAGTCTTACGGCTCCCTGGCCAGTCGGCGGTGGTGGTCTGCTGGCATTAACGACGGGGACCCTTGTCGAGCGGAAACGACCGTACCATCTTTGGACCGAGCTTCTCCGTGGAAAGATTGGACAACTGCTGAATCAATACGGCGAGTGGCATGCGCTGGGATTGGAAGTTCCCTCCAGCGTCGAACAGGGGATCGAAAAGGCGGTTGACTTGCTGGGAGATGCAGTTTTTGCCCGAGGCCGGAGAGAACAGGCCGACGGTTATCTCAAAGAGTGCTTGCAGCTCACACATGACTTGTGTGAGGCAGTTTGTGACCAATATGTCCGGCAATCCCTGATGGTCCGACGTCTTGCGTCCCGCGGTAAGATTCCGTTTTGGATCGGTCCCAGTCTGCAACAGGTCGAACCGTCCGGCAAGGTGGGAGAGGTGCTCGCCACTTTTGCCACTGCCGCAAGCATTGGTTTTACCTGGGCCGAGGGGGAACCGGCGCCGCAGGAGTATTGCTTTGACCTGGCGGATTCACAACTCATGTGGTGTAAGCAGGCCGGGGTGTTACGAGGCATCGGTCCGCTGATTTGTTTGACGCCGGATCGACTTCCCGGTTGGCTCACTTCTGATGCACCGTTTTCTGTGACCGAGATGGCGGCTCTCAACTTTGTGGCCCAGACGGTTCGACGCTTTCGGGGCAAAGTGGATTTTTGGGAGGTGCTCGGCCCTTTGAACGTGACGATGCCCTTTCGCATCTCTGAAGAGAAGATGGCGGCCTTTGCCGCGCGCGTCATTCAGACGGCGCGTAACCTCGACCCGGGTGTGATCATCGCCATCAGCGTGCGGCAGCCGTGGCTCGAGGACCTGCGATCGCATGAGTGTGACTATCCCGCACCCATCATTGTGGATGCACTGCTCCGTGCCGGCATCGGTCTTGACGGGATCGTCCTCGAAATGCAGCTTGGGTACGTTCCCCAGGGGACGTTCCTTCGCGATCGTTTGGAGTTGAGCCGCCAGATCGACTATTGGACCCAGTGGGGGCTTCCCCTCTTTATCCGGTTCTGTGTGCCAAGCCGAAACGATGCCGATCCGCTTTCGACAAGCCCAATCCGGCCTTTCGCGTGGCCATGGAAGGAAACCGAGCAAACCCGTTGGACCCGGGAGTATATCATGATGCTTTTGGGTCGTCCTCTCGTTCGGGGGGTCTTTTGGTCGCCTTGGTGCGACTTTGAATCCCACGAGTTTCCCCACGGTGGCTTGTTTGACCTCACCCAAAGGCCCAAAGACGTCACCCGCTTTCTTGCCGAGTTGCGGAAGGAATGGTTGGCGGATCCAATCCGCTGATCTCGGCTCTTTCTGTAGCGCGAGCAGGAAAGGCCACGGCAATCGTGGCATACAGATGGGTATGACGTACAAACAAAGAAGACGTGGTACAGGGCCCGCGAGGAGAAAAACAAAAAAGGCAAACGCAATGCGTTTGCCTTAGTGGTTCCCCGGAATGTTCCGTTCGCGTACCAAGCAACCCTCACAATCCTTGGTGTTCACGACTATCTCGGCAGCGTGAGCCACCAGGGAAGCGATGGCGTTGGATCATGGAACATCCAATTCGATATCGTTAATTGTGATATCGTTGTCCGAGCCGTTCGAATCGAGGATGCGACTCCAATCGACTTCGCGTCGCTCGACCGTTTCGCCTTCGAGTTCGGCCTCCCGCTGGCATTTCACGCACAGCGTCGCATAGGGAAGGGCCGTTAGTCGGGCCATGGGGATATTGCAACCGCAGTATTCGCAAATCCCGTATTGCCCTTCGTCCATCCGCTGGAGGGCCTTCTCGATGCGTGCCAGCTCCCGGCTCTCGATCTCAGCGAGCTGCGAGCTGATCTCGTCCTGGACCGAGTCGAGCGCGAAGTCAACGATGTCGCCGCCGGCTTCGGTACGCAACTGGCGCAGGAGGCTCAAATCGCCGGCCAGCGCTCGGCGAAGGGCGTCCCGCCTCTTAAGGAGAATCTGACGCATGTGGACAATAGCTTGTCGTCGGTTCATTGGAATTCCACCTCAGTGTTTGCTGTAGCCCAATGTTCTGTTGATACGAGTGTTTCCGATTTCCAGTTCAAACCTCCCGCCCCCGTGTCTCCTCGCACTTTCCGTGCAGGAACCCCACTCCCTCCCTGGGTGCGTGTGACTTACTTGGCTCATCGGTGCCTGCCGGTTCTTCGGAAGGCCTTTAATTTCTGTTGCCTAAGCCGGCCGTTCCTCACCGGTCCCCTCCAAGGCCACCGCGAACATTCGCGTTTATCATGTCCACGCGATCAACCAACGATCTTCGGCAAACGCGGCACCAAGCTTCGCCAACGCAAGTATATTACGTAAACCTTACGGTTTGGTTTAATCCGTCGCCCCCCGTGGTCGTTTTTTGCGTCGTTTGTGGCCGAATTGCGCAAATTGGCCACATTTTCGGGCTGCCAGGGGACTATTGTCGCAAAAACGATGCCGATTAGCGGCAATAGTCAGGAAATCCCGAAATGCACGGCTTTGCCGCTTGTCCCGGTTATTCTGCTGAGCGTTATGGGATAATCGACAAAACGAAACAATATATCCAGCAGAAATGAAAACTTAAACCCGCCCCTCCGCAAGAATTTGACACTCCCCAGCCTGCGACCTAAATCTCATTAGGAATACCTGCTGGCGACCCGCTCGTATTACGGACGCCAGTCTCCATAAGACGCAACGAACTGCCATCCGGTTTCAGGAAATCCGCGTTTTTTCCGGCATGGCACGCCGTGATAACCACAAACGATGAATTACGGCTGGCCAGAACACGTTGTGACAAGGAAATGGGATAGGTGGCGTTCGCAGTTTCGCCTTCCCCTCACAATCGCCCACAAATAATCCTAGCCGCGGACGAATGGTTGTAAATAACCACAAAGGGTTATCTTGAATAACACTTAAGGTTGGTTAAGATGAGCGTAGCTTGTGCGGAAGCCAGATTCTTGACCAGGAACGATCAGCCGGGTCCCGAAACGGTGTTGCTTGTGAAAGGCTCGAGTCACGATGGCGAGCCCATTACGCTGAATGGCCGGCTCATCACGATTGGATCTTCTTCCAATTGCGACTTGCGACTCTTGGCCAGAGGCGTCAAACCTTTGCACGGTTTTTTGGTCCGCGGGCGCGTCAATACCGTTTATCGCGCCTGCGAAGGCCAGTTGACTCTCAATGGAGAACCAACTTTGGAGGGGATTATCCACCCCGGCGACCGCCTGGGGGTTGGGCCGGTTGAGCTTATCTTCATGCCGGACAATCGCTTACAAGCGAATGCGAGCTCGGAAAGAGCGCTACCGGTAGGTAACAAGGGGCATGAGGAGGTAACCAGCGAAATGGAAACTGTGGAATATCCTTCGCAGCACGGTATCTCGCAACCCGATGCGAACGTCACGTCAGATGTTCCAATGCCCGGCGAATATCCGCCAGGCGCCGCAGAACAAGTGTGCCCTGCGACCCCGACGGGACAGCATGTGACCGCCAGCGAGGTGCGACAACTCGTTAAGAGCTACTTAAAAGAGATCGGGGTTGGGGGGCCTGTCAATTTGGCAGGCGTCCAGGCCGAGATCAGCGACCTTCGCCAAGCGTTGGTGGAAACGAGGGAATTAGTCAGTAGGCTCCAGTCCGAGTTGCAGGCCTGGACGGAAAAGACCGCCGATTGGTTCGAAACCACCGCGCGAATGGCTCCCCAGTTGGACGGGGCGCTTCAAGAGACGCACCGCCAACAAACGGCGATTGAGGAGCTCATTGGTCACGTTCGTGCGGAACTTGAGCGCCTGGACCGCATGGAAGCCGAGGTGGTGCGGCGGCAGATCGATTTGGCTGCGGAACGATCCCGGCTGGAGCAAACGGCTACGGCCTTGGCCTCCCGAGAAGAAGCCCTTGCGGCTTCCGGTTCGGCAACCTCCGGTATAGGCGACTATCCGGAGGTGAGGGGGCAGGTTGACCCTGGTGATGCTCGTTTGAAGGTTCTGGACGGTTCGCAACTTGGGGATGCCATCGACAGTCAGGAGAGCGACGGGCGCGAGTTGCCATTGGACGGACGTGTCGCGACGGCGACGTGGACTCGGACATCATGCCCCTCTGATGGTGCGGTGGCGACTCCTTCAGAGGACCGGCGGGCTGAACATGGGAGTACCGAAAATAGCAAACAAGCGGAGACATCATCCAAATGTGAGAAAGCAGTTCCGTACTTACCCGCGCCAGAAAACGCCACGACAGATTGTGAGTCAGACCATGAGTTTGTCATTCAAGATTATCTGGCCCGCCTCTTGGGGAAACCGGTAGCGCGACCACCCGAAAGTAAAGATCGTCCGCCTAATAATGCCGCAGCAAGCACCCACTGTGATGGGGCACCCGGCAACGCGGGAAAAGTAGGAGCGACAGAAAAGCTACGAAAGGTTTTGGCCGACTCGACACGTCAGCGGCCGACGGCAAGGCGCCGGGTCCGGGCACCGGAGAAAAACGCCAATCTTGCCGCGATGCGCGAATTGGCGAATCTGTCGTCGCAGGCCGCCATCGATCGATATGCCAAAGCCAAACTTGCCCGTGTTCAGCGCGAGAAGCTCACCGTGGTTTTGGTTTCCCTGCTCTGTGGTTTTGGCCTCACTCTGCTTGATCTTTGGGTGGGCATCGGGCAATTGGGCCGGTCCGCGATGCTGCTCAGTTTTATCGTTGTGGTGGTCTATCTGATCCAATACGGCATTCTCACTGGCCGTCTTGTCATTAATTCCAAGGGGCAACTTCAGTTGGCCGAACGCCGAATCGGGCGAGAGATGCGTAAGCTGCTTCCCAGCAACAAACCTTCACTGGTGGAGGAGAGCCAGGATGACCGGGTCCAAATTCAGGCGGCACCCGAGAGCGTGGTTTAGCGCCGAACGGCTTGGCTAAAAGCCATTTCTTAAGCGCTCCGGTCCTTGTTTGGCAATGGGCTGGTTCAACGGTGGGCAAGCGGTTCAACGCTCACCGGGTTGCAGATTAGAGTTTACCCACTTTTTGCAGGCTGTGGCGTGCTTCCAACGTTTCAACAGCAACACAACCAAGTGCAAACAGGCGTTGGGTGGGGCAGAATCCGCAATCTGCTTTGGAGGACCACGCGCCGTCATACAAAAATAATATTTGGAGGGCCACGCGCCGTCGTACAAACATAATACTTGGAGGGCCACGCGCCGTCGTACAAACATAATACTTGGAGGGCCACGCGCCGTCGTGGCCGCGGACCATCATGGATGATCAACTGGCAGTTCGCCGGACGTAACGGCGCGCGTCCCTCCAATTTTGATGTTGCATCATTACGCATCTTGGAGGGTTGGGCACCGGCGTGGCCACGTCAAACCACAAAAAACTGGGTAAACTCCAGTCCGGGATATCTTGCACATTTCCCCAACTGTGTGCGAAAATCCGCAAGTAACGACGTGAGCCAACGCGAGCGATTACCCATTGCTATCCACATTTTGGATCGCACATTCGTTTTTGCTAAGCCATCGGAAAGGAGCCTAGCCATCAATCCGACGGATTATGCCTTTCAGCGGTGTATCTTTCCAGATTGCGGAGCAACGTTTGGCGTTGAAGAAACCCATATCGGTTGCACGCGATGTGGCGGATTGTTTGAGGTGGCCTATGAATGGGATAGGCTGCCGGTTCCCTCCTCTTTGCGCGAGTTTGAACGGTTGTGGGGCCAGAGGCACGATCCGTTTGCCTTCAGCGGTGTTTGGCGATTCCACAGTCTTTTACCGTTTTCGCCGCGGGAGAAGTGCGTGACCGTCGGAGAAGGACAAACGCTCTTGCATCCTTCTGATCGCGTTGCCCGGTATGTCGGCCTCAATGCGGGGCGCCTCTTTCTTCAGTACGAGGGGATGAATCCCTCCGGCAGTTTCAAGGACAACGGAATGGCCGCCGCGTTTACCCATGCCAGGTTAATCGGGGCGACACGGGCAGCTTGTGCCTCTACGGGCAATACCAGCGCCTCCTTGGCGCTTTACTGTGCGGTCACCGGTCTGATGAAGGCGATTATCTTTATTGGCTCCGGAAAGATCGCCTACGGAAAGCTTTCACAGGCCCTGGACTATGGAGCTTTGACGGTTCAAATTGCCGGGGATTTTGACGACGCGATGAAGCGCGTCCAGGAGGTCAGCCGTTCGCTGGGCATCTACCTTGTCAACAGCGTGAATCCGTTTCGTCTCGAAGGGCAGAAGACGATAATGTTCCGGGTCTTGGAGGGGCTACGCTGGGAGGTTCCGGACTGGATTGTTGTCCCTGGTGGCAATTTGGGTAATAGTAGTGCATTTGGTAAGGCGTTTCGGGAACTTAAGGAACTGGGGCTGATCGAGCGCGTTCCGAGATTGGCCGTTATTAATGCGACAGGGGCCAACACACTGTACCGCCTTTACGAGCAGCAAGGCATTCGGTGGAACCAGGGACGAGTCGATAAAAACCAGGTGGGAGAGTTTTATCAAGTGATGGATCAGGAGCAGCGGCGGGCATCAACCATTGCCAGCGCCATCGAGATTAACCGGCCGGTCAATCTCATGAAGTGCCTCCAAGCCTTAGAAACCTGTCAGGGCGTTGTCCGCGAGGTGACCGATCAAGAGATCCTGGACGCCAAGGCCCAGGTAGGGGCAGGTGGATTGGGGTGTGAACCCGCCAGTGCCGCCAGCGTTGCGGGGGCGAAGCGGCTCGTCGCCGAGGGCGTGATCGGTCGCGATGAGCGGGTTGTGTGCGTGCTCACGGGACATCAATTGAAGGATCCGACGGCCACCGTCGCTTACCACACCACCGATCAGGAGATGTTCAATAAGGTCTTGGGGACACGCGGTGTTCATCGGGCCACGTTCGCCAATCGTGCGGTGACGGTGGCCAACGATCTCAACGAGATCATCAAAGCCATTCAGATTTATGGTTAAATATCGCTTCCCAGGGGCCTTTCTGGGACGCGCTGTTTTTTATCATGAGGAGGTTCAAACTCGATGGAGAATATCCGTTTGGCCGTTTCCGGTGCTGCCGGTCGTATGGGACAGCGAGTCATTGCCCTGGCGGCGAACGAACCGGATTTTGAGATCGTCGCCGCCATTGACCGTGACGATCATCCCCGGTTGGGGCAAGATGCCGGGGTGGTCGCCGGGGTATCTCCGTTAGGGCTTTCGCTGAAGACCTCGCTAGAGGCGCCTGCCGACGTGATGATCGATTTCTCACATCCCTCAGCTACCGATAAGGTCATCGAGTTATGCCGTGTTCATCGAATGGCCCTCGTCTTTGCCACCACGGGGATCAGTGCGGAACAAGAAAAGGCCTTGGCGGAGTTGAGTCACGTGGTGCCCATCGTTCGTGCTCCGAACATGAGCCTTGCGGTGAATCTTGCGATGAAACTTTGCCAGATTGCGGCGCAGAGCTTGCGTGATCATGACGCCGACGTGGAAATTATCGAGCGTCACCATCGTTTTAAAGAGGATTCACCAAGCGGTACGGCCTTGCAATTTGGAAAGATTATCGCCGAAATTATGGGGCAAACCATTCATCGCCATGGACGCGAGGGCCGACCCGGGAGGCGACCACATGAGGAAATCGGCTATCACGCCGTGCGTGTGGGCGATAACCCCGGGGAACACACCATCATTTTCGGAATGCTAGGCGAAACTCTAGAAATCACCGTCCGCGCCAGTAACCGCGACGCCTACGCCAAGGGCGCCCTGGCGGCGGCCCGCTTTGTGGTCAAACAGCCACCTGGCCTTTATGGGATGCAGCAAGTCTTGCAGCTATAGTTGATCGCGGTTCTTTGTGACGGTGTTCGGAAGATGGGTCACTGTGCGGCGGACCCACTTGCCGGGCCATAGACGGCGGACTTGAATCGTGCGCCGGTGGTGCGCTCTTCGCGAATCCATTGGGCTACTTCACGAACCACATTGTCCAAGGAAAGCATCCGCCCCTGCTTATCCCACCGCCATTTGACCTCAACACTGTTTTGGGCCAAACCTCGTTCGCCGACGACAATCCGCAAAGGGAAGCCGATGAGGTCGGCATCCTTAAACTTGACCCCGGCCCGCACATCGCGGTCATCCAGAATGACGTCGATTCCCTCTTTGGATAATTCGTCATGCAACGAGCACGCAACCCGCCGAGATTGGTCGTCCGTCACGTTCACGGGGACGATGACGACCTCGTACGGGGCTAACGCCACCGGCCAAATGATGCCATTCTCGTCGTGGGTGGTCTCAATCAAGGCCGCGAGGATTCGATTCACTCCGATCCCGTAGCAGCCCATGATTATCGGCTTGAGTTGTTCATCCGCGTCCAGAAACCGGGCGTTGAGGGCCTCACTGTATTTCACGCCTAATTTGAAGACGTGACCAACCTCGATGGCCGGTCGCAACCGCAAGACCCCGCTACAACGAGGACACGGATCGTTGTCCACTGCGCATCGCAAATCGGCAAAACGGGTCACCTGGAAGTCGCGCCCCAGGTTGACTCCGCGGTAGTGGGCGTCGGCCTGGTTGGCCCCCGTCACGCCGTTGCGGACATAATGGATGTCGTAATCGGCAATGATGGGGATGTTTTCCTTTAGGCCGATTGGCCCGGCAAAACCCACCGGGGCTCCCGTGACGCGCTCGATGGTCTTGGGATCGGCCAGCATCACTTCCTTGGCCTGGCAGGCGCGGCGGATTTTGTTTTCGTTGGCTTCGTGATCGCCTCGGATCAACACGGCGACGGGGTGTCCGTCGGCTAGGTAGATCAAGGTTTTGATAAGGTCCTGAGGGTGACACCGCAAAAACTGACTGACCTGTTCAATCGTGCTTGCCCCGGGGGTTGCCACGACCTCGAGGGGTTGCATGGCCTCGGAGGACGATTCGCTTCCCTTGCGGGAGCCGATCTCGGCCCTTTCGAGATTCGCAGCATATCCACACATCTTGCAATGAACGATCTTATCCTCGCCGTTGTCCGCGGGCACCATGAACTCGTGGCTTGCGTCACCGCCGATCGGACCGCTTTCTGCCTCCACCGGGATGTAAGACAAACAGCACCGGTCGAAAATCCGGCAGTAGGCGCGGTACATCGCCTCATAACTGCGGTTCAGCCCTTCGACCGAGGCGTCGAAACTGTAAGCGTCTTTCATCAAGAATTCGCTCGTTCGCAACACACCAAAACGTGGTCGCTCTTCATTCCGAAACTTCGGCGTGATCTGATAGAGCGTGATGGGTAGTTGACGGTAGCTGGAGATGTGATGCGCGACCAAGTCGGTGACGATCTCCTCGTGGGTGGGACCGAGGACAACGGTCACCTTCCGGTCACGTCGCTTGAGTTCCACACGGACCAACACGTCGCCGAAGGCCTGATCGCGGCCGGTTTGTTCCCAAAGGGCAATGGGACTCATGCAAGGCATCATGAGCTCGATGGCGCCGGCTGCGTCCATTTCTTGTCGGACGATCGCCTCTGCCTTCCGGAGGGCACGGATCCCCAATGGCAGGTATGTATAGGCCCCCGCCATCACTTGGTTGATCAGCCCTGCGCGGAGCATCAGGATATGGCTAGGGATTTCAGCTCCTTCTGGTGACTCTTTCAGCGTTGGGATGAAGGTCCTTGTCCAATACATTGCGATTTACCTCAATCGTTCCGTGCCGACTTGTAACAACATCCGGCCGTTCGCCCAGCTCGCTAACCTATGAGGGATTACCGGGCTTATATCGGACTTCATATCCACAATAAGACCCGAAAATGACGATTCTAGACCGCGGGGCGTAAAGTGGACAAGATCGGCCAAGTGGAAGAAACTTCTCGACGGGGCGATGGCGACACTTTTCGCACGTTGCCCGTGCGATGGTTCAGTCCACGGTCAGGCCCGCATTTTGTGCGATGGCATCTGGTCGAAAAAGTGACTCGACGCGGCCGGCTTGTGATTTGTCTTTCCGGAGCAGGCCCGAAGGCTTTTGCTGACGAACACAAACCCGAACGGGGCCCCGCCTCCGGTACCCTTTAACCCGGCAGATCTGCTTTCTCGTGGCACCAAATGCCCGTTTCGTGAAACAACAAATTACTTGGCAAAGTCGCGCTGCTTTGATACCAATCCGCTAACGACACCGCGGAGTTGTTTCATTGTCACCGGCAATGTCACGACTTGGCGGTGATCGGAGCGATTGGCCATTCCGGCCAGGTCACGCTGTTGCTGGTCAAGCATCAGGATTGCCGGAATCATGTGCGTACGGGGATCATCACCAATTTGATTGAAGGCGGTTACCGCCGATTCACCCAGTTCACTGGCATTGATGACAACGCAGTCAATTCCCTCGGTTTCATCTCTGATCCGATCGAGTGCTCGTTGGGGTGACGAAATGATGAGGACCCGGTAACCGAGTTTTTTGAGTCCCTCCCGCAGGACGTTCTGCATCTCGATATTGGGTTCGATGACCAGTACCGTGGGTTGGTTCGAATCGGTGTTCCCCAACTTGGCTACCGCGAGGTCAACATCGGCCTCACCTTGGGCGAGGCGTTTAGCGGCGATGCGAAGGTCAATCAGCATTTCGCCGGGGGTTTGATATCGGGTTTCGGGATCAAGCGACATCGCCTTATTGATCACACCTGCGACGACTTTTGGAGTTGAGGGCTCCTTTTCATGGATGGGCATGATTTCATAGAAACGATTCCGGCTTAGCCGTTTCATGCGGTCCTTTGTTTCGGAAAGCGGCGGATCGCCCGCCAGCATGTGATAGTACATGCAGCCCAAGAAATAAATATCGCTCCGTGGGTCGTTGCGGGGGACGCCTGTGGCCTTCTCCAGGGCTGCGTAGTCAATGGCCCTCGCGTTGGCGGGGATTTCGGGCAAAGCAGCTTCCAGAAATTCATCGACCGCGGCGAGCCCGAAATCGACGAGCTTGGCCGTTCCATTGCTGCTGATGAGGACGTTACTCAGTTTCAAGTCGCGATGGGTCAGCCCTTGGCGGAAGGCGTAATCCAGCCCAGACGTGATATCAACCATGATCCGAGTGGCGACGATGGGGTCCAGTTTCTTGCGAACTTTGACGAACTCCCGAAGGTTTTGCCCCTCCACAAATTCCATGACGAGGAAATGCGTGCCGTTATAGGAACACACGTCGAATACGGGAACGATATTGGGGTGGCGAAGGGCCATCCCAAGGCGGCCTTCCCTCACGAACTGCTGATAGCAGTTAGGGTTATCGCTGTATCGGCGCCTCAAGACCTTGAGGGCCACCACCTCTTTGGTGTCCTTGTGAACCGCTCGGAAAACACGGGCAAAGGTGCCCGCCCCAACCAGATAGAGGACCTTGTAATCCCGATAAAAGAAGCCATCACGATCACCGTTGAGGAGTTTTTCGGCCTGGTAGTTAGTCAGGTATTCACGCCGTACCAAAAACTGAATGAACTCGTCCAGCGAGACGCTCTTTCTGCCCAACTCCGACCAAATCTGGCGAATCTCCCAGTCGGTGAGAAGACCAACGTCGTGGGCTCGCTCCGCCAGCACCTCTGCGGTAATTTCGGCCATAATTTCTCCCTCTGTTCCGAGTGTTGGCTCAATGATGGGCAGGCTGACCCTGTCTGCCCGACGGTATGAAATCTATACAAATCACCCCTTCGCACGGGATGTCGCGAAAGCCGACCGTCCCCCTGAAAGCGGTAAACCGGCATCCGTCATGCTTTATCTTACTTTGCACCCGGCGAGATGGCAACGAAGTTGGCACCCTCTGAAGGTGGGGTTACGATAGAATTTACCCGGGCATGCCATTTTGGGTTGAGCGGCGGAGGATCACCCCCCTTGCGTCAACATTGCCCAGCCGTATAATGCCAACAAAGAGAGAGGCGATTATCAGAGTTAATCGATGCGGGTGTAGCTCAGGTGGTAGAGCACGACGTTGCCAACGTCGTTGTCGTGGGTTCGAGTCCCATCACCCGCTTTTTTGCTGTGTAGGGTTGGGTGAA
>FWWL01006548.1_pt1 | contig 14015 bp, 8 predicted proteins | sample 2228331 | NCBI WGS metagenome assembly FWWL01 (sample SAMEA103939775, study PRJEB20133) | metagenome
GCGGCTAGCCTCCACAACCTCGCCAACTGCTACAGCGAACTCAACCGGCGGGAGGAAGCCCTGCAGGCCGCTCAGGAAGCCGTGCGCCTCTTTCAACAGTTAGCCCAGGCGAACCCGGCCGCCTTCACCCCCGCCCTAGCCATGAGCCTCCACAACCTCGCCAACCGCTACAGCGAACTCAACCGGCGGGAGGAAGCCCTGCAGACCGATCAGGAAGCCGTGCGCCTGCTGATCCCGTTTTTTGTCCAGATTCCCGAAGGGTTTTTCCCCTGGATGAAGGAAATGGTCAGCACATACACAGTCCTCTCACCGGCTTCCCCCTTGAAGATTTCCGCGCAGGCAGGGCAAGCGCTGGAAGGACTGACCCGCCACCCCCACCCGGAGATTGCCGAGACCGCCCGACGCCTGCTGACTGTGGTGCGTGTTGAGTAAGTCGGGCGCCTGCCCTCTTGCCATTTGCGGGTATGTGCTTTAAACTTACCTCCTCGGAGCGTGTTCCATGACTGCCAGACTGCACATTCATGAATCCATGTGGTCCACCCCGGACCGTCAGCAACTCTACACCCGCCGCTGGGTGCCTCTGCAGAACCGTGTGCGCGCCGCGCTGGTGCTGGTGCACGGGCTGGGCGAGCACTGCGCGCGCTACGATGCCGTTGCCGCTTTCTTTGCCGGGCAGGGCATTGCCACCTTCGGCTTTGATCACCGCGGGCACGGGCGCTCCAGCGGGAAGCGCGGGCACATCCCCTCCTACGACCTGGTTATGCAGGACATTGACCATTTTATCGAGGAAGCCCACCGGGCGTATGAAGGCCTGCCGGTGTTCCTCTACGGGCACAGCATGGGCGGCAACATGGTGCTGTACTACGCCCTGCGGCGCCGTCCGCAAAGCCTGCGTGGGGTCATCAGCACCAGTCCGGGGCTGGCGGTGGGCACGCCGCTTCCTCTGCCGCTTCGGGCAGTGGCGCGCCTGCTGTACGCGCTGGCACCGTCCTTCACCCTGCCCAACGGGCTGAATCTGGAGCATCTCTCCCACGATGCCGGGGTGATCGCAGCCTACCGCACCGATCCGCTGGTCACGCCGATGGTCTCGGCGCGGCTGGGGCTGGAGATGATGGACAAGGGCAAATGGATCCTGGAACACGCCGAGGCGTTCCCCCTGCCGCTGCTGCTCCTGCAGGGCGGCGCGGAGCGCATCGTCTCCCCCGAAGTGGTGCGGGAATTTGCCCGCCGCGTCCCCGCCGAGCGCATCACCTACCGCGAGTGGGAGCATCTTTATCATGAACTACACAACGAGCCGGAAAAAGACGAAGTGCTGCACACCATGCTGGACTGGCTCAACCAGCACATCTCATCCTGAAGGAAGGTTCAATGAAGCGTTTTCTTACCCGTAGTAGCCTGGCTGTGCTGATGCTGATCCTGTTGTCTGCCTGCAGTGGGGAACCTGCCCGCTACCTGACCTACACCATCCGCGCCCAGAACTCCGAAATCTGGATGCTGGACACCTCGAACGAGAAACTTCTCAACCTGAGCAACAAATCCAGCGATGATTTCTGGCAAACCTGGGCGCCGGGTGGACGTTACATGGCGTTCACCTCCGATCGTTCGGGGAATTTCGACATCTGGATTCTGGATGTGAAAGAGGAAAAGGTGTTCAACTACACCAACTCCCCGGAAGACGACGGCTGGCCCTCCTGGTCGCCGGATGGCAGGTACATTGCCTACGCCTCCAACGTCGAGGGCAGTTACGACATCTGGCGGATGAACTCGGACGGTTCCAACCGCATCAACCTGACGCCGGGGGACGGCGATGACGGTTTGCCCGCCTGGTCGCCGGACAGCCAGCGGATTGTCTTCTCCAGCAACCGCAACGGCAACTACGACCTGTACCTTGTCAGCGTCGAAGGCGGGGCGCTGGAGCAAATCACCAGCGACGAAGCCGACGACATCATGCCGGCATGGTCGCCCGATGGCAAGAAGATTGCCTTCGTCTCCAAACGTGACGGCAACAGCGAAATTTACCTGTACGATCTCGCCACCAAAGGGGTAACCAACCTGACCAAGAACCCCTACAATGACGAGACGCCTGCCTGGTACCCGGATGGGAGCCGCATCCTGTTCGTGTCGGAGCGGTTCGACAACCAATGGGATGTGTACAGCATGTTGCCCGACGGCAGTGAAGTGCGCCGCCTGACCCATGATGAGTTGCAGGAGTTTCACCCGCTCTGGAGACCGTGAGAAGGGTGAAACGCATCCACAATTTTGGGGAAACATCTCACTTGACGAATTTTTCCAGTTTCCCCTACAATAGAAGCGTATGGTGAGCATTTTCCGCAAAACCAACGGAAGACGGGCAGGGCGCTATATTTAAGGCGCCCTGTTATTTTTTCACCCTGAAACCACCGAGGAGCAGACCATGAGCGATTTTCTTTTTCGTGGAAGTCTGGTGGATGTCGATCCTGACCTGAACGAACTGATTGACATCGAAGCCGAACGTCAGGTGCGTAAGTTAATCCTCATCCCCAGCGAAAGCACCGCGCCGCAAGCCGTCCGTGAAGCGCTGGGTTCGGTCTTCCAGAATCTGTATGCCGAGGGCTATCCGGATGAGTCCATGCTGGGATTACCGGAAGCAGAGATTTTGAACTATCCACAAAGGCTGGCAGAGTACCGCCGCTACTCCGATGCTCGGTACTACAAGGGGGTAGAATACGTGGATATCGTCGAGGCGCTGGCGCGCCGCCGCTGTGCGGAACTGTTTGCCACGCCGTCTATCCCGGCGGAGAAGATCTTTGTCAATGTGCAGCCGCTTTCCGGCGCTCCCGCGAACAATGCCGTGTACACCGCCTTCCTCAACCCGGGCGACACCATTCTGGGGATGAATCTCCTGCATGGTGGTCACCTGACCCACGGTTCGTCGGTCAATCGCTCCGGGAAGTGGTACAACGCGGTGCATTATACGGTAGATCCACAAACCGAGCAGATTGACTACGACGCCGTCCTGCAAATGGCGCAAGAGCACAAGCCCAAAATCATCATTGCGGGTTACTCTTCCTATCCGTGGGTGCCGGACTGGAAAAAGTTCCGCGAAATTGCCGATGCCGTCGGGGCAATCCTCCTGGCGGATGTCTCGCACATCGCCGGGCTGATTGCCGCGCAGGTGGTGCCTTCGCCGGTGGGCATTGCTCACGTGGTCACCTTTACCACCCACAAGACTCTGTGCGGTCCGCGTGGGGCGTGCATCCTGACCACCGATTCCGCCATGGCAAAGAAGATCGACCGCGCCGTATTCCCGGGCGAGCAGGGCGGTCCGCACGTGCATGCCATCGCCGCCCTGGCAGTGGCGCTGAAGATCGCCCAGAGCGAATCCTTCCGCCAGTTGCAGGCGCAAATCGTCAAAAACTGCCAGGCGCTCACCCGGCGCTTGCAGGAGCGTGGACTGCGCATCCCCTTTGGCGGGAGCGATACCCATCTGGGCAACGTGGATTGCAAATCCATCGTGGGCGAGGATGGCACCCCCCTTTCAGGCGATATGGCAGCCCGCATTCTGGACATCGCAGGGATCGTGCTGAACCGCAACACCATCCCCGGCGACAAGTCTGCCCTCAACGCTTCAGGCATCCGCTACGGCACGCCGTGGATGACTCAACGCGGGCTGAAGGAGGAGGACATGGTCGAGGTCGCCGATATCATCGCCGATATCCTCTTTGCCACCAAACCCTACAGCATCGAGACCCGGCAGGGGTTAGCGCCGCGCGCCAAAGTGGACTTTGAGGTCTTTGAGAATGCCCGTCTGCGGGTGCGGGCACTAGCCGAGAAAGCCAGCACCGATCTTACCGTTGGGAAACACGGCTATCCGCATTTTTACTATGTAGATGATGTTCCCGAACATGCAGGGGAGAAGGCAACGGTAGAAATTCAGGGCGGAGCGGTGCACTCCTTTGTCAATTACGTCTTCTCCAGCAACACCGAGCGGTTATCTCCCGGACAGGGGCAACGCACTTCCCTGTGGACGCCCCGCGGAACCGTCGAGGGGCATCTGTACTGGATTGCCGGAAACGTGTACCGCTTCACCTTTGAGCGCTCCCGCTTCGGGCTGGTTGCCACCTGGCTGCGCGACCTTTCGGATGGATATGTGGCGTTTGATGCCGATGTCACCCGCCGCCTGCCCGGTCCAATTCTGGTGACAGAAGTACCTGTCCACGATGCGCCGGTCATGGATGAGCCTGCCGTTGATGAAGCCAAACCGTTCTTCATCGGGGCATCGCCCTCCAGTGGATTGCCTGCCCTGCCTGACTTCGTGTGGGAAGAGAAAGAAAGCACGGAACTGAAACGCACTCCACTGAATGCCGTCCATAAACAAATGGGGGCAAAGATGGTGCCGTTTGCCGGTTGGGAGATGCCCGTGCAATACACCTCGGTGGCGGAGGAGCATCTGGCAACGCGCAAAGCCGCCGGTTTGTTTGATGTGTCTCACATGGGCGTTTATCAGGTTGAAGGACCGCAAGCCTGCGCTTTCCTCGACAGCGTCTGCGGGAATGACATCGCCGCGCTGGCAGTTGGCGAGTCCTGCTACACCCACTTCCTCGATCCTGATGCCAATGTTATTGACGATACACTAGTGTATCGGCGCGGGGAGGAAAAATATCTGGTGGTGGTCAACGCTTCCAACGATGACAAAGACTGGGCGTGGCTGAATGCCGTGCTACAGGGAAAGGTGAAGGTGGACCGCGAAAAGCCCTGGGTACGCGCGTTTGGTCAGGGAGCCAACCTGCGGAATCTGCGCGATCCCAAAGAAGGCAAAGACATGCGCATTGACATTGCCTTGCAGGGTCCCCGTTCCCGCGACATTCTCCTGGCGCTGGGGTGCAGTCCGGAAGATCGAAAACGCATCATGGCGCTCAAACGCACCGAACTGTGCGAAGCCCAGGTTGGCGGGTTCGATCTGGTGGTATCGCGCACCGGTTACACCGGTGAGAAGATGGCGTTTGAACTGTTCGTCCACCCTGATCAGGCGGTGGATTTGTGGAATGCCCTGCTGAAAGCCGGAGAACCCATAGGGCTGAAAGCCTGCGGCTTGGGCGCCCGGGACTCTCTGCGCACCGAAGCCGGGTTGCCGCTTTATGGGCACGAAATGGGCGGACAACTCAATCTGGGGGTAGCGGAAGCCGGGTTTGGTTCCTACGTCAAACTGTATAAACCATGGTTTATCGGGAGGAACGCTTATATCGAGCGGGAAAAACAACGCAAAGGTGTGGTTGTGCGCTTCCGCTTCAACGAAAAAGGCGTGCGCCTGGCACATCTGGGCGATCCGGTGGTGGATCAAAAAGGGCGCGTGATCGGAACGGTCACCTCTTGCTCGATTGACAGCGAAGGCTTCCTTACCGGACAGGCGTTTGTGGAATTGAAGTCAGCCGTAGAAGGCACGCCCATCTGGATTTATCAGAGCGCGCCCAAGACTCCTGGCAAAGCCCCTGCCGATTTGATCCTAGGCGATCGCATTACCCTTCCAACGCCGGCGGTAGTGATAAGCCGCTTCCCGAAACTGGGTTAGTTTTTTACCGAGGGCTTGCGCATGCATGCCCTCGGTTCATTCTCAAAGGAGGTAAAAAAATATGATGACACCCTGGGAGCATCGTTTCGCACAGCGTACGCAACGGATGAAATCCTCTGCCATTCGCGAACTGCTCAAATTGACCGAAGACCCTGAAGTGATCTCGTTTGCTGGCGGATTACCCGCTCCAGAAGTATTCCCCGTGGAAGAAATTCTTGAAGCCGCCACCAAAGTATTACGCGAACAGGGTTCGCGTGCGCTTCAATATGGATCTACGGAAGGGTATACCCCCCTGAGAGAAATGATTGCCCGTCATACCAGCCGCTACGGTATTGAAGTCACTGCAGACAACATCCTGATTACCTCCGGCTCCCAGCAGGCGCTGGATTTGTTGGGCAAAGTATTCATCAACCATGGGGATCGCATTCTGGTAGAAGCGCCGACCTATCTGGGGGCACTGCAAGCCTGGGATATTTACGGCGCCGAGTACGTTCCGGTGCGTTCCGATGATGATGGTATTGTAACTGATGAACTGGAAGGCGCTCTCCGAACCGGACCGAAGTTCATTTACGTGTTGCCCAACTTCCAGAATCCCACCGGGGTGACCATCTCCTATGAACGGCGCTTGAAACTGGTGGAACTCGCCGATCATTACGGCGTTCCCATCATCGAGGATGATCCCTACGGACAGTTGCGTTTCGAAGGCGAGCATATCCCTGCCATTGAAGTGCTGGACAGCCAGAAACATCACAACGGCGCCTGTTACACCGGCAATGTCATTTATCTGAGCACGTTCTCCAAGATCCTTGCGCCGGGTCTGCGGCTAGCCTGGGTGGTAGCCCCACCGGAAGTCATCCGTAAACTGGTCATGGCAAAACAAGGTGCGGATCTTCATACGGCTACGTTTAACCAGATGGTGGCGTATGAAGTGGGACGCGGGGGCTTCATTGACCGGCATGTAGAACTCATCCGAAAAGTGTACCGCGAGCGGCGCGATGTCATGCTCAAAGCCCTCGAAGAGAACATGCCGGAAGGTGTTGAATGGACCCATCCCAAAGGGGGGTTGTTCCTGTGGGTGCGCCTGCCAGAGGGAATGGACACGGCGGAACTTTTCAAGATTGCCGTAAGTCAGAAGGTTGCTTTCGTGCCCGGTGCACCCTTCTTCCCCAAAGGTGGAGGAGAAAACACCATGCGGTTGAATTTCTCCAATGCCACCCCTGAAAAAATCGAAGAAGGAATTGCCCGGCTTGCCAAAGCCATCAAAGAGATGCTGGTAAAACAACCTGCGTAAGGGAAGATGAATTAATCAAAAAGCGGGGCGTCACCAAAGAGCCCCGCTTTTTGGTGTTCAGAGAAAGGATTAATCTATCTCTCGGATAGGGGTAAGATCAAAGGGTACACCGACCTCTTTCCCGGCACTGATCAGGGTGTCAACCACCTCTCGCATCAAAGGAATACCCTCTTTCTGGTATTTTTCTGCCAGTTCGAACTCTTTCTCCCCGTGAATGTAAATACGGTCCTGCCCGTCGGCTTTGGGGGCATTTTTCAGCCCCTGAATAAGGGCATCCATTTCGGCTTTGAATTCTTCTGGTGGACGGAAAGCGTCCACGCGAATGGCAGCAAAATAATGTCCCACATTGGCGGGTCGATCAGATTTGCCCACTTCGGGTCCGGTAGCAGCGCCAGCCAGCACTCCCGCAAAAATGTCTACCCACAGCGCCAGCCCATAGCCTTTGTAGCCCCGCATGAGATCTGTGCCGCCCAGTGGTAACAGGGCACCACCGTTCAACACTTCACCCGGATCCGTGGTAACGTTTCCATTTTTATCAATGCCCCAGCCCTCGGGGATGCGTTTTCCGGCTTTTTGATATACTGTAATGCGTCCAATGGGTACAATGCTGGTTGCCATATCCAGCACGTATGGGCGCTCTTTCCCTGCTGGAACAGCAACGGCAATCGGGTTTGTTCCCAGATAGCGCGTCTTGCCATAGGTTGGGGCTACCAGCGGTTGAGAATTGGTAAAACTGATGCCAATCATGTCGTGTTCCAGTGCCATCATGGCATAGTATCCCGCGATTCCATAGTGGTTGCTGTTGCGCACGGTGACCATTCCCACCCCGACCTGTCGCGCTTTTTCGATGCACATCTGCATGGCTTTATACCCCACCACATGTCCCAAACCAGTACCGCCATCCAGCGAGAGTGTTGCAGGGGTTTCTGTCAACACTTTGAGTTGGGGGTGAGGATCGATGAGTCCTTTCCTCAGGCGACTGCCGTAGTAGGAATCCAGTCGAATCACTCCGTGAGAGTCAACGCCACGAAGATCTGCGGCAAGCAGTACATCGGCAACGATTTGAGCATCCTCGAGTGGTACATCATGCTTGAGGAAAAAACGGATGATATAATCGCGCAAATCCTCAACGCGGTACACCAGTCTGGACATTGTTCCCTCCTTGTCGAAATGAGAAACCTGTATTGGTATTATAATCACGAAAAGAAAATTAAAGAAAATAAATATCCCTTAAAAACTCCAAAAAGGAGATTTTCGCATGACTTATCCTCTGATGTTGAGAGAACTGGTCATTCGCCTGGATACGGGTGAATATGAGATCAATCGCATTGAAGATCCTCGCATTATCGGTCCGGTAGATTATGGTTGGTCCAGATATCATACCCATTTACATATGACAGGACAAAGGGACCCCGCACTGTTTACATTTGGGGGCGGTCCACTGGCAGGCTCACGCATTCCCGGAACCAGAAGACTGGTGTTTTGTTCCTATTCACCCCTCTGGGATGGTTTTTACATCAGCAGTATGGGGGGCGCAGCATATATTTTGCATCGCGTGGGAGTGGATTTTGTGTGTTTGAAGGGGGAAGCCAAACAGGATTCCGTCTTGATTCTCAATCATAAAGATGGACAGGTAACCGCTCGCCTGGAACCTATCAATCCTGACAATCTCTGGAATGGCTATGCGAGTCCACAGGGTGAATGGTTAACAGGATTCTATGCCCTCCAGCAGGCGGTTTTGGATCGATATAAAGATGAGTATGAAGGAGACTGGGTAAGGGTCTTTGCCGTCGGTCCCGGAGCCCGCTATACCAATCAGGGAATTATTGGGAGCAATCCCGTCCGACGAGGAATGCTCACTCCCATTGAGGACTGGGCAGGGCGAGGCGGTTTGGGAAGTCGGTTGCTACAGCGTCATCGCATTGCTGCCTGTATCTTTGGGGGCGATTGGATTGATCCTGACCTGCAGGATTCCAAAGAGATTGACGCCTATTTCATGACCTACTACCAGCAGTCCATGATTAAGACAGATTTAGGGGCAACGGAAAAATACCGCTATGTTCCCGATTTCCAAACAGGTGGAACGTTTGGCGTCAATATGCTTACCGTGGAAGAAAAACTATTGAGTTTTAATTACCGCTCCATCTATCAGGAACCATCCGAACGATTGAAACAACACAAAGAATTTATTTTGAATCATTACCTGAAGCAATTCAACGAAGAAATCATTCAACCCAAGCAATTTGATCACTGTGGTGAGCCATGCTCAGTGGTTTGCAAGAAATATCAGGGAAAATACAAAAAAGACTACGAACCCTATCAGGCACTGGGACCATTGTGCGGTGTTTTTGATCAGCGTGCGGCAGAAGAACTCAACCATTTTGTAGATTCTCTGGGATTGGACGCCATTCAAATTGGTGGAACCGTTTCATGGTTGATGGAGTGTATTGCTGAAGGACTTGTTCGCCCTGAAGACTTTGGGTTGCCACCCACGGATCAGATGTCCTTTGAATTTGCCAGTGATCCTCAGCGTTTTCAGGTTGTCGAAGACTCGCTGAAAAATGCGCAATATGCGAAAGAAATTCTGACACTGCTGATGGACAAAGAAAAGGGCAAAATCTTCCAAAATGGGATCCGTGCGGCGGCGTATGCACTGGATGAAAAATATGGATACACCCAGCCTGGAAAACGCACGATAGATCGAGCGGTATTTACCTCTCACGGGCGTCAGGGATGTATGACCATCAACCAGTATTGGGTTCCGGGAATGCTTAGCCCCATGCCAATGATGGGAAAGTACTTTGTCTATTACGGGGTAGAATACATCCCTCCTCGTGAATTGGGCAGGAAATGTGTTCACCGAATGGTGTATGAATTTTTCTCTGAAAACAGTGGGGTGTGTCGCTTCCACCGCAAGTGGGTTGAAGCGATTGTGGATGAAATTATTACTGCCCATTATGATTTGGATATTGACTACACGAAACATCAGTTCAACCTCTGTAAAGACATCCATGACCATGAAAGTCCTTCTGTGGTATTCTGGGAAAGTGAACGAAATATTGACTTGATCTGGAAATTCCTGGAGGATTGGAAATTGCGCGGTTTGAACGATCCAAGCCTTGAGGAGTGGATCCACCGCTTCCGACAGGATAAATATCAAGCGGCACGAGATTTCTGGGAAGAAATTCGGGAAGGGATTGAAGAAGCCTTCGAAGCCGGTGCCGATCAGATTCCAGAGATTGCGCCTCCCTACAAGGCGGCGAAACTGGACATCATGGAACAGAAATCCTAAGGCAAACGACTCAGTCGCAGGAGGTATAGAGCAATTCCCGTGGCAACCGCAACGTTCAAAGAATTTTTATAGCCAAACATGGGAAGATAAACAATTGTTTCACATAAATCCAAAATATCCGGATCTATTCCAGTGACTTCGTTGCCAGCAATCAGTAAAACCGGACGTTGGTCCGCAAGCGGGAAGACCGTGTGAATCGGAAGTGCGTTCTCTCCGCCTTCCAGCGCAATCAGGTGATAGCCCGCGGATTTTGCAAATTGCGCCATTGCCAAACCATCGGGAAAATATTCCCAATCCACGGATTTTTCCGCCCCTAAGGCAGTCTTGAGCACTTGAGGGTTATCGGGCGTAGGAGAAATCCCACAAAGGTAAATTTTATTCACCCCAGCCCCGTCAGCAGATCGGAAAATGGCGCCCACATTCCAGGTAGAGCGAAGGTTATCCAGAAGAAGTTCAATCACAGGAAAGGAGGGCTTCGAAAAAGAAGGGATATTTTTTGGGAGAAAAGTTTTTTTCACTTCTGCAACAGCAGAACGACAACGAGGGCACTCCCTCATCAGTTTCTCTGCGCCACTTAAGGTAAATCGTAACTTGCAGGAAGGGTTTGTGCACTGATACACATAAAAAAGAGGATTTTCTGCTTTCGCGCCTTCCATCAACCCTCACCATACAAAAAGTTAGAATATAGAAACAATTGTAAAGGAAAAATGTATGCCAAGAACTAATTCTCATCTCAAAGTGGGTGTTTTTGTGGACGTAGCCAATATTTACATGAATGGCGGTCAACGCATGCAATATGATGTCCTGCGGGAATTTGCCTGTCGGGACAGTTCGGAAGCGATACGTCTGAATGCTTATGTAACATACGACGTGGAGCGCGCCGAGGATGACGAAGAATATCGTAAAGGCGCTCAAAACTTTCATGGCGCATTGAGGGACCTGGGGTATAAGGTTATCGTCAAAGAAATCCACTGGTACACGGACACAAATGGCATACGGGTCGCCAAAGCCAACGCCGATCTGGATATGGCTGTGGATGCGCTCACCCAGTCGGATTACCTCGACCGGGTCTTAATCGCCAGCGGAGATGGTGATTTCGTACAGGTCGTTCGTGCTTTGCAAAATAAGGGCTGCCGGGTCGAGGTTGTTGGGCTGGACAATGTATCAAGCCGTTTAAAAAACGAGGCAGACTTTTTTATCTCGGGGTATCTCATTCCCAACCTGATCCCCGTGGACTATGGCGGAAAATACGAAACACCCCCGGAATGGGGAGAATTAGGCTCACGGGTGCGAGGATGGTGCTACTGGCATTCCGATCAGGGGTATGGGTTCTTCCGCTTCCTGAAGGCGATCAGCCCCAACCTGTGGATTACCGACACCCGCGACCCTGAATCCCCTTACGGAACGGTGTTCTTCCATGATTCGGGTCTACCGTCTTCGGTGAATCCCATTGCCCTCCCCAATCGAAATATGATTTTCGAGTTTGAACTGGCAAAGTCCGAAAAAGGGGCTGGGGTTCAAGCCATTGAGATTGAATTGATCACAAGATAACCCAGAGGGGAGAGCTGTTCGTATCTCTCCCCTCTTTTCAATTAATTTGCTGGCTGTAAGCGGGATTCTCCGGCTTTGATTTGACGGAGAAGCCATTCCTGATCCACGGGCAAGCGGGTCACCCGAACCCCAACGGCATGATAAATGGCGTTGGTAATTGCCGGAACGGTCGGAATGATGACAATCTCACCTACCCCTTTGGCTCCATAAGGACCTTCAGCCGTGGGGTGTTCCACCACAAATGAAGTAATCTTTGGAAGCAGTGTAATTGAGGGAATGCGGTACTTCGCGAGCCGATCGGTAATCACCTTACCCTGCTCTGTCAGGAAGGCTTCCGTTAAGGCATGACCAATTCCCATCACCACGCCGCCTTCAATTTGTCCCTGCAAACCCAGTGGATTCACGGCAAATCCCACATCGTTCGCGGTGATAACTTCCAGCACACGCACCTCACCTGTGAGCGTGTTGACCTCTACTTCTGCTGCCTGTGCAGCAAACGAGTAGGCAAAGTGCATGTCCCCCCTTTCTCCGAGGGGTTTCGTCGGGGGAGCCCAGTAGGTATATTGCACCATCGGCTTTCTGCCACCCTGACGAACAATCTCATACACCTGCGTCAGAGGGATTGAACGGTTTTCCACTTTCGCCAGCCCTTCAATGAACTCAATGGACTCCGGGGATACGTCAAAATATTCAGACAGATGGCTGGTGATCATCTCCCTTAACGCCGATGCGGCATAGCGCACGGCATTCCCCGTGACATAGGTTTGACGGGACGCCGTAGTTGGTCCGCCATCCGGCGTCCGGTCGGTGTCAGAAAGCAAAACACTGACCTGCTGTATTGGCTGTCCCAGTTCTTCGGCGGCAATCATCTGCAGGACGGTGGGAAGTCCCTGCCCTAGTTCTGCCGAGGCTGTGCGGACCTCAAAGGTACCATCCGACAACAATTCGACCTCCGCGCCGGCTTTGTCCGGCGCTCCGCCACCCAGCCCCGTATTCTTGTATGCCACCGCAAATCCCCACGCCCGACGCAAATGGGGATTTTCTGGATCAATTCTCACCTCGAATGGGGCATCCCCTGCTTTGCGGTGGAGTTCCTGCGCCACTTTTTCAATGCATTCCAGCAATCCTACACTATCCTTGAGCACCTGTCCGGTGTTGGTAACGCTACCCACCCGCAGGGCATTCTTGCGACGCAGTTCAATGGGATCTATCCCCAATTGATGCGCCAGCGTATCCATGGTACTTTCGATGGCAAATGCCGATTGAAGCACACCAAAGCCGCGGAAGGCTCCTGCCGGGGGATTGTTGGTGTACATGGCAAAACAATCGGCTTTGACATGAGGAACTTCGTACGGTCCAGAGGAATGGGTAGTGGCGCGGGTCATCACCTTCTCGCCCAGCGAGGCATAAGCGCCGGTATCCCCAAATAATTCCGTCTCCACGGCGGTCAGGGTGCCATCCCGTTTCGCGCCCACCCGCACACGGATTTGGGTGGCATGGCGCTTGGGGTGCACCAGCAGGCTTTCCTGACGGTCAAAGAGCAGTTTGACCGGTCTGCCGGTTTTCTGCGCCAGAAGGGCGGCATGGATTTGCCCGGCGATGTCTTCCTTTCCGCCAAAACCGCCCCCAATCAACATGCCGATGATATGAACCCGGCTTTCCTCCACTCCCAGGACCTTTGCCACCTGACTGCGATCCGAATAAGGAATTTGCGAACCAACGTAAATTTCCATGCGTCCGTCTGCCGTAGGGCGGGCAATACTGCACTCCGGCTCAATGAAGGCATGATCGTGCATGGGGGTGTGATACACCTGTTCCAGAACCACATCTGCCTGAGCAAATCCCTCGGCGACGTCCCCTTTGCGAACCTTAATGTGCTTGAGCAGATTGCCCTGCGGATGCACCTTTGGCGCATCAGGCTGCAGGGCTTGTACAGGGTCGGAGACCACCGGTAAAGGTTCAATCTCCATTTCAATGGCATCCAGCGCCTGCGTGGCTTGCTCACGGGTTTCCGCCGCCACAATTGCCACAGCATCGCCCACCGTGCGGATGGCCTCCCCCACCCCGACCAGCACAGGCCAGTCAGAGACGACCAGACCATGCGTCTTTGCCGCCGGTAAATCCTCAGCGGTCATGACCGCCAGCACCCCCGGCATGGATCTGGCTCGGGAGACATCCAGCCGCCGCAAAATTCCCGCCGGGATGCCCGCCCGCTTGACACGAGCATGAATCATTCCCTCGAAGGACAGGTCGTCGGTGTATTTTGCGGTTCCACTGACTTTGGCGACCGCATCCGGGCGGGGATGCACCCTGCCTGCCACCCAACGCGCCTC
>FWWL01007924.1_pt1 | contig 14015 bp, 7 predicted proteins | sample 2228331 | NCBI WGS metagenome assembly FWWL01 (sample SAMEA103939775, study PRJEB20133) | metagenome
CGATATTCATGATACGAATCGCACCTTGAATACGAGCGTGCTTTTCACCAAGCAGCTCCGTGACATGCTGCATCTGGCGCGCTGTATCACCTTGGGCGCTTTCGCTCGCAATGAAAGCCGCGGTGCTCACTACAAGCCCGAGTGCCCCGATCGCGACGACAAAAACTGGCTCAAGACGACGAAAGCGCGCTTCACGCCTGATGGGCCGCAATTTGAGTACGAGCCGGTGGATGTCAGCCTGATTCCTCCGCGCCCACGGGTTTACGCATCAGCCGAGTGAGAAACACGCTTTTGAGAGTCGGCCAAGAGCTTGACTGAAAAGAGACCCCGCTTCCAGCAGGCGCGCCGGAAGCGGGGTCAGGTTATGGAGAGCTAGCTCTTTGCGTTGGAGCGAAAAGCTAAGCTTTTAGCTTTATGATTCTTTCAGGCGAGCGATGATGCTTTCGGTGAACTGGGTTGTCGTGGCAGTGCCGCCCAAGTCAGGGGTGACGCATGAGGGGTCGGCCAGCGCGTCGAAGACAGCTTGCTCCACGCGTCGCGCCGCCTCGTTCTCCCCGAGCCAGCGCAACATCATGACGCCGCTCAAGATGAGAGCCGTGGGGTTGGCAATATTGCGACCAGCGATATCGGGAGCACTACCGTGAACGGCTTCGAAAACAGCGACATCTTTGCCGATGTTCGCTGCTGGCACAACACCCAGCCCACCCACAAGACCGGCACACAGATCGCTCACGATATCTCCGTAGAGATTCTCCAGCAAAAGCACATCGAACTGCGAGGGGTCGCGCACGAGTTGCATGCAGCAGTTGTCGACGATAATCTCCGTGTACTGGATGTCGGGAAACTCTTTGGCAGCACGCCGACAGCACTCGAGAAACAGGCCGTCCGAGAGTTTCATAATGTTGGCTTTGTGAACGGCGGTCACTTTCTTGCGTCCGTGGCGCATGGCATAGTCGAAAGCAAAACGAGCAATGCGTAGGGAGGCAGCTTCGGTGATGACTTTGAGACTTTCGACGACGCCAGGGACGACGATGTGCTCGAGTCCTGAGTAAAGATCTTCCGTGTTTTCGCGGATGACGACGAGGTCGACGTTTTCGTAGCGCGTTTTGACAGCGGGGATGGACTTTGCGGGTCTGACGTTGGCAAAGAGATCAAGTTTCTTGCGGATGGCCACATTGGCGCTCGAGAAGCCACCACCGATGGGGGTCGTGATGGGGCCTTTGAGAGCGACCCCGTTGCGCTGAATGGAGTGAAAAACGTGTTCGGGCAAGGGGGTGCCATATTTGACCATGACTTCGCCCCCAGCCTCGACTTCGTCCCATTCAAAACGGAGCCCTGTAGCTTCAAACACGCGCACCGCTGCACTCGTTACCTCTGGTCCAATACCATCGCCCGGAATGAGCGTTACCTTGATGGTCTTGTTACTCACTGTTGAGAGCTCCTTGCTCGTGCAAAGTTAGAAATTGACTGATGAGCCTCGAAAATTCGAGACGTGACAGAGAATGAAGTATTTGGTGGAGAATTAAGGAAGCGACTCAAGGGGGAAATGGGACAAATCCGGTCAAAAGAAAGATGGTGGTGGCGGCAACGCACCGTTTGGGTTGCTGTCCTTGTGCTGCTGCCGCTGCTCGCTTTTCTCGGGCGCTCCTATCATAACGCGGCGCCGTCTCCTGCGTCGTCCCGCCAAGTCACGCAACGGGTGCGTTGCGCGATGCGCGACGCGCTTCAGATCCGCGAACCAGCGCTGAGCCCATCCGCCGAGAATGCCCTGTGGATCAGCCAAGTCTGCGAGGGGCTCGTGCGTTTCGCTGCCGATTCGTGCGAAGTCACCCCTGCCCTAGCGGAAAGCTACACAATCTCGCAGGACGGTCGCGAATGGACGTTTCGCTTGCGCCAGGGTGTGATGTTTCATGATGGGACTTTGTTCGATGCGCAAGCCGTCCATTTCTGCTTCATGCGACTTCTCGACCCGAATCACCCCTATGCGGTTGCGGGGTCGCAGCGAGTGTCACGGGAAATTTTTGGTGACGAGCGCAGTTCTGACACGCCATTCGTGAGGGATATTCGCACACCCGACAAGCAGACGGTTGTGCTGGTGTTGTCGGCGCCGGATTACCAATTGGTGCGACGATTGGCGAGAATCGAGGCGGCGATCGTGAGTCCCGAGGCTATTCGCACCGCAAGCGCTAACGGAGAGACGACTGTGGTTGGAACTGGCCCATTGAGGGTCAAAAGCGTGCGCGAGGGCTTCTCAGTGACTCTGGAACGCTTCCCACAGTACTGGGGAAATCCATCCCGAATCCGCGAGATCGAGTTCCGTGGTGTGCCGGACAGCTACGAACGTGAACGCGCTCTGCGCGAGCGCCTCTGCGAGGCAGGCCAGCGCTTTTCTCCGCAACAGCTTGTCGAGCTGGCCAAAATCAAACATCTTGTCACCACACGGGGGCCGGCGGCGAACACGTGTTTGCTTGTGTTGAACCCCCGTTTGGCCCCGCTGGATCAGCCTAAAGTGCGGCGCGCGCTTTCGCTTGCCTTCGATCGCAAGAGAATCGTTGAAGAGGCGCTTCGAGGATTTGCCATTCCCGCCGAGACTTTCTTCCCCCCTTGCTTGGTAGAGGCGCCCACATCGAGTGTGCAGGAATTGCAAAGCCAAAAGGAGGTAGCGCGGCGCCTCTTGGAAGAAGCTGGTTATGCTCAAGGCTTTTCGCTGAAGATCCTCGTCCCGAGGGAAGCACGCGTCTGGAACCCCGTCGGTCTGGCCCTCAGCAAGTGGATCGCCAGCGACTTGGGGGAGATCGGCATTGAGGTTGTCGTCGAGGCTGTAGCGGCCGAGGTCGCCCGACAGCGCCTCGCTAGTGGTGAGTATCATGCTGCCCTGTGGGGATTCAGTAGCTCGGATGGGAGTGTGCCGGGGTACCTGATGGCAAGTGACGGACCAGCCCCCATGAACCTTTTCGCGCAAACCGCTGGCGGGATGGACGAAATGACACGCCTTTTGGGGCGTCTCGTGCAGGAACCAAATGCTGGGGAAAGACGTTATGTCGCTGAACGGATTCAGGAACTTCTTGCCGAGGGAATGGCCTGGGTGCCCGTTTTTCATGGCGAACAAGTTTTCATTCACAATTCTCGCTTGGGGGATGTTCGGCTGAATCCCGTGGGACTTCATCACGTTTTTGAATGGAGTTGGAAAGAGTGAGCCGGGGGGAGCTTCGTTTTTCGGATCAACAGCAAAGAGCGATCTCGCGCCGAGGGCATACAGTCGTCCGCGCAGGGGCTGGTTCGGGGAAAACGCGTGTGATCGTGGAGTGGTACTGCAGGGCCTTTCTCGATTACTTCCCCGATGCTCGCATCGACGAGGTCGTCGCGGTCACATTCACTGAAAAAGCGGCGGCGGAACTGAAAACACGCATCAGCCAGCGACTTCAGGATCTTGCAGCTCAATGCGATGACCTCAGTCGTAAAGAGCGCATTGAAGAATTGCGTGCGCTTTTGCCATTGGCGCCGATCGGGACGATTCATTCACTGTGTGCCCGAATTCTTCGCGACTTCTGGCGCGAAGCAGGGATCGAGCCGACGTTCATCATTATCGACGAACTGCGCAAAGAACAGCTCATTGGGGAGGCGATTGAAAAAGCCTGCACCGCGTGGCAAGAGGGCAGCGATGTTGAACAGGCGCGCCTGGCTGCTCTTCTTGGTCTCTTTGCATCGAGGACGAGTCTCAACGAAACCTTGCGGAGAATGCTGCAGGATGTCGCGAAGTTTGCACCGGTGGTCCAGCGCTACCTCAACACGCCGATGGAAAAACTCGTCGAGGAGCTGCCGAAGAGCGGGGACGAAACATTCGCCAAACTGGCTGCAATTGTGACAACGCTTCAAAATGTAGCCGCCCTCTTTAAAGAGGTCTACCGCCAATACCAACAGCTGTGTTCGGGGCGCGACAATCGGATGGGGCGGGACTACCTGGATTTTGCCGAGTTGGAACTGCGCACCCATCATCTGCTGGCGAGTGATGCAGCCGTGCGCCAGGCGCTTCGCCAAACCTTGCGGGCGGTGATTGTCGATGAGTATCAAGACACGAGCGAAATCCAGTGGGCGATCCTGCAAAAGCTTACTGGGCTCGATGACGATCAGTGCGTGGGGGGAGGGCCGCTGCTTTATGTGGTGGGTGATCCGCTGCAATCCATTTACAGCTGGCGCCAAGCGAAACCGCAGATTTTTCAAGCGACAGCTCAACGTCTCCGCGAGCGGACCGGAAGCGGTGACGCGTGCGAAGTTGGGCTGACAATCAACTATCGAACGCGGGAGAGTGTTCTCGACGTTATCAATACACTTTGCTATCGAATTTTCGATGAGGCCCAACCATCGCCTGGCGGCAATGAGGTCGCCCCCCCTACCTTGGCTCGATGTGGTACCGGGGTGAACTTCTATGTCCCCCTTCAGCCGTCGGCTTCGAGTTCGATTGGTCGGGTCCTATGGGTGACCCCGCCACTGTGTGAAAGTACGAGTAGCGGAAAAGCGGGACAGAAAGGGAAAAAAAGCCGCTCCGTTTCGCTAGAAGGCGGAGAGAGTGGGGGAAGCGTTTCAGGCGATGAAGACAATTTTGCCGAGGCGCGCCGTATCGTGAGCGTTCTCCACGCCTTTATTTCGGCAGGAGAGGCGTCAAGTGCGGACGGCAACGCAAACGGCATACCCAAACCTTATAGCTGGCGAGATGTAGCGATTCTCTGCAGAAAACGTCGATACTTCGCGCCGTTTGAAGTGGTTCTCACGAGTGAAGGAATCCCCTACCGCACAATCTCTTCGATGGGTTTCTACGACCAGCTGGAGATCGTAGACCTTATCACTGCGCTTCGGGCAATTGATGAGCCTGAGGACGACTTTGCTCTGCTAGGGTTTTTGAGGGGAGGACTCGTACGGTGCTCGGATTCGCTCCTCTTCAAGGTCAGCCGCCTCCGGCGGCCAACGCTGCGTGAGAAATGCTTTCTTGCACTCAGCGGCGAGGCTTCCCCCGCCTTTCAGCTGGCCCCGCATGAAGCTGAGCATTTGGACTTTGCTCTCAAGGTTTTGCAACGGGCTCAGAATCGCGTGGGGTTGGTGACGGTCGACCGCCTGGTGGAAGATCTCCTTGAGCAGACGGGGGCGTGGGGAATTTATGCGCTGGGCAAACGGCGCGAGCAAGCGTGGGCCAACGTGCAGAAGTTTCTCGCGATACTCCGCTCATTCAAAACGGCCTCAGTAGCAGAAGTTCTGGAGTACTTGGAGAGCGAGGAGAGCGAGGGACGAACAGAAGGCGAAGCGCCCGTCGTGGAAGCATCCGACGAGGGGGTCAAGCTCATGACAATCCACGCTGCGAAAGGTTTGGAGTTTCCCATCGTTGTGCTCGCCTCGCTTGACAATCAGAAGAGAGACGCGAGGGTGACCCCGCCGCTCACCGATGGCGCGCAGTGGTTTGTGTGCGAGAAAAGCGTCCACCGCATTGATGCTAAGGAAGTCTTTCCCCTCTATGACAAGCTTGAGACGCTGGAGAAAATTCGGCAGGTCGATGAAGAGAAGCGCGTCCTCTACGTGGCACTCACGCGCGCCAAGGATTACCTCATCCTCAGTACGACAAAAAGCAAAGGAGAGCTCAAAAGCGGAGGAGCGCTCAAGGTCGCAGACTTTTACAACTCGCTTTGCGGTGTTCTGGCCGCAACGTGGGATGAATATCAGGCGCCCACGGTGCGGTCTTTCGAGGAGCTCGAATCTCATATCAACGATGCTGGAGGGGCGCCGTGTCTCAAAGTTGAGCTCGAAGCCCCCACCCCGAAGAATCGTGAGGAGCTGCCCGAAACGTCAGGAAAAACTTTTGAAGAAACCCTTGCTGAGAAACGAGAGCGGGTGGCTGCTTATTTGGCAACTCTTGGCCACTCCCCTGCAGCCAGTGAGGGGCCAACCTATGACTTCCCCACCCTTGCCCCTTCACCTCTCGCGGGGGATCGACACCTGGCCATCGGAGTGACCGAGTTTCTCTATTTCCTCGTCTGCCCGAAGATGTATTTCCAGTATTACATTGTCGAGACGACGCGTGGCAACGACTCGGAAGAATCGCCACAAGAAATCGCGCCTGACGAAGAGACGATGGTCGCAAACTTTGCAATGTCGACGCGAGATAGGCAGGGGGCGCCCCTCAACCTGCTCACCGCTTCGGAGAGAGGGAGCTTCATCCATGCCGCAATCGCTGAGATTTTTGGGGCACGCCGGTGGGATTTCAACGAATGGACAGCTATTGTGAGAAACCTCATGACCGCTCAAATGCCCCACCTGGCGGGCGAAACGGGCGAAGGCTTAGTGCAGGAAATCGTCGGACACTTACGGGCAGCGTGGTCCGATGGAAAATTCGCGCCTCTAGTCAAGGCAAGGTGGGCACGTTTTGAGCAATCGTGGGTCATGAAAGTCGATGATGAGCTTCATCTCAGCGGGACGATTGACTGCGAATTCGAAAATGAAGCCGGTGAGATCGAGATCGCAGATTTCAAAACGGGCACAGAAGAGCACGAGGATGATTTCCTTACAGGAATTTACGAGAATCAGATCAAAATCTACCTCCTCATGACCGCCAAACGCTACCCCACCCAAGAGAAGTTTTGCGGCACTCTCATTCACACCGCGCCGGGCAAACGCGTGCACAGCATTGAGATGAGGCGCGAGGAGCTGCACGCGTTCCAAGAAATGCTGCGTGAGAGAGGACATCAGCTGCGTGATTTCCTGAAGAGATATGCTTGGGGAAATCTCGTGCGCAATCCTAAGCTGGAGGCATTACTCGACGAGGAGTGCCGCCGGCGCAAAATCGCTTGCCCTGTTCATGGGAAGGCCGAACATTAGCACCTGTCATGACGGACCGGATTCCACGATTGATGGCTCTGATCGCGGCCTTGGCTCTTTGGGGCTGCGGGTACTTCTCGGTGACAACCTTTTACGGGAAGTACTTTGATGTCATGGCCAGTCGTGGGGTACACACGGCCCAGGTCTACGAAGATCGCCTGAAAAAGGCGCTTTCTTTTGACCCGACTAATGGTTATGTCCGCCTCAAGCTCGCCAGAGTGGCCATGCGTCAGGGAGGCGATGGCCTGGCGCTGACCCATCAGCTTGAAGGCATGAAGAGTTTCAGTTCTGTTCGGGGATATGGGCAGCTTGGCTCCATTTGCATGCGACTGAAGCGGGATCGCGAAGCTGAGGAAGCCTTCCTCAAAGCCGTGCGGATGAATCCCAATTACATCGAGGCGTGGGAACAGCTCGCCATCCTGACCCTCAAGGCAGGGGATTCGCGAAAGTTGCACGAAATTACGGACGAAATTTTGCGTCGTGACTTCAAAAACCTCAATGCCTACTACCTGCGAGCCAAAGATGCCGAACGGCGAGGCGACACAAATGCAGCCTTGGCAAATTATCAACGCATTAGCGCAGAACTGGTGCGCCGCGGTTCAGAAGTAGAGCGTGCCTTGTTTACAATCGAGGAAGTGCGAAAACAAATCCAGCGTCTGCTTGAAGAGGGCACCCGTAAGTGAAAACACGGCGTCTTGTGCTCCTTGCTCTCGCGATGATTCTTTTTGTCGTTGGGGCTCTCATGCTTCAACGTCTCCATGCGTTTCTTCTGACCAATAAAGGGATCTACCTGTCTTTGCGGGGGGAGCACCATGAAGCCGAGGGATTGTTGGGGTACGTGGTGTCGAGCTACCCCACCGATAAACGAGCTCGGCGGGCGCTGGCCAGGGTGGAGCTCAATTTGGGCCATTACGGACAGGCCGAGCTGCTTCTCAGTGGTCTGGAGCGCGACGCCGAGCGGCTTGTGGGGGAAGCACTCTGCTATTTTCAAACAGACCGTGAAGAGCGGGCTGTGGAAGCTTTGCGAGAGGCCAAGCTCCACAAGCGAGATTTGGAACTCGCTAACCTTGAGTTATTGGTCGAGCATGGTGCCGACGTTTTAGGGCAAGCGGCGGTGCCAACCGTGTTCCTGAACGTTTGTTCCACCCACCTTCCACCTGCCTTCGAAATGTTTTTCCTTAGCCTGCAGGGGCGGGCCGCATGGCAAAAAGGGGCTTGGGTGACCGCGCTCGACCGCCTCAGCCGCGCCATTGAACGGGGCGATCGCAATGCTCGGACGCGTCGTATGGCCGTCGTGCTTGCGGCTGTTATGAAAGATTTCTCTCGGGCTCAATTTTATGCGGATTCGGCAGGCCTGCGCCGCATCGACTGGAAAGCCTTTGATCGAGATTTGAGCGATGCGGAAGAAAGACTCTCCACCAGTACGATTGCCCTGCCTGTGAGTGACCAGAGAGAGCGGTGGCGGGTTGCGTTCCACGCGGCCAGAGTTTGGTCTCTCTTGGCGCGGGCAGCCGAATCGCGAGAAACCGCACCGCTAGAAACGGCGTACGAGCACAGTCTAACTCTCTTGCAGGAAGCTCCGCGAGACGTCTCGTATCTCCTTCTCGCTGCACAAGCGGCAGAAGCTGCCGAGAGACCTCAGGAGGCCTATCAGCTTCTGGCGGAATGGTCGCGCCAGCGCAATACTTACGCTGTGCGCTTGCGCATGGCTGATTTGGCCGGCGAAGATCTTGGGGATGTGATCGAGGAGTTTGCCCAGCTTCCCCATGTGCTAGCCTCTTTTGGAATAGCAGACATGCAGAGCACAGGGGGAGTTGTGCGGCGCAATGTCCTTGCATTCTACGAAACAGGGCGCTGCGGCACGATGCTGGATGTACCCGAGGACGGCTGGTACTATGCAGTGTTGACGGCGCGTGGAGATCGAGCTTTCGGACTCTCGCCGCTTGTCAACTTGCACATCGATGGTCTCAAGCGCGACGAGATTTACGTTGCTCACGAAAACTGGGATAGTTATGCGGTCAGGGTGTATTTGACCCGTGGGACCCACAATATCGAGCTGGAGTATGCCAACAATAGTGAGCGGCTTCCTAGCAAAGAGGAAGACCGGAATTTCTATGCGCTGAACTTGATGATCACGCGTGACGAAGGTAGCAACGATGGAACCCAAGCCCAACACAACTGAAGAGATGAAAGCTGCCGATTCTGGCGCCCGGCAATTCACCGTGGACGATTTAATCCGCGAGTTCGTGCTGTACTGGTGGCAGCACCGACGGTGGTTCCTCAAAATCCTGGGAATAGCTATCGTCTGCTATGTCATCATTTTGCTATTGATCCCCAACCGCTACCGGGCGGAAGCCAAGGTCATTATCCTGCCGCCAAAGTTTTCGCCTGAAATTAGAACAGAGCCACTCAGCGTTATCACGGCGAAGAACCTCCTCCTCAGCGGTGAGATTATCGACAAACTCATTCAGACGCTTCGGGAAGCAAAACCGTTTTGCGAGAAATTCGTGAAACAATACGAGACGCCGGAGCGGGCGAGCGAAGTCTTGCGGTCCACGAACGAAGAGAATCTCCGCAAGAAATTGGGCGAGAAATCAGCGCATTTGGCAAAATTTTTCCAAAGATGGTCGCCAGCGGAATTGAGAGCCTTGCTCGACCTGCGGGAGAGCGAGCTTGCGGATTGGACCATTGAACTTATTGGAAAGTCGCTCGATTGCGAGGAGATCATCGAGAAGAAAACGGCGGCGGACGTGAAAATGTCGCCGCTTTTGAATCTTTACGCCGTGGCTAATGAAGGATCCAAGGCCCAGCTCCTGGCGAATACGTGGGCACTACTCTTTGAACAAAAGTACGACGAACTCGCTAACGAAAAAACCCGGTTTCAGTACGATTACATTCTGACCCAACAGCAGGAGGCGGAAAAAGAACTGGCACGTCAGCAGGAACGCATCGTTCGTTTCAAAGCAGAGAACAACCTCGAGCTCCTGCTTCGCGAAATCGATGAGTACTCCGACAAGTACAAGAGTTACCTGAGCCAGTTGGTGAGCAAGCGGCACTCGTACCGCCAGCTCGCGGAGCGAATCAAAGAGATGGCGAGCGTTCTCAACGTCCTTCAAACGAGCGAGGGATTGTGGATTGGAGAAGTGGGGCCAGAGGAGATCATGACCCCAGAGATCGCCGAGATGGCAAGCAGTAGCCCTCTCGCTGCCGAACGCCTTGAAGCACCGTACGAAACAGCGCGCTTGCGCACCTTGGAAACCCGGCAGCGTCTCTTGTATCATTTGGCTCAGCTGGGGCGCTTCCAGGAGAAGGAACCCGTCGAGCTTCTCAACCGCGAACTTGATCAGATACAGAATGATTATCTCGCAGCTGTGGGCAAACTGAGGGGAGCCGAGGCGAAAGTTGCGATCTTGCGCGGCGCAATTGCTTCGCTCGATGCATTGCTCTCGACCACCGAGCGGGTGATCACACTGATGAAAGACGTCCCCGACCTGAGCATTTCCGAGGCCATACGCACGGGGACTCCGCAGCAACTGAAGAGCCTGGCGAATGTGCAATTCCGCCGCGAGGAGCTCAACCCAGCATGGAGCCTGCTCATCGAGCAGCGCCTCAAGCTTGAAGCCGAATATCATCAAGCGATGTCAGAGCTCCTGGAGCTTCAGCCCCGCGTCAAGCAGTACGAGAAAGAATCGCGCGAACTTCAAGTGCGCGCGTACCGGGCCCGGCTTGCCGAGAAACTGCTGACAGAATCCGTCGAAAGTCGTCGCAAGGCTCTGCACGAGCTGATGGAGAATTTCCTTAAAACCCGCAATGAGATCCACGGCAGGGCCATTGAGCTCGGGCAGCTCGCCTCCGAGATTGAGGAGCTGGAAAGCCAGACAAGCGAGACGAAGGCAAAAGCCGAAGAGTTGCAAAAGCGTTACAACGAGGCATCGGCTCAATTGCAGCTCATGGAAATCCAGCTGCGAGCAGTGCAGCGCAACGCCGATCTCTTGACCCAGAAACTCCAGGATGCGCGAATGGCGATTGCTCAGCCCGTAAGTGACGTCTCCATAGCAGCTTTCGCCCCGACACCAACCAAGCACTACTTCCCGCCGCGGACAATTGCTCTGATTGGATTGACCTTCCTGACGGCTTTGTGTCTGCTAGCGTACTTGGCACGTGTGCGCTACCTCGAACTCACAAGATTACGGTGATAAGGACGTCCCATGAGAGGGCGAACTCCAGAACGGCGATATCTTGCACGATTGCTAACTTTTCTCACCCTTTTTGTCACCTTCTTCGTTGCCTCCGCCAACCTGGAGAGACTCACGCTCGCTTTTGGTCGCTCGCAGCCAGAGAACTACGCGGCTTTGGCACGAGAAGCCCTTCAGCGGAAGGACTTTGATCAGGCCCTGCAATTTGTGGAGCGGCGGCTCAGCAAGCGCTTCTACGACTTCGAGGCTCTCTACCTTCTCGGGGAGATCTACGCACAAAAGGGGGATTACGCGAAAGCGGTCGAGACGATGATCACGGTTTTCGCCCGTCTTCCTGGTGCGCGCGCCAATCAGGTCACAGCCATCGGTTTTGACGAGCCCAAAACCTATTATCTGCTCTCTACCTATCTCTGGCAGGCGGCACAGTTTGAGCGCAGTGCAGAGATGCTGCGTGCCGCCCTTGATGCCGGGTACCCCGTAGCTGCGGAGGAGCTGGGAAGCCTGACAGCATCCTCTAAGATCACTCTCGATCAAGCAGCGGCCATTGCTCGCATCACTTTAAGGCTGCGCCAACCAGGACCTTTTCTGAAAGCAGTGAACCAACAGCTTAGCGACCGGCGGCAAGCTGCCCAAGGGGAAATCCTCCGCGCCGAGTGGATGCAGGCTATCGACAAAAACTTCGTGGGAGCGGAAATGCGGCTGCGGGCTGCGTGCTCACTTTATCCCGAAAATCCCGCGCTAAAGCTCGCGCTTTCAAACCTCTATGCACGGAATAAAAGGAAGTGGCCTTACGAGAACACTCTGCGAGAAGCCGCTCGAGATACAACTGGCGTCAAAGTCGTGGGGAGTGGCCTTTTCCGAAAAGCCACTGGAATAGAGAGTGGTCCTGACGGCCTCGTGATGAAGCGCAATGGCAAAACAGCCGCGACAGTCTCGACGGGCGCCTTCAAAATAACCCGCCTCGTTGTCAACGCCTCAGGAACATGGGCCTTGGGAATGTTTCCTGTGGTTGTCGTTCGCATCGATGGGGTCGAGGTGTCGCGACTCTACGTGGACGAGCCGACGCCTCATCTCTATGACCTGCTCGTGTGGCCAAATGGCGCGCCCAAAGAGGTCACCATCGAATTCGAGTTTATCAACGATGCCTATGAGCCATCAAGTCGGGCAGATCGTAACGTCATTATCCACGACGTCCTGCTCTACTAAATCCCGGTGATGATCAGGAGCAAACACATGCGTTTCTCTCCACGAATGGCGCCCCTCCGTTCGGCCTTGGCCGTCGTTGCGTTTCTTTCGGCCGTCCCCTCTTTTCCGTGGGGCGGATTTTCGCGGTCTCCCGCTGACGACTTGCCGCCTGTTGCCCGGACAAGCGAGACCATTGCCGACGGAGTTGAGTACATCCACGAGTACCATACGAGCGGCCCTCTGAATATCCACGTTGCCAAAATCGACCTCTCGACGACATTCCTTTCCGTCATGCCCGTACTGGCCAAAGGGCGTCTCTTCAACGGCGCCACAGTGGACGAGATCGCTCGATTTCACGAGACACCCTGCCAGCATGTTCTTGTGGCGACAAATGCGGATTTCTGGAAGCACTCGCCAGCACTTTTCACCCCTGTCAATCTCTTTGTGAGTGATGGTCTGGTGGCCAGGCTTCCCGTGGTCCCTGCACCACGCGCGGTGCTAGGAGCGACGACCGACGGCCGGTTGTTTATGACCCCGCTGCGGGCGTCGCTCACTGTAAGTGCAGGGCAGCGCCGGCTAAGAAACGTGGGGCTTAACGACCCCACCAGTTCGGCGGGGGCAGTCCTTTACAATCGGCATTACGGTCGGCCGGTACCCCTAAAAGAGTTTCATCGAGCGTATGAGCTGGAGCTTCCTGAGGGAAAGCTCCTCCCCAATGAAAAGGTGCAAGCCCGCGTCGTGGGCGCGGTGGAAACAACAAGCGCGACGGTGACCGGTAACAAGGTGATTCTGGCTCTGCGGCCCAAAGAAGCAAAACGCCTCGGAGAGTTACGAGCTGGGACGAGTGTCAACCTTCACGTTGCTGTCCCGGAAATTCAAGCCCCGATCGCGTGGGCCATAGGCGGGGGGCCTATGCTTCTGCGCAAGGGGAGAATCCACATCGATTGGCAGCAAGAAAAGATTGTCCGCTCTTTCGTCACAACGCGGCATCCGCGAACAGCTGTCGGACTGACGCGTGACGGAAAAACGCTCTACCTTCTCACCGTCGATGGCCGGCAACCGGGGCTAAGTGTTGGGATGAGCCTCCCCGAATTGGCGGAGTATCTCCGGCAGTTGGGCTGCTGGACCGCCATGAATTTCGATGGCGGCGGAAGCACGACGATGGTCATTCGAGGGGACATCGTCAACAAGCCGAGCGATCGCTTTGGGCCGCGAACGGTTGTCAATGCATTGCTCGTCACAGAACTGGGCCCAGTGGGCGATTTGCGCACTGTCGAGATTCTGCCGCGCGAAACGCTCGTGCGAATTCCCGCGGGAGCCAAAGACCAGTTTTCCGCTCGAGGGCGTGACGAACGGGGCAATCCCGTTCCTTTGGAGCCCTCGCGAGTGAATTGGGTGGCATCGCCCGAGATCGGTTCGGTTTTGAGTTTCGGCACGACGTGCACGCTCACCGCCTCTTCCCAGCCCACAACAGGGTTTTTGACACTGCGTTATTCACTCGACGCGGAAGAGCAACATAGGCTCGAGACAAGCAAGACCGTCGCGGTGGTCAAACTGACGACACTCACCGTGGAACCTTCGCCGGTCGTCCTTGCCAAGGGAGATTCAGTTTACTTGGACGTCAAAGCCTATGACCCGTCGGGAGGAGTCCCCCTCAAGCCTGAGCAGGTGGCGATCCGCGCCGATGACAGCGCCGTCACTGCGACTCTCCTCCGTGTCAGGGCCCTCCAACCTGGCAAGGGGTGCCTTGAGGTCAGGGTAGGAAATCATGTC
>FWWL01007927.1_pt1 | contig 14013 bp, 11 predicted proteins | sample 2228331 | NCBI WGS metagenome assembly FWWL01 (sample SAMEA103939775, study PRJEB20133) | metagenome
GGATACTGGCCAGGTGGGTCTCCTCGGACGCAAACTCCAGGTCCTGTATCAAGCCCCCCTCCAGGGCCTTGCGAGCGGACCCTCCCCTTCTATTATCCCCCCAATCCGGCAGACGGGTCAACGGAGATTCCGGCTGGGGGACCGTCGGTTCAGGACGCTGACCGTCCCGGGGCGACGGTGCAGGGCCGGGCGTCATCCCGGCGGCCGGTACGGCCTAAGCGTGGGCCAGGACGCTCCCCCAAAGCCCCGTCCCCACGAGGGCCGCCAGGGCCAGGACGATATGGATGACGATCAGGACGACCGGAAGCGGTTCGCCGCGCAGGTGATACGCGAACAAGAGGGTAAAACCGTCCAGGGCGGCCAGGCTGAAGAGGAGCAAGGCCAGGATCAGGTAGAACTCCGCATACCCTTGGAAGAAGAGGGTGATCAGGAGGGCCAGGCCGGTGACGACGAAGACGCCGGGGAGGAGGGCTCCCCAGACGGGTACGGGTTTTCGTCCCAAGTGGCGGATGGCCAAGACCGCCCCGACCATCGCCCCGATGACGAAGGCGCCCAGAGCGATGTCCAGCATGTGTCTCCCGACCGGCATTCCCAGAGGCCCGGCGTCGGGACGGAGGGGGCGAGGGTCTCTGGGAAGTCGACCTTCCGGATAGTTTTTTTCTATTCTTCCGAATTCGACGGATATGTCAAGTCGGATGGGGACGGGGGTCTGGACTCGTCCCCCCGTTTATCCCGATCCCGGGGACAGGAGTCGGGGGCCCGTCGGCGACGGGGCTCGGTCCTCGTCTCAGACGGGTCGGTGGACCGCCCCTGCCGGTCCTCCTTGCCGGCCGACGGAAGAATCCGCTGGGACGGCCGCGGGCCGGAACCGGGCGGCCCCGTCCGGACGGCGGCTTTTGACAGGCGGCGGGGACGGGATTAGACTTGTAAGAGCCCGGCTCAGAGGCGGGTATTTCTTCTCGAGAGCCCCCTTCATTTCAGCCCCCTCATCTTTTCCCCGTCGAGGCGTGTATGCTCGAAACGGCCGTCATCACCTTGCGAGAAGGCTTGGAAGCGGCCCTCATCGTGACCATCATCCTGACGGTCCTCCGGCAGCGGGGGCGGACGGACCTCCAGCCCTGGGTCCTAGCGGGCTTATTGAGCGCGACGGCCCTGGCCGTCGGCGGCGTCTTTTGGATTCCCGAGCTCTTAAGCCGCTGGCAGGTCAATGAGGAGGCTTACGAGGGGACGCTGTACTTGGTCGGCTCCCTGTTGGTCGCCTCCTTCCTGGTATGGCTTTACCGGCATCGGGGATGGGCGTCGGGCGTCCGAGAAGCGGCCCAGCGGCAGTTGACCCGTCGGGGGACGGGTCTGGCGATGCTGGTCCTGACCTTTCTGATGGTCTTCCGGGAGGCTTTGGAGACCCTGGTCTTCGTGGCGGCCGTCAGCTTCTCGACGGTCTGGCTCCTCCAGGTCTTCGGCTTTCTGGTCGGCCTGGTCCTGGCCGTCGTATTCGGCTGGGCTTTTTATCGGGGGAGTCGTTGGGTCCCCCTCCCCCAGATTTTCCGGCTCAGTCTGGTCGTCCTGGCGGTCCTAACCGTCCAGTTTTTCGTGACGGGCATCCACGAATGGGTCGAGGCCGAGATCCTGCCGGGCGGGCCGACGGAGATGGCGGTCATCGGGCCGGTCGTCAACAACCAGATGCTCATCTTCACGGTCCTCTTGGCCCTCGTGGCGTTGTTCATGGTCGCCGGCCGTTCAAAGCCGGAGGCCATCGTCGCCCTCGAGGACTCCGTGCCGGGTCAGGACCCGGCGGTCGTCCGACGGCGTCAGCAGTCCCGGTGGCGGCAGTACCGGCGGTGGCGCTGGGTCTTCCTCGGGACGACGGCCGTCGCCGCCTTCAGCCTGACGGGCTTTTATCTTTATACGAAGGCCCCGCCGATGGAGCCGGCCCAGCCCCTGACGGTCCGGGGCGACCGGGTCGTGATCCCGGTCGAGCGGATCCCGGTCCGGCAGGTCGCCTTTTTCGGCGTCGCCGTCGGAGACGTGCAGACCCGGCTCCTGGCGGTGCGTTTGGACGAGACGACGGTCCGCGTGGCCCTGGATGCCTGCGTGCTGTGTGGCCCCAAGGGCTATTATCAACGGGGTCAGCAGGTCTACTGTCGGAACTGCGCGGCGCCCTTAGTCTTTGAGACGATCGGGATCGCCGGCGGTTGCAACCCGATCCCGGTCCCCTTCGAGGTCCGGGGTGGGGAAGTTTGGGTCCGGCTGAAGGACCTTCCGACGGCGGCCCCGTCGAGGTAGGGGTTAGGGGTTGGGTTTTCGCAAGACCCGGATACCGACTGCCTCCCTGCCGTACTGCCCGATGACAGGCATAGTCATGCTGGGACGCATCCTGTGGCGAAACATTTGGCGGCGGAAGGGTCGCAAGGTCTTGGTCTGGTCGATCCTGGCCGTCAGTGCCCTGTTGGTCTCGGCCCTCATGACGGCGGCCGTCGGGTACGAGCGGACGCTTCAGCGGCGGCTTCAGCGGCTCGGTCCCAATCTGGTCGTCGTCCCTGAGGCCACGACGGGCGGGACGACGTTCCGACTGGGGGACTGGCGGTCCATGACGACCATCTTTTGGCGGAACAACTTAGTGGCCGTCGTGCCGGTCTACTACACGGCCTGGTGGTCCGAGGACCGGGGCGAGAAGTGGCCGGTCATGCTGACGTTTCTGAACCCCGTGGGCCTTTCGGCGGAACGTCGCACGGTGGCGTTAGACTGGCGGGGCCTGTCGGACGGATGGCAGATTTCGGGTCGGTGGCCGGCGGCCCCGTCGGAGGTCTTGGTCGGCGTCCGGCGGGCCCGGTCGCGGGGTCTCCGACCGGGGGATACGGTCGCCCTTCGGACCGAGGCGGACCGGGTCGTACGGCTTCGGGTGGCAGGTGTCGTCCAGACGCAGGGTCGGGAGGACTCGATGGTCCTCGTCGACTGGCGGGCCGTCGGGGCCGTGACGGAGGACCTGCCGGTCCATCGGTTTTACGTGCGGGCCGTGACGATACCGGAGCCGGCCGTGCCCGTGCGGCTCGAGAACCTATCGCCGGCCGAGCAGGAGAGGTGGCTGTGCCGGCCCTATCCGACGTCGATCGCCTATCAGATTCAGCAAGCGCTCCCCCGTGCCTCGGCCTATCCCCTCCAGCAGGTCCTCTACCAGGAGGCGGCCTTCTGGAAGCCGGTCCAGCGGCTCGTCCTGGCCGTGACGGTAGCCATCGTGGCGGCCATGTGTGCCGGGATGGGCGTCGTCATGTCGGGGCTCGTGCGGTCCCGGACGTATGAGATTGCGCTCTTCCACGCCCTGGGGGCCGGTCCGGTCCAGGTCGGGCTCGTCTTTCTCATCGAGAGTAGCCTGCTGGCCGTCACGGCGGCCTTGACGGGATGGGTCCTGGGGACCCTGGCCCTCCGCGTCGGGCCCGGTGCCGGCGGGGTCCTGTACCCGGGACTCTTGCCGGAGGTCGGCGGGGCGACCCTCCTCCTGACGACCCTGATCACGGGGACCGTGACCCTCTGGGCCGTCCGCCGGGAGCTCCGACGCGTCCAGCCGGCGGTCCTCCACGAAGTGGCGGTCCCATGAAGGTCCCCTTCATCTACCGTGTCACCTGGAAGGCGTTTTGGGCCCGGCGTCGGGTCGCCGCCCTCATGAGTTTGTTTCTGGGTCTGGCCATCGGCCTCGTATGGCTGAGCTGGGACACGGGCCGGGCGCATCGGGGCTACCTGGGTCAGCTCTGGCAGGCGGTCGGGACGCCCTTCTACGTGCGGAACCTCCAGGCGGACCCCGGCCGGTGGAGCGACGACGTGCATGGCCCCGTCCCCCTGACCCTTTGGGCCCAAATCGAAGGGCAGTTCCCCGTCGAGGGCGAGGCGGCGCCGTGGATCGAGCGGACGGTCCGGGTCGACGGTCGGGAGGTCCGATGGGTCGTTACCGACGTCCGCCGTCTGTCGTCCCTGCGGCCCTGGATTCGACTCTCCGCCCCGGACGGGCCCGTGTGGCTGAACGGCCGACGGCCCGAATTGCGAGACCTGTGGCCTCGCCTCTGCCGGGCCTGGGGAGCCTGTGAGGAGAGCCCGGGCGAATGGACGACGGCCCACGACCCCCTGGACGTCCTGGTCGACTGGGCCTGGTGGCAGAGACGGCACCCCACGGACGTCGTCGATTGGGTCGAGGGCCGCTGGAAGGGGTCGGTCGAGGCCTACACGCGGTGGCGACAGGCCGTCGAGGCCCGGTTCGGGGTCGTCGTCCTGGCCGACTATCCGGCGATGGACCGATTCCAGACGGTCGTTCGGCTGACGGAGCAGTTCCTACGCCTGAGCGGCTGGGGACTTACGACCGTGGCCCTCCTGACGCTCCTCCAGGTCATGCTCTTGGACGTCCAACACCGCCGTCGGGAGTGGGCCGTCTGGATGACGCTGGGGGCGTATCCCCGGTCGTTCCTGGTCCACCTGGCCGGGTTGGCCCTCTGCTGGAGCCTCTTCGTATTCATCGCCGTCAACCTTGCCTATTGGGCCGGCCGGGCCGTACTGGACTGGGTCCTGCCGGAACTTCCCATCGTCCCCTCCCTCTGGGAGGGTCCCCTGGTCGCTTGCCTCATCGGGGTGCTCTGCGGCCTGGGGATGCTTCCGGCCCTCCGGGAGGTCCTCCGCCTCCGGCCGGCCGAATGGCTCCGGAATGAGTGAAACGGGGTGTTGGGTATTGGGGGTCATGACCCGACGCACCCCACCGAACACCGATGACGGGGACTTTTGTCCTGATCGTGGGTCTGCCAGGGAGCGGAAAGACGACGCTCGTCGAGCGGATTCGCGTCTGGTGCCCGGACCGCCGGGTCGACGGCTTCATCACCCGGGAGGTCCGGGACGCCCAGGGCCAGCGGATGGGGTTTGACCTGATCGACTGGGCCACCGGCGAGGCCCTCCCCCTGGCCCGCAAGGCGTGGGCCGAGGCGCCGGCCCGGGTCGGCCGGTACGGCGTCCGGCCGGACGTCTTGGACGAGTTCGTCGGCCGACTGACGGACCGGAATCCGACGCCGCCCGACCTATGGGTCCTCGACGAACTCGGCAAGATGGAGAGTTTTTCGAGGCGTTTTCTGGCGTGGCTCGACACGTTGGACCTTGGGCACCAGCGGCTGGTCGCCACGGGTCCCGTCCATCCGCTCCCGGCGTACCTGCCCTTCCTCCATCGGTGGCGGCCCGACGTGTGGGAGGTCACCGTCGGGTCCCGGGAGGAAGCCGCCCGACGTCTTCGGGCGTGGCTTCAGTCTCAGGGCTTAGTCGTGTAGGGCCTGAGCTCCGTCCCGGGCCGGCGGCATCGGCGCAGGACGGGGCTTGCGTCTTACGGCCGAATCCTCCATCCCCGAGGCGTCCATGGACAAACCGGCCGACGGGACCGTGACCGTGGAGCTGACCCACGATGCGAGCCTGCTCGCCCGGGGACACTCCCCCTACGTCTGGCTCGTCCGCCTGCCGACCTTCCAGGGCCCCCTGGCCCTCTTGCTCTACCTGGTTCGTCAGCAAAAGCTGGACATCTACGACATCCCCATCGCCCGTCTGACGGACCAGTACATGGCCTACCTGGCCATGCTCCGGGAGGACCGGCTCGAGGTCGCCGTCGAGTTCCTGGCCATGGCGGCTTATCTACTCTGGCTCAAGAGTCGCACGCTCCTGCCCCCGGACCCGACCGACCGGCCCGAGGCCGACCCCGTCGACGAAGACCCCCGCCGCCCCCTGGTCCGACGCTTGCTGGACTACGAAACGCTCCGGAAGGCCGCTCGGTGGCTCCAACACCGGTGGCGAGTCCAACGACGGCTGACCCGTCCCGCCGGACCGGGCCGGGTCGCCGGGGTCGGGCGGCCGACCCTTCCGACGGAGCTTGGGGCCGACCCCACGGAGGTCCTGGCCCGGCTCGGGCAGGCCATGGCCGAGTTGGTCCGCCGGCGTCGCCATCGGGAGCCGGTCGTCCTCCGGGTCCACCTTCCCCGGATCGAGGACTACATGGCCGACCTCTTGCGGACGGTCCGCCGGCGGATGACCTTCCAGGAATACCTGCGTCGGTGTCCCTCTCGCGGTGCCCAGGGCGTCGCCTTTCTGGCCTTGCTCCAGCTTGCCGCTCAGGGAAAAATGGTCGTCGAGCAGACTGAGCCCTTCGGCTCCATCTTCATCGAGGTCGTGTCGGACGGTAGGGCCGTTAGGCCGTCGGGCGATGAGGCAGTCGGACAGTGGGGCCCATGAGGCCGTCGACCGGGACGCCTCGGGAGCCTCCCCGTCGGACGACATCAGCCCTGCCCGATTGCCTCCCCGCCGCATCGTCCCATCGAGGAGCCATGCGCATCCTGACGGGCGCTCAAATGCGGGAGGCCGACCGGGTCGCCATCGAGGAACTGGGGGTCCCGTCCCTGCTCTTGATGGAGAATGCCGGCCGCGGCGTCGTCGAGGGGATTCAACGGGTCGTGCCCGACTGGCGGCGGCGCCGGTATCTCATCGCTTGCGGTCGGGGCAACAACGGGGGCGACGGCCTCGTCGTCGCCCGGCACCTCCGCCTGGCTGGGGTCGTCGGGGTCGACGTCGTCCTGTTGGGGACGAAAGACCAGGTCCGGGGCGATGCCCGTTGGAACTTAGACCACTACGAGGGCCATTACGGACCCGTCCGGGAGGTCCCCGACGCAGGGGCTTGGGAGCGGTGGTGCCGGGAGCATCCCGAGGGGTGGGACGTCGTCGTGGACGCCCTCTTCGGGACGGGCCTCCAGAAGCCCCTGACGGGGTTCCACGCCGTCTGGGTCGAAGAGGTCAACCGGTGGCGGCACGTCCTCCGCATCGCCGTGGACGTCCCGTCGGGTCTTTCGGCCGACACTTGGGAGGTCCTCGGGCCGACCTTTCGGGCCGACTACACCTTCACGATGGGGGCGCCGAAGATATGCCTCATCTTCCCGCCGGCCTGCGAGTGGGCCGGGCAGTGGTCGGTCGTCCCCATCGGGATCCCGCCGGCCGTCCTCGAGCGGGTCGGGGGCCTCATCTGGCCAGAGCCCTCAGAGCTGGCGGACTGGCTCCCGCCGCGGCCCCTGGACGCTCACAAGGGACAGTTCGGTCGGGTCGTCGTCGTCGGCGGTAGTCCCGGCAAGCTGGGGGCGCCTTACATGGCCGGCAAGAGTGCCCTCCGGGTCGGGGCCGGCCTCGTGACGGTCGCCGTCCCGCGAACCCTCTGGCCGAGCCTGATGGGCTCCCTCGACGAGACGATGACCTTGGGGGCGACGGACGCCGACGGCCACTGGTCGGCCCAGGGTCTGGAGGACTTGCGGCCCCTCCTCGGGACGGCCGACGTCCTCATCGTCGGGCCGGGCTTAGGGACGAGTCCCGGCGCTCAGGCCCTGATGGACGGCCTGCTCGATGCGTGGCGGAAGCCGATGGTCGTCGACGCCGACGGCCTGAACGTCCTGGCGGCTCATCGGGACTGGCTCGAGCGGCTCCCGCCGATGTCGGTCCTGACGCCCCACTGGGGGGAGATGGCCCGGCTGACGGGCGAGTCCGTCGAGACGGTCGGCCGGGAGCGTATCCCCCTGAGTCGGGCCTTCGCCCGGCGGTACGGCGTCGTCCTCGTCCTGAAGGGCTACCGGACGCTGACGGCCGTCCCGGACGGACGGGTCTTCGTGAACCCGACGGGGAATCCCGGGATGGCGACGGCCGGGATGGGGGACGTCCTGAGCGGCTTCATCGGGGGCCTCCTCGGGCAGGTCCGGGACCCCGTGGCGGCGGCTGTCCTCGGCGTGTACCTCCACGGTCGGGCTGGCGACCTGGCCGCCCGCCGGAAAGGGCCTCTCCCCTTGACGGCGACCGACCTCTGGGAGACCATCGGGGAGGCGATCGGCGAATTGGGGGTCGGGGGTTAGGTGCTGGGGGAGGACCGTGCTTCCCGAGCGGTAGGAAAAGCCGAATCCATGTGGGTCTTCCCGAGGCGAACGGCCGCGCAATCCGGGATTCGAAATCCGCAATCCGAAAGGCGTTGACCATGGGACAGGCGTTACGGCAGTTGTGGCAGGCCCGGGCGCTCGTGTACGTGCTGGTCGTCCGGGAGCTCAAGGCCCGCTACCGGGGGTCCGTCCTGGGGTTCCTGTGGTCGCTGATGAACCCCCTCCTGCTCCTGGCCATTTACGGCCTCGTCTTCGCCTTCATCCTCGAGCAACGGGACCCCTCGATGTCGCCGTACGTCCTCTACCTGGCCAGCGGCCTCCTGCCCTGGATGTGGCTGTCGTCGAGCGTCCTCCAGAGCTGTACGGCCATCCTGGACGGGAGCGCCCTCATCCGGAAGGTCGTCTTCCCGGCCGAGGTCCTCCCCATCGTGCACGTCCTGTCCAACGGCGTCCACTTCGTCCTGAGCCTACTCATCTACCTGGCCTTCGCCGTCGCCTTGCACCTCCGGCTCCACGTGTCCCTGGTCAGCCTGCCCCTGATCGTCGCCGCCCAGCTCGTCTTCACGACGGCCCTCGGCCTCGTCCTGTCGGCCCTGACGGTCTACTTTCGGGACCTCCGGGACCTCGTCGGGAACTTACTGACGCTGTGGTTCTTCTCGTCGCCGGTCATCTACTCGATGGACCTGCCGGCCATCCGGCGGTCGGCGGCCCTGGCGACGCTCCTGCGGGTCAACCCGGTGACCCATCTCTTGGAGGGCTACCACGCCGTCTTGTTTTACGGCCGGTGGCCCGACTGGTCGGCCTGGGCCGTCTTCACGGCCGGTGCCGTCCTGATGTTCGGGGCCGCCTATGGGTTCTTCCACCGGCTCCGGGACACGCTCGTCGAGGAGGTGTAATCGGGAGTCCGGGAGCTCGGCAGTTCGGGAATTCGGGAGTTTGGCAGTCCGAGAATCCGGTCGGAGGCATCGGGGCGATGCGTTCGGACGTGGCGGTCGAACTCCGGGGCGTCTCGAAGTTTTACAAGCGGCAGGCCTTCAGCCGTCAGTTTCTGACGCTCAAGACGGCCCTCCTCCGGGGCGACCTCTTTCGCCTCCTCCAGCCCCGGGAGGTCCTCGTCGCCCTGGACGACGTGTCCCTGACGGTCCCCCGGGGCATGACCCTGGGCGTCATCGGCCCCAACGGCTCGGGGAAGAGTACGCTCCTCAAGGTCATCGCCGGCATCACCCGACCGAATCGGGGGACCGTGCGGGTGAACGGCCGGGTGTCGGCCCTCATCGAGCTCGGGGCCGGCTTTCACCCCGAACTGTCGGGTCGGGAGAACATCGTCATCAACGGCATCATGCTCGGCCTGTCCCGGCGGGAGGTCCGGGAGCGGATGGACGACATCATCCGGTTTGCCGAGCTCGAGGAGTTCATCGACAACCCCGTCCGGACTTACTCTTCGGGGATGTTCATGCGGCTGGGCTTCGCCGTGTCGGTCCACGTCGACCCCGACATCCTCCTCGTCGACGAGGTCCTGGCCGTCGGCGACGAGGCCTTCGCCCACAAGTGCCTCGAGCGGATGTTCGCCTTCAAGCGGGCCGGTAAGACCATCGTCCTGGTGACCCACGCCCTGGGCCTCGTCGAAGAGTTCTGCGACGTCGCCGTGTGGCTCAAGAAGGGCCGCATCCAGTACGTCGGCGACCCCCGGGAGGCCGTCGGCCGCTACCGGATGGACGTCGCCCGCCACGAGACGGAGCGTCTGGCCCAGGCGGCCCCCGTCGAGGCGACGGCCCCGGCCCGGTCGCCCGGCCGATGGGGCGACCGGACCGTCGAGATCACCGCCGTCGAGCTCCTCGACGGCCGGATGGAGCCGACTCGCGTCTTTGAGACCGGCGAGCCGATGGTCGTCCGTATGCACGTGCGGGCCCACCGGCCCGTCCAGGACTTTGTGTTCGGCATCGGCGTCTTTTCGGAACAGGGCGTCCACTGCTACGGTTCGAACACCCACATCGAGCGGTGGGAGCCCGTCGAGATGTCCGGCGAGGGGTGGGTCACGTGCGCCATCGACCCCCTGCCCCTCCTCGACGGCCTGTACACCCTGGACGTGGCCGTCCACCGGCGGGACGGCTACCCCTACGACTACCACCACGGCCTGTACACGTTCCGGGTCCACAACCCCCAGGGCGACATCGGCCTCGTGCGCCTCCCCCACCGGTGGGCCTTCAGCCCGAACATCCGGGTCGTCGAGCCGGCCGGGGTCCCGGCCGGGCCGTAGAGCAATCCATCGTAGGGACATGGGGCGCCATACCCCTACAGACCGAAGGCCCCACCCTGACCGGACCCAAAACCTGCTTGGCATGCACGGGGTCAATCTCGCCCAGGATGGTCGCATCCCCCGAAGGCCCGTGTCGGGTTTGCATCTTGCGACTGCATCCGATATCTTGCGGCGTCTCGACGCCGGACAAGCTCGGGATGGCGGGATTCATGGCGCACGGCTCGTCCATATCCCGCATCTCGGGTCCCGCATGTCCCCGACACCGACCTGCGGAATGGGCCGGGTCCATGACCCAAGAGAAAGCCGCATGGGGCCACCTGCCGGAATACGGACGCAGGGCCCTGCCGGCCTTTCGGGGCTGGGGGGCCATGTTGGGGCCGGGCGTGGTGTGGCTGGCCCTGGCCCAGGGGAGCGGCGAGCTCATCTGGTGGCCCCGGCTGGTCGCCAAGTACGGGACGGCCTTTCTGTTTCTGCTCGTCCCGGCCTGCCTCCTGCAGTTTCCCCTTAACTACGCCATCGGCCGGTACACGCTCCTGACCGGCGAGAGCATCTGGCAGGGCTTCATCCGGTTAAACCGGTGGTTCGCCCTGGGCCTGTGGCTCCTGATGACGGTCCAGTTCCTCTGGTTCGGGGCCTTCGTGACGGCCGGGAGCACGGGCCTGGCGGCCCTGGTCGATTTCCCGGCCGGCTGGAGTCAACCGGCGAAGACCCTCTTCTGGTTGTGGCTGACGGTCGTCGTCCTCTTTCCGGCCCTCCTGGTCAGTCCCGTCGCCTATCGCCTCGTCGAACGGTTCATGTGGCTCGTGGCGGTCGTGACCTTCGTGGGCCTCCTGACGGCCTGTAGCCGGCCCGAGGTGCTCCGCTTCCTTCCTGAATTCCTGCGGGGCCTGGTCTGGCCCGCCTTCCCGCCCTTTGCGGCCCTGCCCCGCCCCTGGGACCCCGGCGACGCCACGCCCCTGCTGACGGCCATCACCTTCGCCGGTCTGGGCGGCTTCTGGACCCTGTTTTACTCGTACTGGCTCCGGGAAAAGGGCGCCGGCATGGCGGCCCACATGGGTCGTATCACGAGCCCGATCACGGGCCGACCCGAGACGATCCCGCCGGGGGGCGCCGTGCCGGAAGACCATCCAGAGACGAAGGCGCGCTGGCGGGCCTGGCGGGCCTTCCTGTGCGTCGACAGCGCCGTCGGCATCGGGGGCAATGTCCTGACGACGCTGATGACGTGCTTCCTGGCCTTCGCCCTCCTCTATCCCCAGGGACTGGTCCCCCGGGACTGGGAGCTGGTCGTCCATCAGATGCGCTTCTTTGAAGTCGTCTGGGGCCCCTGGGGCCGGCTCCTCTTTGCCGTCGTGGCGGCCGGCTTCTTGTCCGACACGTGGCTGACGACGCTGGACGCCGTGAGTCGGGTCCACACGGACTTCATCCTCAGCTATTTCCCCCGGGCCCGGCGGTGGCATCCCCGGCGCTGGTACTACGGCGTCGTCGTCGCCCTGACGGGGGTCACCGTCGGGACGATGCATTTTGCCAGCCCGGCCGTCCTGATCCTCCTCAGCGCCGTCCTGGGATTTGTCGGGACGGTCGTCTTCACGGGGGCCCTCCTGGTCCTGAATTACGCCTGGCTCCCCCGGTGCCTACCGAAGGCCGTCCGACCGCGTCCCGTCGGCGCCGTGGCCCTGGGCCTTGCCTGGCTGGCGTATCTGATCCTGGCCAGCGTGTACCTGAGTCTCCTCTGAATCCTGCGGCGGCGGGCCGCAAGGGGGACGGCCGTCCTGCTTACCTGCCGACGACCGTCCCGGACCCGTCGAGATTGCAATCCCGTGGGCCGATCGGTAAAATATTGGCCGACTCGGAAAGCGACAAGGGACTTTTATCGAGTTCCTTCCTCAAATCGGGGGCCTGAAGAATAATGCTTTGTCCGGCGGGTCGGCGGTGCCGGGGCGTTCGATGATGCCCCGGCCCCCGACGCCCAAGACCAGGACCGAAATAACTCAAACCCTCCAAACCCGTCGATGCCCAGGTATCCAGGGGCGTCAGGGCCTATGGCCGGCATGGGAGGTAGGCCATGGGGAGGCGCTCAAGGGGCCCGAGGGTCCCTCGCGTGGCCTCTCCGCCCCCGTCTTGTCCATCCCCCCTAACCCCCCTTAGCGGTGGAGGTACGCCATGCTGCCCATCACCATCGTCTTCTTCCTCACCGGGTTGGCGGTGTGGGCGATCGGGTTGTACTTTGTCGGGGCTGGTGCCCAGCCCCGGGAGGGCGGCCCGAACCCCCTCGTCAGCGTCGGCTGGCTCAGCTTGATCGCGGGGCTGTCGGACTTCGGCCAGGCCTTCTACATCATGGCCGCCCGGCCGGAGCCCTTAGGCGCGGACGGGAGCGTGCTCATCAGCGGCCTGATCATCTTCTATGCCACCTTTTTCACCCTGCTCGGGATCACGGCGATCAAGGGCCTGGACCTGCGGGTCATCGGCAACGTCGCCATCCCCGTGGCGATTGTCCCCCTGTTCTACTGGAACGTATTGCCCGGCCGTTGGATGTTCCGGTCGATCCTCATCGTGTGGCTCATCGCCTTCTTGGCCGTTTGGGCGACGACCTACGGTCGATTTAGCGCCAAGCTCCTGGGGTGGATCCTCTTGGTGACTGCCGTCTACACCTTCTGGGTCCCCGGGATCTTACTGGTCTTAGGCCGTCCCATCCCATAACGAAACCTTAACGGCCGATCCCCCCGGAGGGCGGGGCCCGACCCCGCCCTCCCCGCACGGCTCCCCGAACCGGAAGCTCCTTACGGCAAGACCCCTTAAGCCGGCGGCGGGTTCACTCAAAGAAGGACCTGCCTGTCGGTCATGCGGACGACCTTCCGGACGTCCAGAGGCGCGAATTCACTCCAGGGGACGTAGATTGAGGGTCATCGTGGTAGCGGGGGCGGGATTTGAACCCGCGACCTTTGGGTTATGAGCCCAACGAGCTACCGGACTGCTCCACCCCGCAGTACAGGAGGACCCTTCAAAGAAATGACGGGGATATTTAAGATAGACTCTGCCTCCCGTTTTGTCAACGGCTTCCGCCGCCCCCGGGAAGCGTCCCCCGTCATCCCCGAGACGTCGGGGCCTCCCGGGTCTCTCTTGCCTGCTGGCGGCCGGCGCCGAAATCCCTTGAATCGCGTCCCCGGGAGGCTATCTTTGGGGGAGACCCGCCGGGCTTCCGGAAGGAGGCGAATCGACGATGGCCGAGCGCGTGCTGGTCGCCATGAGTGGCGGCGTCGACAGTTCCGTGACGGCCGCCCTACTCCGGGACATGGGCTACGACGTCGTAGGCGTCACGATGCAACTCTGGGACCACCGCGCCCAGGCCCCGGCCCGGGCGGGCCGTTGCTGTTCGGTCGAGGACACCTACGACGCCCGGCGGGTCGCCGCCCGGTTGGGGATTCGGCACTACGTCCTGAACCTGGAGGAGGCGTTCCGGGAGCACATCGTCGAGCCCTTCCTGGGGTCCTACCTCGAGGGTCGGACGCCCGTCCCCTGCGTCCAGTGTAACAGTGTCCTGAAGTTCGACGCCCTCGTCCGGAAGGCCGACGCCCTGGACTGCGCGTTCGTCGCCACGGGTCACTATGTCCGCCTCGTCCAGGACCCCCGGACCCGCCGGTTCGTCGTCCTCAAGGCCCGGGACCTCCAGAAGGATCAGTCCTACTTTCTGTTCCGCCTCACGCAGGACCAGCTCCGGCGGGCCCTCTTCCCCCTGGGCGAGCTCCTGAAGCCCGAGGTCCGGTCCATCGCCCGCCGGCTCGGCCTCGTCACGGCCGACAAGCCGGACAGCCAGCAGTTGTGCTTCATCCCGGACGGGCACGTTCG
>FWWL01007928.1_pt1 | contig 14012 bp, 8 predicted proteins | sample 2228331 | NCBI WGS metagenome assembly FWWL01 (sample SAMEA103939775, study PRJEB20133) | metagenome
ATTTCTCAGCCAAAGTTAAACTTTAGGAGAAACAACTTTATTGCGTTCTTTTCGCGCTTGGGTCAGACAAGTTTTAGCGGAAACCAGCAGCGAAACCAGCAGCGAAACCAGCGACTATTAGTAGTATTTGTAGGTTGGGTTGAGCGAAGTAAAACCCAGCACTTGCGAGGAAAGAGGAGAGAGGAAAGAGGAGATAGGATAGATATTCTCTATTCGCTTTACTCTCTCCTATATTCTCTATTCTCTCTCCTCTCTCCTCCGTTGGGTTGAGTACCGATCACCCAACCTACGAAAAACTTTTGGTTAAAAAAATAATTTAAATTGGAGCAGATTTTTTATGACCATAACTGCACCGAATTTAAGCCCGAAAACCCCGACTTTCACCGGCAGAGTTGTTCTGAATCAGATTAGCTGGCATACTTATGAACAACTGTTAGCCGAAATTGGAGATAGTCGAACTGTTCGCTTATGCTATGACCGAGGATTATTAGAAATTATGACGCCGCAGTTAGACCACGAAAATTCAAAAGAAATACTAACGGCTCTAGTGGGGGTATTAGCGGAGGAGTTAAATATCGAAATACTGCGAGCAGGTTCGACAACTTTGAAGCGTCCAGATTTAGCAAAAGGGGCTGAACCAGATTCGAGTTTTTATATCCAAAATGAACCATTAGTTAAAGGAAAATCCCGGGTTGATTTAACTACGGATCCGCCCCCGGATTTGGTAATTGAAATTGATGTTTCCAGTAGTTCTGTGGATCGAGAAGGCATTTATGCGGCAATGGGTGTCCCAGAAATTTGGCGCTGCGATCGCGGTGTGGTCAAGTTTTTGCAGTTAGATAAGGGAAAATATATCATGGTAGAGCGATCGCTGGCTTTTCCCCTGTTATCGGTGACAGAAATAACCAAATTTCTCAGCCAAAGTCAAACTTTAGGAGAAACAACTTTATTGCGTTCTTTTCGCGCTTGGGTCAGACAAGTTTTAGCGGAAACCAGCAGCAAGACCAGCAATTAGGTGAAAATTATGACTTTTTTGAAACAGTTTTTTCAACTAAATGCAGAAAAGCAGCGGGTTTAAATGGCTTATTCAAATAAAATTTCACCCCCAAATCTTGCGCGGTTTTTATATAAGTTTCCTTAGCTTGGGAAGTTAATATTGCTACAGGCAAATCTGACCATTGAGATGCCCGAATTTTCTGCAAAAATCCCCACCCATCTAGATGGGGCATTTCCAAATCAGAAATCACTAAATCAAATTGACCTTGGGCTTCTGCTACCTTAGCAAAACCCGCTGCACCATCACTCGCTTCTTCTACCAAAAAACCCGCTTGAGACAAAGTTTGTTGCAACAAAAAACGCACGGTGCGCGAATCATCCACAATTAAAATTCGCTTTGGTAGATGGTGTGCGATCGCGCCTTTGTTTGGTTCTAATCGCTCCAGATTTTCTACCATATTTTCAAGGTTTACGCTTTTTGGTATTAGATTTTTTGGGGTTACAAGTTGCGGCTGGTTAGAAGTAAATTTTTTAATTAAACTGACAAAATGATCGGGAGAAAGTACCGGAACAATCTGACGATTTCCCAAGACAGTACAACCGGCGACATAAGGGGGAACTGGCACCCGGTAATCTAAGGGCTTGAGAACTAATCGCCGTTCACCTAATAAAGCATCAACCACTAAAATAATAGGATTTTCTTTGACTTTAACCACTAATCCTAGATGAGCTACTAGATGAGCTAAACTAGCTAAATTAGATGCTTTTGAGGAACTTGCCGAGCGCGCCGAGCGCGCCGACAATCGCTCACTGGGACAGCATGACCGAACCGGCAACAATTCATTTAAATGAAATACTGGAATAAATTGATTTTGCCACTGGATATTGGACGGATTTCCTGCTAAACTGATTGTGTCCAAAACGTTAGCCGCAGGGATGGCAAAAGTTTGCTTTTGACAGCGAAAAATATGCAGAGGTAAAATCCTCAGAGTTAAAGGAATAGTTATAGTAAATTGGGTGCCCATTCCTAATGTGGTCTTTACCGCTACCGAACCGCCTAATTTCGCTACTTCTTGCACCACAATATCTAATCCCACACCCCGACCGGAAATATCTGTCACCCGTTCCGCGGTGGAAAACCCAGGAGTAAACAAAAATTGCAAAATTTCATCCGCTGACCAGGTTTTTTTGTCTGGAGAAATCAGTCCTTTTTCCAAGGCTTTTTGGTAAATTTTTTCTGGATTAATGCCTCGACCATTATCGGCTATAGAAATTACCACATAAGTGCCGTGAGAAACCGCAGACAAATGAATCTTTGCTTGATTAGATTTGCCGTTTATCATTCTTTCTTTGGGCAACTCAATGCCGTGATCGAAGGCGTTGCGTAATAAATGAGTTAAGGGAGTTTGTAATTGTTCGACAATCCAGCGATCGATTAAAACATCTTGGCCAGAAACGACTAAATTAACTGATTTTTTGTATTGTCGTTTTAAATTATCAATTAACACAAAAAAGCGTTCGGTCATTTCCCGAAAAGGCACCATTCGCGCTTCCGTTAAATCCCGATACAACTGTTCTAAGGCCGATCGCATATTTGCTAAAGTCATCCGCAGGTTACGCGCCCCTAAAACCATCTCAATCCGATTTTGATCGAATCGCTGATTAGTTGACAGCTGATTAGTCTGATTAATTGGCAAAACAGTTTTTAGCAAGTCGGTGGTTTCTGGGGATGATTTTAGATTATGTGCGGCGGTGTTATTGGCGCTATTAGCAGTATTGGCAATATTGCCAATATTGCTAATATTTGCTAGACTTCCAATGTTAGTTTTGGTTAATAAATTTTGGCCGATTTGGTCGAAAAGGGCGTCTTTTAATTGTTGTTCGCATTGTTCTAGCTGTTCATAATTAATCAGCAGTTCGCCCACGGTGTCGGTCATCCGATCGATGCGGGATAAGGAAACTCGCAGGTTAATATTTTCCGGCGATCGCGCATTTTCTGGTTTTTGAATTAAATACTTTAGAAATCGTTGGGGCACCCGGGAATAAATTGGTGGGGCTTCTGGCAAATCTGGCAAATCTAGATCAAAATCTAAACCAGAATCCTTACCAGAATCCTTACCAGAATCCTTACCAGAATCCTTACCAGAATCCTTACCAGAAAAGTTCTCTGGATTTTCCCACTTTGTTTCTGCATCGATCGCCGAATTTTTTTCCTCCTCTGAGCTTAATAATTCGGTTTCCCCATCTTCTAAATCATAAAGTGTTTGATTTCTTTGCAACCGAATTTGGGCGATCGCCTCTGCCACTTTTGGCAGCGAAATATCGGTTTCTTGAACACATTGTTCAAGCTGAGAAGCGATTTCACTTAACCAATTCAACCCTAATGCGTCTCCCAGCAATGTGCATTCTGCGGCAAAAGTGGCGATCGCTTCTCTAGTAGCTTCTCTGGAACTACTGTCACTGCCTTGATTTTGACTCAAGCTAGATTCAATTCTCTGCAAACATTCTTCTAAATCCACTTCCAGAGAAGTTTTGATAAAATTACTCACCTGGGGATGACGATCTAGATGAGGATCTAAAGGATTTACATTCCCTAAATCGGCTAATTTTTCAGAGTTAGCCAAACCCTGAGAAGCCAAAAATTGATCGATCGCATCACACACCGGATCGGCCATTTGTGGAGTAGTTTCATCGGATAATTCTGGCTGATTTAGGGCTTCAAATAGTAACGCGCTGACGCGATCCAGACTCATCAACAATAATTGATAAGCGGAAGTAGTCCGCTCCACATTGGGTGTGAGTTCAGATTTCACCTCTGCATCATTTAAAATGCGATCGCTGGAGATTTTTTCATGCAAACTTACCCGCTTTTCTTGAATCGCAATCAGTAAATCTTCTAACTTATGAGACAACTGAGCAAGGGCGGGCATTGCCGCTAAACCAGCCCCCCCTTTCAGAGAATGCGCCGCCCGAATTAATTTTTGATATTGCTCATCCAGATTAATCGTCTCTTTGGGATTGCCTAACCGAGCAATCCCTTGCTCTAAAATCACCAAATAATCTGGCGCTTCTTCATATAAAAAACAATTGCGCGATTCTTGAGCGATCGCTTTTAAATCCAGTGTTCCCAGCAAAACATTCATCCCCTTAAATCTTTTAAGTTTCCCAAGTTGCCGCAGTTTCTCTACTTTGAGATTCTAAAGCAGAAAATAAACCATCTATATTTAAGATTGCCACAGTTGTGGAGTTTGTGGGCGCTGAAGTGGAATCAATTTCAGTTAAACCGCTGAAATAAGCACCGAGTAAGGAGATAAACTGACTGGGTAGGGGTCTGAACTTGGCGGGATTTAAGGAGAAGATGCCATGCAGTTCCGAGACAACCCAAATTAATGGTTGTGAGTTGATTGATTTCTGAGACTGGGATTTCTGAGACTGAGAACCGGGCAATGCGATCGCCACCCCGGTTAATTGATTAGTTAATTTATTAGGTAATTTGTTAGGTAATTCCTGGCTTGATGTATGGCTTGATGTATGGCTTGATGTATGGCTTGATGTATGGCTTGATGTATCGGTTAATGTATCGGTTGATTTATTTTCTCTCAGAGAATTTTCAGCACTCGAAGGAACAGAAGCTAAACCGAGTAAATGAGTCAAATATTCTCCTAAATCAATCACCCACACTAACTGTTTTTGGTAATCAGTCACTCCCAAAATCCCATCAGCAACACCGGGAATGGGACAAATTTCATAGCAACTAAGGGCGATCGTTTCCACCACCCAATCCGCAGGCACTACCAAGCGCACAGAATTTTTGACCTGAAAGCCTAAGTAATCTTTCACTTTATCCGCATCAATCCCATTTAGACTGCCGATCTGATCCAAGATATCAGTCCAAGATATCAAAATATATCAGCGATACATGAGCGATATATGAGATATCGATGAGCGATCGGCTTTGAGGGAAATGCGATCGGGTTCTGACTAATTCCCAGGCAAGCGATCGACGGCATCGTGTTCTAATATTCCTGGTAGTTCCCTGGTAGTTCCCTGGTAATTCCCTGGTAATTCCCTGGTAATTCCCTGGAAAACCACCGACGGGTCAGGACTGGTATTTGACAAAAGCAGTCAGGGCAGTCCAGGAAGATAGATGCTGAAGATAGATGCTGAAAAATTAGGCAATTTGCAGCATCGTCTTTCCCGGAGTCAAAGATTTTATCTCAGTCACAGGTTGTGCTTGTTGCAGATTTTTCTCGATGATATTGAGCAGCATCAGGGGTGGCACTGGCTTAGTAATATAGTCATTTGCCCCCACCATTTGAGCCCGTATTTTATCAATTAAACCATCGCGCCCAGTTAACATCACAATCGGCAGCGTATGGAATTGCTTAGACTGACGCAGCATCCGCGATAACTCATAGCCATTAATCTCTGGCATATTGATATCCATCAACACCAAAGCTGGCTTATGTCGCACCATTGTACTCAGGGCTTTTGCCGGTTCGGTAATACTCAGCACCCGATAACCACTGGCTTCTAAAACCATCTTCACATTGCGTTGCACGGTTTTACTATCATCAATGCAAGCAATAATCGGTTTTACCTGAGTTTTTGGTGAATAATAAGGCTGAATTTCGATCGCACCAGCGCGGACTAAGGGTTTTAATAAAACCGCTAGTCCTAAAGCATCTGTTTTCAAATATTTAGCCGCTTCATACAAAGAAGGATTTTGACTCAAAACTTGGCACAAAGCTTTCAGAAAATCGATATCCTTGACTTTTTCCCACAACAGTTTGGGTATTTCTTTGAGATTTTTAATCACCACCCGCTGAAACGGGGAACTAATTTCTGGTTGCAGTTTTTGCCATTGACCGATTACCCCGCGCATGGGCAATACCAAATCTCTCAGGGAAACCGATAGTAATATCGGATCTAATCCCACGGTTTTTTCAAATTGAACCACTCCTTTGGGCAACACCAGCAATTGAATTAACGCATCCTGCGTTAACCAAAACAGCAATTTCCTAACTTGCTGAACCGACAACCTACCGGATTTCCAATATTGGCAAATTTGCTGATAATCGGACTTAAATTCTTGACCATTAAATTCTAATTCCGGGTAATACCATTGTAGGAAGTATTCCAAACGCTCTTTTTGCCCCATTGCACTGGTGGCAAAATGAATTTGGCCATCGCCCACATACACGCGCCAAAAAATCGACTCATCGTTTGGGTCGCTGATGGTTAATTTGCCAGTAATTTTTTTGTTGACAATATTTTGCAGGATTTGCACTGGAGAGATTAAGTTTTTTTGCCCTTGATTTTGCCCTTGATTTTGCCCTTGATTTGACCCTGGATTTGGCTTAGAAGCTGCTTTTTGGTTTTTAATTTGGTTTTTAACTGGAGTGGCTAGTGTCATGGTTGAAATTTACTCCTGAATGATTTTAGGTTATTTTTTATTGAATTAGTAATCTCGCTCATTGACGAATGTAAAATAAACTGTATGAGCAACTACTTCTGCGTTTAATCTTGCCTGCCTTGGTACTTGTTTTAGGTAGATTGTTATTTTTTCTCACCTTCAGTCTTTGTGTTAACTATAGTAATCGTTGAAAACAAATTGCGCATCAGTGGAAACCAGGATTTTTTTCTTGCGTGCATTTACGGATAGTAAACTTAAGTAATACACGGAGATACGGAGAAGAGGAGAGATCCGTACAGATCCGGGGGAACTGACGCTAAATTCCTATGGGGTGAGGGTTATTGACAATTTCTTTGCGATCGCCCGCACAAATACCTGTAGGGGCGCAATGCTTGCGCCCCTACATCGCCCCTACAGGGGGTGTGGTTTACTCAACAGAAAACCGCTGATTTAGAGGGATTCTAGCTGGGTGCTGACATTGACCGAGAGTTTGTTGCCCAGTTGCAAGAGACGACGGAATTGAGAAACTGTCCAGCAGACTGAGGTATTGGTGGCATCATCCTCGCGGCGATCGCCATTTTGATCCCCATGTCGATTGCCATTGCGATCGCGATTTGGGGCATAAAAGCATTGATCCCCGATGTCCCCACGCAGCCAGTAGAAGTAAAGTTCTTGGATTTGATCCTTAGCCAAGTGCAGATGCAGTTGTTTGCCCACAGCAATCATCCGTTCTAAGCGTTCTAGCTGGGGTTCGGTGGTTTCTGGGTTGGCTTGATAAAGCAAATTGGACAGCGATCGCAAAATCAGTTTTTCCAAAATTTGCTTAACTTCGGGAATATCCAAATGGCAACGTAAATGTCCTGCTTCCCTGGCACAAGTTTCTAACTCGACCAAATGAGTCAAGCCCAAAAAACTATTTCCTGTCGCATTCAGAACATTTTCTGGAGCGTCGCCGATTTCCGCTTCTAGAGCTTTTGCCGCTGCCAAACAGCGATTTCCTAAAGCAATTTCTGCTGCCACTTGTAATTCTCTGGGCACCGGCAACTCATCCCGGTGGAACGCCATCACCACCCCATAATTATCCCGATAAACTTGGGTATAAAGTTGATCCAAGCGCAACAAAGTTTCTTGACTCAGCAAGCGCATAATCCGATGCCGTTCTTCGGCAAATAAGTCATGCAAACTGAAAGACTTGCCATCACAATACTGGTTCATGCCCAAAATCGCTTGAGCGGCGCTGCCTAGTTGTAAAATCCCCATGAGATGTTCTTTCATCTGGGCATAAGCCCGACGACCAGAGAACGGTTGAATGCAGCAGTGGAAATCCCAACCGCCCAAATGCAGCACCGCAAAGACGAATTCCACACTTTCGCGGGTAATTTCTGAGGTAAGCTGCACTTGTCCCACCGCCAAAGTCAATGGCCCCATGCGCTGCAACTGATAATCCCGTTGATAAACCGTGTAGCAATAGATGCGCTGTTCGGTGGAATAGGTGGTGAATAAGCCGCTGATGGCATAGTGGGCGGCGACTTTTTCTAAGTTAATTTGCGAGGGAATCACTTGATGTTGATAAACTCCCGCCCCATCTTTGAAAAAGTCAACGTTACTCGGTGCTTGGGAGAGGCGAGCGACAAATTCTTTTTCCAGTTGAATTCCCGCTACGTCTCCCGCTAATTCGATCGCCCGGGCTGCATAGCGCAAAATCTGCGTCCCTTCCGGTCGGGACAGTTCTTCAAAGAACCAGCCACAACTGGTAAACATTAATAGGGCATGACGCTGCATTTCCAATAACCGCAGGGCGTCCACTTGTTCCGAGGGGGTGAGGCTGTGTTTTTGCTGCCGCAGGAAAAACTTGGCGACATTTTCTGGGGAGCGATCGCGGATCACCTGAATATACTCATCCCGGGCTTGCCAAGGATCCAGCAGCAAGCGACCACCCTCTTCTTCATAAATAGAAATCAGTTGATCCCGCAACCAGTTGAGAGCATTTCGCAGGGGACGACGCCAGAGTTGGTGCCATTCCCCACCCCCACCACAACCGCAGTTGTCTTGCCAACGGTCAACCCCATGAGCACAACTCCAAGCGGTGACGGGCTTTAATTCCACTTCCCAAGTTGGGGGACAGATACTCAGGTAATGGGCAAAGTTGGTCAATGTCCAACCGCGACGGGGAAATTCTGCCACAAAAGCGTAAGCTAAACATCTTTCCGCATCCCGTTTATGGTGTCCAAAGGTTTCCCCGTCCGTTGCCACGGAAATCAGTTGACTGGGACGATGATCCCCGTGAATGGCTAATGATAAGCGTCCGGCTAAGTGGTGAGAACTTTTCAGCACATCGCCAAAGCCCATATCGCGAGAAATCGGGCCATCATAAAAAAATATATCGATGTATTTGCGATCGCGTAGCGTTGCGGATGCAACATCGCTTTCTACTTCTGAAACCGCTTCGTGTACCTTGTCCCGACTAGGCAGAAAACATCGATAGGGACGAGTCGGGTCAATTTGACCGCCACCCACCGCATTCCATTCCGGTGTTGGGTGATCTTTGGTGGGCAATGGACGGCAACGTTCCGCTTGCGATGGGGCCAAGATAATAAATTTAATCCCTTCTTCGTGTAATACTTCCAAAGTAGGATAGTCTACCGCCGTTTCTGCTAACCACATCCCTTCCGGTTCTCGGCCAAACCGTTGGCGAAAGTCCGCTTTGCCCCAGCGAATTTGTGTATATTTGTCCCGTTTATTCGCTAAGGGCATAATGATATGATTATACACTTGAGCGATCGCATTGCCGTGACCATTCAGACGTTCTGCACTTTGGCGATCGGCATCTAAAATCCGCTGATAAACTTGTGGATCGTACCGTTCCAACCAACTCATTAAAGTTGGGCCAATATTGAAACTCATGTACTCGTAATTATTCACAATATCGACCACTTCGCCGCGATCGTTATAGACCCGGGCAAAGGCATTAGGACGGTAACATTCGTGATTAATCCGCTCATTCCAATCGTGATAAGGTTCGGCGCCGGGTTGCCGTTCAATTACATCTAAATAAGGGTTTTCCCGTGGCGGTTGATAAAAATGCCCATGAATCGTAATGTAAATCCCATGAGCGGTTTGCAAGGGATCCGGGGCAATTTCTGCTTCATTCTCTACCGATTTTCCGTTGGCTGTCAATAATTCAGAGGACTCAAACACAAAAGTGTCATTATTTGGGTGATTTTCTTGAAGGTTATAACGCATAATTAATCAAATATTCTTCCTAGACAAAACTCAATAAATTTCAAGAAATTTTAGTAAATTCCCCAAAACAATAAAAATATTTACCCGACTGTTTGGTTTTTATCCTCCTTATAATGCTTAATAGCAAATAGCCTGAGCTCGCGGAAAATAGTTATTCTCCAATTGGATTTTTAGGTAAATTATTATCAGACCTCATGCTAAATCTATTGTGATGATTGTCAAACTTTTATTGACAATAGTTTTTCTGATATTATTAAAATGGTTTTTTGGGTCAGATAGGTCAGATAATTTTGCTCAACCACTTATTCTTGTAATTATTGCATAACAAATTAGCAGCTAGGTGAACGGAATAATTAAAAAATTATTAAAATTTGGCTGCTAATTGCTAATACAATCACGGGTCACAGAGCTAGGTTAGAAAATCTTGACTTATGCAGGGGCAGAGGATAATTAGTTTAGACTGAGAGCTAACCTGTAAAGTCTCAAGAGATACCTTAATGCCTCGGAAAAACCTGATTTTTATTGTTTTGCTGCTGTTTGTCCCGGTTTCCATTGCCGCGCATTTCTGGGAATGGGGATCCGTGACCGTGTTTATTACTGCTTGTTTGGCGATCGTGCCCCTGGCGGCTTGGATGGGAACCGCTACGGAAGAAATTGCGGCTTTGGTCGGCCCGACCATTGGTGGATTGCTGAATGCCACCTTTGGCAATGCCACAGAATTGATTATCGCCCTGGTTGCCCTGAATGCGGGACTGGTAGAAGTAGTGAAAGCCAGTTTGACCGGATCGATTATCGGCAATTTGCTCCTGGTGATGGGTCTGTCTATGCTTCTGGGGGGGTTGCGGTTTAAAGAACAAACCTTTCAGCCGGTGGTTGCCCGAAGTAATGCTTCGGCGATGAATCTGGCGGTGATTGCGATTCTGTTACCCACGGCGGTGAACTATACCTCCCAAGGGATTTCTGAAAGCATCATGCAAACTCTTTCTGGTTGGGTGGCGGTGGTCTTAATTTTGGTCTATGGATTAACTTTGTTGTTTTCTATGAAAACTCACGCCTATCTCTGTGAAGTGGGAGAGGTAGAAAATGATTCTTCTTCAGATTCAGAGGGACATTCAGAGAAGCCCAATGGCCTTTTTTGGACTGTGGTGCTGCTGGTTTGTACTCTTTTAGTGGCGATCGAATCAGAATTATTGGTGGATTCCCTGGAAGAAGCCACTGCCAGTTTAGGTCTGACCTCCTTATTTACCGGGGTGATTTTGGTGCCGATTATTGGTAACGCCGCCGAACACGCCACTGCTATCACCGTGGCGATGAAAAATAAAATGGATTTGTCTGTTTCCGTGGCGGTGGGTTCCAGTTTGCAAATTGCTTTGTTTGTTGCTCCAGTTTTGGTGTTGGCTGGGTTGATTCTGGGACAACCAATGGATTTGAATTTTAATCCCTTTGAGTTAGTCGCCGTGGCTGTGGCAGTTTTGATTGCTAATTCGGTCAGTTCTGATGGGCGATCGGATTGGTTGGAAGGCACTTTGTTACTAGCAGCTTATACGGTTTTGGGATTAGCCTTTTTCTTCCATCCCGTGATGGAAGCAGTAGGTTAACTGGGTGACAAAAACCCGGTTTCTTAATTAAGTCTTTGCTTGGCGGACAGAAACCGGGTTTCTTGGTTGAAATCAATTGGATAAATTTTTAGTTCAAACATGACGAATCTCACTGTTGCCCACAACCCCTGATCAAACAATAATTTAACAACTACGCTAGAATGAGCCAGTATATGCGGGTCAAAAGCCCGATAGTCGGCTGAAATTATCTTTTTGCTGCTGGCAGGTATTTTTTGGGTTAAATATGAGTGGTTCTCTGGCGCAAGATGCGATCGCACTACTAATTGACTTGGCCAACCAGGGAGAAATCGATCCCTGGGATGTGCAGGTGATTGATGTAATTGACCGATACTTAAGTGGGCTGGTAAACGAACATGACGCCAGTCAAATGGAGCGAGAAGTTGCTCTATCTCGCTCTGGACAAGCTTTTTTATATGCCTCAATGTTGGTATTACTCAAAGCAGATAACCTGATGATGGCGGAATCCTTATCCGACGAAGAAGAGTCTGCCGAAGCAGAAACCGAAGCATTGGATCCAGATGAGCCAAATTCTCTGATACCGTTGAAACTGGAGAAACAACTGCGCCGTCGTGCCGTGGCTCCCGTGCCAAAAAAACGCCGCGTCACCTTACAGGAGTTGATCGATCAGCTACAATTGATGTCTCAAACTCTGGAAGAATACACCCCCAAGCGCAGCACCAACCGCCCTAAACCCAACAAAGCCCAATCCAAAGCGGCAGTGCGGGCGCTGAGTGAATTTGCCACTCAAGAAAATCTGGCGGAAGTCGCCAAAGCCCTGGATCAATTTCTGTCTGACCAGTGGCACGAGTTAACCGGCAATGACGATTGGCTAGAAATTGATGATTTAGTGGAACGATGGCAAGCTGCTAATTTTCCAGGATCGGCTCCAGGATCGGCCAATGGCAGCCAGAAAAATTCTGGATCTCACAAACATTACGACCTTGTAGGGGTTTTCTGGGCGCTGTTGCTGCTTTCGGCACAGTCGAAAGTCGAGCTCTGTCAGGAAGAATTTTACCAGGATTTGAAAATCCGCTCGATTTCTATCTCCATTAATTTACAGGCAATGTAAGACATTTAAAATACATAAATCTGGGGCAAGTTAAGGCAATTTAAAGAATTTTACGGACATCGACCGCATAATCTCGGTCAATGCTGGCTTAGACCGGCCAAAATTCAGTGTTTTTACGGATGTAAACAAGTTAAGGCGCGAATCGGCAAAACCACCACACCGTGACTACGGCAAGCTGGCAAATTTCCCTTAATTTATGTAAATTAACTGCCTTAAGTGAGACCTATTCTCATCAAAAATTAGCGCAACGATCTCTGACTGGCGCTCGGCATATCTAAAGCAATAATTATATTGAAAAGACTCCCGCAGCTACTTGATACAATTAGTTGACCCTAGCTTTTTAAACTACAGATGCCTATGAAAGCAATGATTTTGGCGGCAGGAAAAGGCACCCGCGTCCGTCCTATTACCTATACCGTTCCTAAACCGATGATTCCCATCCTGACTAAACCAGTGATGGAATTTTTAGTAGAACTGTTACGTTTACATGGCTTTAACGAAATTATGGTGAACGTCAGCCACTTGGCTGATGAAATTGAAAACTATTTTCGGGATGGTAGCCGTTTTAACGTACAAATTGCCTATTCTTTTGAGGGGAGAATTGTTGAAGGAAAACTCATCGGGGAAGCCCTGGGTTCAGCGGGGGGAATGCGCCGCATCCAAGATTTTTATCCTTATTTTGATGATACCTTTGTGGTTCTCTGTGGGGATGCCCTGATTGATTTGGATTTAACCGCAGCGGTGAGGTGGCACAAAGAAAAAGGCTCGCTCGCCACTGTTATTATGAAATCTGTGCCGAAAGAGCAAGTTTCTAGTTATGGGGTGATCGTCACCGATGAAAATAATCGGATTCAAGCATTCCAAGAAAAGCCCTCGGTTGAAGAAGCCCTCAGTACGGATATTAACACCGGGATTTATATTTTTGAGCCAGAAGTTTTAGATTATATTCCCTCTGGAGTCAAATATGACATTGGGGGAGATTTATTTCCGCAATTAGTGGCCAAAAAAGCACCATTTTACGGCTTAACAATGGACTTCCAATGGGTTGATATTGGCAAAGTCCCTGACTATTGGCAAGCTATTCGTGATGTGTTAGCAGGCAAGGTGAAAAATGTCTCGATTCCGGGGAAAGAAATTGCCCCTGGGATCTACACGGGCTTAAATGTGGCGATGAATTTGGATCGGGTCAATATTACTGGCCCAGTGTATATTGGCGGCATGACTAAGATTGAGGATGGCGCTACGATTATCGGGCCAACTATGATTGGGCCAAGTTGCCATATCTGTAGTGGGGCAACGATTGATAATAGTGTGATTTTTGAGTATTCCCGTTTAGGTTCAAATGTGCGCTTAGTCGAAAAATTGGTATTTGGTCGTTACTGTGTGGATAAACATGGTGTGTCTTTTGATATGCAAGCAGCAGCATTAGACTGGTTGATTACCGATAGTCGCCAAAGTCCCCTGGCAATGCCACCGGAAGAACAACAGGCGATCGCGGAAATTCTCAAAAGCGAAAATAAGTAAAAGGGAAAGGGAGGGGTGTTTTTAGTGCAGGGGTGCGGAGGAGCAGAGGGGCTTTCGGGGCAGAGGGGCTTTCGGGGCAGATGCTCCCCTGCGAAGAGAGAGGAGAGAACGAAGAAGGGGAAAGAGAGAGGATCTTTCCTCTTTC
>FWWL01005309.1_pt1 | contig 13995 bp, 17 predicted proteins | sample 2228331 | NCBI WGS metagenome assembly FWWL01 (sample SAMEA103939775, study PRJEB20133) | metagenome
TGCGGTCCCCGGCGGTGGCGGTGAAGGTGAGGTCGACGGCGCTGGACTCCGCGATCCAGGAGCGTCCGCCGCGCAGCCCGCGCACGACGGCCGGCGTCGACAACGTGCCCGCGCGGACGACGGTGTGGGGCAGCCCGACGGTCTGGCCGTCGTGGTGGGAGTCGCTGTTGCCCATCACGGGGACGTAGCTGCCGGCCACCAGCAGCGCGTGCCACGCCTCGACCGCGACCTGGTCGTCGAGGGTCCAGGGGCCGTTCCAGATCTCGACGAGGTCCATCGCGGCGTACGTCGGGTCGAAGCCCCAGGTCGAGCCCGGCCCGGGTGCGAAGGGGTGCGCGGTCACCGCGAGGCCGCCGACGCCTCGGACCCGCTCGGTGAAGGTCGTGAGCTCGTCGTCCTCGGGGCGGAAGCGCCAGTCGACCCACGAGCCGGCGGGCAGTCCGAGTGCGAGCCAGTGGCCGGCCCGGGTCGTGACCTCCTCGCCGTTGACGACCAGCAGGTCCTCGGGCGCGTGCCGGCCCCAGGTGAGCGTGGCGGAGGAGGTGTTGTGCTCGGTGGAGCCGATGAAGTCCAGGCCGGCCGCCCGGGCGAGCGCGGCCAGCGAGGCCTGGGTGTGGCGGCCGTCGGAGTGGACGGTGTGGAGGTGGCAGTCGCCGCGGTACCACCCCGGGCCGGTGCCGCGGACCCGCCGCGGCGCGGGTTCGGGCCGGAAGCGACGACGCTCGCGGCCGAAGCGCAGGGTCACGGTGACCTCGTAGTCGACCCCGGGCGGGACGACCGCGAAGGGTCCGAGCGCGACGTGCCAGGTGCCCGGGGTGATGGGGCCCGGGAGGTAGCCCGGCGTCGCGCGGGCCGCACTGATCCGGAAGGAGTCGCGGGCGCCGCCCGACCACCCGCGGAAGCCCTGGGCCTGCCCCAGCTCGAGGCCGGAGGGGTCGAAGATCCCGATGTCGATGACGTTGGCGCTGAAGCCGAGCCCGGTGTCGGTCTTCGCGTAGGAGTAGGACACCTCGATCTCCCGCACCCCGCGCGGCACCTCCACCGGCAGGTAGTGCCAGTCCGGCGTCGCCACCCCGCTGAAGGAGCCGGTGAAGGTCTCGGTGCGGCTCTCGCCCGCGGCGGCCGGCTCGAACCGCAGGACCGCGGCGCTCGTCACGAGCCCCGTCGAGCCAGCCAGCAGCGCGCGGCGGCTCGCCCGGGCGTGGTGCTCGCAGGTGCACATGCCCGGACCAACGAGGGGCGTGCGCCCGGGTCATGCGACGGGGCGGTGAACGATTCGGGACCGCCGCGCCCCCCGCCGTACCCTCGGGGGGTCATGTCGACTGCCCAGCACAGCGCCCCGCGCACCTACGAGGTCCGCACCTACGGGTGCCAGATGAACGTCCACGACTCCGAGCGGCTCAGCGGACTGCTCGAGGACGCGGGCTACGCGCGCGCCGCCAGCGGCGAGCGGCCCGACGTGGTCGTCTTCAACACCTGCGCGGTGCGCGAGAACGCCGACAACAAGCTCTACGGCAACCTCGGCCACCTCGCGCCGGTCAAGGCCGAGCACCCCGGCATGCAGATCGCTGTCGGAGGCTGCCTGGCGCAGAAGGACCGCGACACGATCACCCGCAAGGCGCCGTACGTCGACGTCGTCTTCGGCACCCACAACATCGGCTCGCTGCCGGTGCTGCTCGAGCGCGCCCGGGTGCAGGAGGAGGCCCAGGTCGAGATCCTGGAGAGCCTCGACGTCTTCCCCTCCACGCTGCCCACCAAGCGGGAGAGCGCGTACGCCGCGTGGGTGTCGGTCAGCGTCGGCTGCAACAACACCTGCACCTTCTGCATCGTGCCTGCGCTGCGCGGCAAGGAGAAGGACCGCCGACCCGGCGACATCCTGGCCGAGGTGCAGGCGCTGGTCGACGAAGGCGTCTCGGAGATCACCCTGCTCGGGCAGAACGTCAACGCCTACGGCGTGGAGTTCGGCGACCGGCAGGCCTTCTCCAAGCTGCTGCGCGCGTGCGGGGAGGTCGAGGGCCTGGAGCGCGTGCGCTTCACGAGCCCGCACCCGGCGGAGTTCACCGACGACGTCATCGACGCGATGGCCGAGACGCCCAACGTGATGCCGAGCCTGCACATGCCGCTGCAGTCCGGCTCGGACCGGCTGCTGAAGGAGATGCGCCGCTCCTACCGCTCGGCGAAGTACCTCGGCATCCTCGACCGTGTCCGCGAGCGGATCCCGCACGCCGCCATCACCACCGACATCATCGTCGGCTTCCCCGGCGAGACCGAGGAGGACTTCCGCGAGACCATGCGGGTCGTGCGGGAGTCGCGCTTCGCCAGCGCCTTCACCTTCCAGTACTCCAAGCGCCCCGGCACCCCCGCCGCCGACCTCCCCGACCAGGTGCCGCCCGACGTCGTGAAGGACCGGTACGGCCGGCTCGTCGACCTGGTCAACGACATCGCGTGGGAGGAGAACAAGGCGATCGTCGGGCGCACCGTCAAGCTGATGGTCGCCGAGGGCGAGGGCCGCAAGGACACCGAGACCCGGCGGCTCTCCGGGCGGGCCCCGGACAACCGGTTGGTCCACTTCGCCGCGCCCGACGAGCCGGTGCGACCGGGCGACATGGTCACCGTCGAGGTCACCTACGCCGCCCCCCACCACCTGGTCGCCGACCGCGTGCTCTCGGTGCGCCGTACGCGCTCGGGGGACGCGTGGGAGGCCCGCACGTCGACCCCCGCCGCGGGGTCGGGTGTCGGGCTCGGCATGCCGACGGTCGGGGTTCCCGCGCCCCTGCCGGACGCACCCGCCTGTCGCTGAGCCATCTCTTTACCTATAGTCCGCCGGGTGCCTGCCGACCAGCCCACCATCCTGGCCACCTCGGGTGGCGCCGTCGCCGCCGACCGGATCCGCTGGGGCGTCGGGCCGCTGACGGACCTGGCCGTCGACCTCTCCGGGGTCTCGGGCCGCGCGCCCAGGGTGTGCTTCCTGGGCACCGCCTGCGGTGACTCGCCCGCCCTGGTGCGCGACTTCTACGACGCCGCCCAGGCCCGCGGGTTCCACGGCAGTCACCTGCAGCTCTTCACGATGCCCAACGTCGAGGACGTCACCGCGCACCTGCTCGAGCAGGACGTGGTGTGGGTGTGGGGCGGCTCGGTCGCGGGGCTGCTGGCGATGTGGCGCCTCCACGGGGTCGACGAGGCGATGCTGACCGCGTGGGAGGCCGGGGTCGTGCTGACCGGCGTCTCCGCCGGGTCGATCTGCTGGCACGTCGGTGGCACCACCGACTCCTTCGGCCCCGAGCTGCGGCCGATCACCAACGGGCTCGGCCTGCTGCCGTGGAGCAACGGCGTGCACTACGACTCCGAGGAGCAGCGCCGCCCGCTCTTCCAGTCCCTCGTCGCCGACGGCACCCTGCCCACCGGCTACGCCACCGACGACGGCGCAGGACTGCTCTACCGCGGCACGGAGATGGTCCAGGCGTACGCCGAGCGCGACGGCGCCGGCGCCTACCTCGTCGAGCGTGGCCCCGACGGGCAGGCGGTCGAGACCGAGCTGGACGTCACCCGGCTCTGAGGCGCCTGCCGCCGCGTGGCGGAGCCACGAGGACCCAACGGCAGGGTCCCGCTGACGTGCAGGGCGCAGATCGGTGCGAGAGAGCACGTTCGGTCCTCCGGGGTACGAGCCTGTGGAGAGCGGACACCTTCCTCGCGACGGACTGGACATGCTGCTGCCGTGGACGGGATGTCGGTGCCCGAAGCGCTGGTGCGACTGGGTGGAGTCGCGCGGCGCGAGGCACTGGTCCGTCTGTGTGGGCGGCGAGCGGTCGACCGGGCCCTGAGGTCCGGTGACCTCGTCGTGCTCACCCGTGGCACCTACGCGCACCCCGACGCGGAGACGGGCCGGGTCGCGGCCGCTCAGGTGAGCGGGGTCCTCTCGCACAGGAGCAGTGCGTTGTCACGCGGATGGGCGGTCCGCACCCCGCCGGACCGTCCAGACGTCACCCTGGCCAAGGGCCGTACCCCGTCACCGGAGCAGCGCTCTCGAATCACGTTGCACCGCACCGATCTCGGGCCCGACGACGTCGAGGACGGACGCACATCGCCCGAGCGCACCCTGCTCGACTGCTTGCGGACGCTCCCCTTCGAGGAGGCTCTGGCCGTCGCGGACTCGGCACTCCGTGAGGGCTTCCCGTCCGCGCAGCTGGCGGCCATCGCCCGCGACGCGCGCGGTCCCGGCTCGGCGCGGGTGCGAGCGGCCGCAGCGGCGGCGGACGGTCGGGCCGCCAACCCCTTCGAGTCCTCCTTGCGAGCTGTCTGCCTGCAGGTGGAAGGTCTCGACGTCGAGCCGCAGGTCCCGATTCGTGACCCCCACTGGCTGGGGCGTCCGGATCTCGTCGACGTTCGGCTCAAGATCGTGCTCGAGGCCGACTCCTTCGAGTGGCACGGAGGCAGGGCTTCCCTGGATCGGGATGCCCGCCGCTACAACGCTCTTGTCGCCGCGGGGTGGGTGGTCCTCCGGTTCTCGTGGGAGGAGGTCATGCTCCATCCGGGTCGCGTGCGAGCCACGATCGAGGCGGTCGTAGCCATGAGGACCGACGACCTGTGCTGGGGTTGCCGCACGGCATGAAGGCGACGGTGTCGACGCCCTTTCGGTCCTCCTGGCTCCTGCTCAGCGACCGGTGTCGTACGGCTCGTCGTCCGAGCGCGGGTCGAGCCTCGGGTAGCCGGCCTTCGGGGGCAGTCCGTCCGGGTTCTCCTCCACCCCGCCGGCGGACTGCTCGGGAGGTACGTCGCCGGCCGGCTCGGTCGGGCCGGTGTACCGGACGCCGTCGGTGCCGTGCTGGCCCGGGCCGGTCGGGCCCTCCCGCTCGCTGCTGACCCCCATGTCGCCGGCCAGCTCGTCGTTGCTGTTGCGCACGTCGTCGGGCTCGCGACCCGTCGCGGGATCGACCGAGGCGCCCTGGTCGTCGCCGGCGGGGTCCGGGGTCGGGTGCGTGCGGCTCATGCCGGCGACTCCTCGGGGTGGTTCCCATCGCCGCTGCCGTCCTCGCTGCGGGTCGCCTCGGTGCTGGTGTCCTCGCCCTCGCGGGTCTCCTGGGGCGCCCCCTCGGTGGCGGGGTTCTTGTCGGCGGAGACATCGGGCACGAGCGGCTCGGTGAGCCGGTCGAGGACCGCGTCGACCCCGCCCGCGTGCAGCTGGGGTGCCTCGGCCTCCGGCTCCGGCATCGGACCGAGGTCTCCCTCGTCCGTCGGCTCGGCGTTCTCGTCAGGCTCTGCCTGGGTCGTGCTCTCTGGTGTCGTCACGGGTGACTCCCTTCCCGCCGGCCCCTCCGCCGACGAACCCGAAGGTCGAGTAGGCCCCGATGGTGCCCGTTCGCAGCCTGTCCAGAACCACCCGCTCGTGCGGCACGACCGGGCCGGGCAGGGAGTCCAGGTCGTCGAGGGCCACCCACCGCACCCCGCCGGACTTCGACGGCTCGGTCACGCGGGGCTCGCCGGTCCAGGTGCGGCTGGTGAAGAAGAAGTCGACCCGCTCGTCGATCGGCAGGTCGTTCGCGGTGCGCTGCATCGTCGTGAGGTGCTCCAGCTCCAGCCCGCCCACGCCGAGCTCCTCGCGGGCCTCGCGGTGCGCGGCTTCGTACGCCGTCTCGCCCCGCTCCACGTGCCCGGCCGCCCCGGAGGCCCAGTGGCCGTCCATGAAGGGGACGCCCTGCCGCAGCTGCAGCAGCACCTCGGGACCGGTGGCCCCGTCGCGCAGGAGCAGGACGTAGGAAGCGGGCACCACGACGAACCGCCCCTCGACGGTGCCGTCGGGCGCGGGGGAGGGGTCGCTCACTGGCTGGGCTGCTCCTCGGTCGTCTCCGCGTTGTGCTCCTGCTCGCGCTCCTCGGCGTCGGGCTGGCCGGCGTCGTCGGCGTCGGGCAGCTCGCCCGCGTGCTCGCCCGGCGGGGTGCCCTCGGTGGGGAGGGTCGACTCGTCGCGCTCCTCGGGGATCGGGGCGGTCACGAGGTGCCTCCCGGGGTGTCGTCGGTGCGTGGGTAGGTCCTGGGCGGGGTGTCCGGCGGCAGGTCGTCCTTCTTGCCGTCCAGCTTCTCCAGCCCGCTCTTCGCGGCCTTGACGCCCTTGGAGATCTTGTCGCTGTGCTTGCGGCCGGTGCGCTTGTCGGCCTCGACGGCCGCCTTGTCCAGGCCCTTCGCGATCTTGTCGCCGTGCTTGTCGACGGCGCTGGTCAGCTGCTTCTTCGCCTTGTCCAGAAAGCTCATGGGACCTCCTCGCGGGTGCGTGCTCGAACCGTTGCCACACTAACGACATGAGCCACCCCCCTCCGGTCGTCGCGGTCGTGGGCGCGACCGCCGCCGGGAAGAGCGGGCTCTCCCTCGACCTGGCCGAGGCGCTGGACGGCGAGGTGGTCAACACCGACGCGATGCAGCTCTACCGCGGCATGGACATCGGTACGGCGAAGCTGTCCGTCGCCGAGCGGCGCGGCGTCCCGCACCACCTCCTCGACGTCCTGGAGGTGACCGAGCCCGCCTCGGTGGCGGAGTTCCAGGGGCAGGCCCGGGCGGTCATCGCCGAGGTCCGCGGCCGCGGCCGCACCCCCGTCCTGGTGGGCGGCTCGGCGCTGTACACCCGGGCGGTCCTCGACGAGTTCGCCTTCCCCGGCACCGACCCGGAGGTCCGTGCGCGGCTCGAGGACGAGCTCGCCGAGGTCGGCAGTGCGGTGCTCCACCGGCGTCTGGCCGAGGTCGACCCGGACGCGGCGGCGAACATCCTGGTCGAGAACGGTCGCCGGGTCGTCCGTGCCCTCGAGGTGGTCGAGATCACCGGCCGCCCGTTCAGCGCGACCCTCCCGACGCTGACCTACGTCGAGCCCCGCACGGTCCAGGTCGGCGTCGACATCGACCGGCCGACGCTGGACGCGCGGATCGAGCAGCGGGTGGACCAGATGTTCGCCGACGGGCTGGTGGCCGAGGTCGAGGCCCTGCTCGGGCTGGGGCTGGCCCGGGGCCGCACCGCGTCGCGGGCGATCGGCTACCCCGAGGTCATGGCCCACCTGGCCGGCGAGCTGACCCTGGACCAGGCGCGCGAACGGACCGTGGTCGCCACCCGCCGCTTCGCCCGCCGCCAGGACGCGTGGTTCCGCAAGGACCCGCGCATCACCTGGGTCCGGTACGACGACCCCGACCGGGTCGCGCAGGCGCTGTCGGCGGTCGCTGCTGTCATGGAGCCGTGACCCGGACGCTCTTCTACACCGCCACGACCCTCGACGGCTTCCTCGCCGACGACCACGACTCGCTGGACTGGCTCTTCACGCAGGAGCAGGAGGAGGGCGGGGCGCTCGACTACGCCTCGTTCATCGCCGGCGTCGGGGCGGTCTGCATGGGCGCGACGACCTACGAGTGGCTGGTGCGCCACCTCGCCGACGGCGGCTCCGGGGAGCCTGGCGGGGAGGGCGAGGGCTGGCCCTACGTCATGCCCTGCTGGGTGTTCACCCACCGCGACCTGCCGGCCGTGGAGGGCGCCGACCTGCGGTTCGTGCAGGGCGACGTGGAGCCGGTGTGGCAGGAGATGGCGGCCGCGGCCGGCGGCAAGGACGTCTGGGTCGTGGGCGGCGGCGGCCTCGCGGCGGCGTTCGCCGAGGCGGGTCGGCTCGACCGGTTGCTGCTGTCGATCGCCCCGGTGACGCTGGGGTCGGGCCGGCCGCTCTTCCCGCGCCCCTTCGACCTGCGGCTGGTGGAGACCGGTCGCAACGGGGCGTTCCTCTGCGCGACGTACGACGTCGTCGGGCCGCGCCCGTCGGCGTGACGGCCACCGTGACGGGCGGCGTGGCCGACGGGCGTGATGCCCGTGACAGCGTGCGTGGACCGGGGTCGCTCCGGCGTACCGTGTGCGGGTGAGCGCGACCCCGACCGATGCCTGGACCTCGATCGACACCGTCGAGGAGCTGGTCGGCCTGCTCGGGGAGCCGAACCAACGCGCCCGGGACAAGGGTCGCGACCGGCTGCTCGACGTCGACCGGGCGTGGCTGGCTGCCGCGCCGTTCTGCGTCATGGCCACCGCCGACGCCGAGGGCCGCTGCGACGCCTCACCGAAGGGCGACCCGGCCGGGCAGCTGGTGCACGTCCTCGACGACGTGACGATCGCGCTGGCCGAGCGGCCGGGCAACCGGCGCGCCGACGGGTACCGCAACATCCTGGCCAACCCCCACGTCGGCCTCGACTTCCTCATCCCCGGCCGCGGCGACACGCTGCGGGTCAACGGGCGCGCGCGACTGGTGCGGGACGCGCCGTTCTTCGACGAGATGGTCGTCCGTGGCGGCCGGCCGCTGCTGGCGGTGGTCGTCGACGTCGAGGAGGTCTTCTTCCACTGCTCGAAGGCGTTCCTGCGCTCGGGGCTGTGGGACCCCGAGACCTGGGACCCGACCGGTGTGGTGCCGCGACGGGCCGTCATCGCCTCGACCGTCGAGGGCGCGGGGCCCGTCGAGGAGCTCGACCGCTACTACGGGCCGTCCTACGCCGAGGGGCTCTACTGATGGGCTACCCCTTCCTCAAGGGTCACGGCACCGAGAACGACTTCGTGCTGCTGCCCGACCACGACGGCTCCGTCCACGGCGGGCTCTCGGCCGACGACTGGTCCTCACGGGTGCGCGCGCTCTGCGACCGCCGCGCCGGCATCGGCGGCGACGGGGTGCTGCGGGTCGTGCGCGACGGTGCGCTGTGGTTCATGGACTACTGGAACGCCGACGGCTCGGTCTCGGAGATGTGCGGCAACGGCATCCGGGTCTTCGCCCGGCACCTGCTCGAGGAGGGCCTGGTCTCCGTCGACCAGCCGCTGCCGGTGCAGACCCGCGACGGGGTCAAGACGATCACCTTCGGTGGGTCCGAGGGGGAGCAGATCACCGTCGACATGGGCGAGCCGCGGCTGCTCGGCGCGACCGCGGTCTCGATCGGGCACATGACCTGGGAGGCCACCCACGTCGACATGGGCAACCCGCACGCGGTCGCCTTCGTGGAGTCGCTCTCGTCCGAGGGGCCGGTGGGCTCGCTGGACACCTCGCCGGTCTTCGACGAGAGGGTCTACCCGCACGGGGTCAACGTGGAGCTGGTGGTCCCGGTCGGTCCGGGCCACGTCGCCATGCGTGTCCACGAGCGCGGCTCGGGGGAGACCCGCTCCTGCGGCACCGGCGCCTGCGCGGTCGCGGTCGCTGCCGCCGTACGCGACGAGGCGGGGGCGGACGGCGACGGCCGCGGCTCGACGTACACCGTCGACCTGCCCGGCGGGACCCTCGTCATCGACTGGACCGCCGCGGGGCGCGTGCTCATGACCGGGCCGGCCGTCGTCGTCGCACGGGGTGAGACGGGTCTTTAGTCGCCACCGCTGTGAGGTTCAGCGGCGCCCCGCTGAAGCTGACGGCCCCCCGATGCACCTGCGTCGGTGTGGCGTGAGGTCCAGCGGGGCCCCGCTGAACCTCCGCGACGAGCGCCCGGGCAGCGCCCCCCGTCCCGACGCCCGACCACCCGGTGACGCGTGCCACGCCGGGCGCTAGGTTCCGAGCCATGGACATCACCGGATCCACCGCCATCGTCACCGGCGGCGCCTCGGGCATCGGCGCGGCCGCCGTGCGCCTGCTCGCCGCCCAGGGTGCCACCGTCGTCATCGCCGACCTCCAGGCCGACAAGGGCGAGGCCCTGGCCGAGGAGGTGAAGGGCGTCTTCGCGCAGGTCGACGTCACGAACACCGACCAGATCAAGGCCGCCGTCGACGCTGCCGTCGCCATCGCGCCGCTGCGCGCCGTGGTCAACTCCGCCGGCATCGGCTGGGCCCAGCGCACGATCGGCCGCGACGGGGAGTACGACTCCGCGCACGACCTCGAGGCCTACAAGAAGGTCATCGCGATCAACCTGATCGGCACCTTCGACATGGTCCGCATCGCCGCGACCGCGATGAGCCGCAACGAGCCCGACGAGGACGGCTGCCGCGGCGCGATCGCCAACCTCACCTCCGTGGCGGCCTTCGACGGCCAGATCGGCCAGGCGGCGTACTCCTCCTCCAAGGGCGGCGTCGTCGGCATGACCCTGCCGGTCGCCCGCGACCTCTCGGCCGCCGGCATCCGCCTCAACACCATCGCCCCGGGCCTGATCGACACCCCGATCTACGGCGAGGGCGAGGCCTCGGAGGCGTTCAAGGCCAACCTCGGCCAGAACGTCCTCTTCCCCAAGCGCCTCGGTCGCCCCGAGGAGCTGGCGAGCATGGTCGTGGAGACCATCACCAACTCCTACATGAACGCCGAGGTCATCCGGGTCGACGGCGGCATCCGGATGCCTCCCAAGTGAGCTGACCCCGCAACACCCGAGTCGTGCCCCTCGGCGCGTGCCATGGCGCGCGCCGGGGGGCACGAGTCGCGTCTAGGCTCGGGTCTGTGAGCGACGACGAGGACTTCTTCGAGCCGAGCAGCTGGGACGAGCGCTACTCCAGCGACCAGAAGATGTGGAGCGGCAACGCCAACCCCCAGCTCGTCGCAGAGGCCGGCCGCCTGGAGCCGGGTACGGCGATGGACCTCGGCTGCGGGGAGGGCGGCGACGTCATCTGGCTGGCCCGCCAGGGCTGGACCGTCACCGGCGCCGACTTCTCCGCCAAGGGCCTGGAGCGCGCGGCCGCCCACGCCGCGGAGGCCGGCGTGGCCGAGCGCTGCGACTGGTGGCAGGTCGACGCCCGCACCTTCGAGGCCGGTGGCCGCACCTTCGACCTGGTCACCACCCACTTCCTGCACCCGCCCGAGGGCAGCATCACCGACGTCGTGCGCCGCCTCGCGCCGGCCGTCGCCCCCGGCGGCCACCTGCTCGTCGTCGGCCACGCGCCGTCGGTGACGTTCCACCACCATGACGAGAAGCGGCTGCGCGCGATGTGGCACAGCGCCGACCTGCTGCCGGTGCTGGAGGAGCTCGGCGGCTTCGAGGTCGTCGTCGCCGAGGAGCGTCCCCGCACCGTGACCCGCGACGGGCGCGAGATGGAGATCGAGGACGCCACGCTGCTGGCCCGCCGCACCGCGTAGCGCCGGCGCCCGGCACCCGGGAGGGCGGGAGTCGCTTCCCGCCACCCGGGCACCATGGTCCCGTGGACCTGGCACCGAGACTGATCGACACCTGGACCCCGCGCGACCCCGAGGCGGTGGCGCTGGTCCTGCACGGCGGCGCCGACCGCCCCGACATGCCCGGGGTCAGTCCGACCCAGCTCTCGGTGCTGCGGATGATCCCGACCGCCAAGGCGCTCGCCCGCGCCGGCGGACGCCGCCTGGCGGTGCTGCGGCTGCTCAACACCCGCCGCGGCTGGGACACCCACCACACCCCGGTCGACGACGTGCGGTGGGCGCTCGACCAGGTCCGGGAACGGTACGGCGACGTGCCGGTCGGCCTGGTGGGCCACTCCCTCGGTGGGCGAGCGGCGCTGCTGGCGGGTGCGCTCGACCCCGTGCGGTCCGTGGTGGCGCTGAACCCGTGGGTCTACCCCGACGACGGGGTGCCGCTGCCGGGGCGCCGGGTGCTGGTCGTGCACGGCACCGCGGACCGGGTCGCCCCGCTCGCGCGGGCAGAGCGGGTCGTAGAGCGGCTGCGCCGCCACACAGACGTGGAGCTGGTCCGGGTCGAGGGCGGCAAGCACGCGATGCTGCGCCACGCCCGCGCCTTCGACGGACGGGCGGCACGGTTCACGGCCGAGTCGCTGCTGTCCGGAGCCGGGCGACGCTGACACCGGTGGGCCGGGACGCTCAGCGGGGCACGTCGAGCACCCGGTCCGCCCGGGCTGCGGCCGCCTCGACCAGCGCCGCGTTGGGGTCGTCGACCCGGGACACCCACTCCTCGGCCTCGGTCGGTGACTTCCCGAACGCCACGTGCCGGGCGAGCAGCCGTCGGCGGCGTACGTCCTCGGGGAGGCGGAGGTGCCAGACCCCGTCGAGCAGCGCCCGCACGGCCGCCCAGCGGGGCTCGGCGAGCAGCAGGTAGTTGCCCTCGACGACCACCAGGTCGGCGGTGGCCGGCACCGGCAGCGCCCCGGCCAGCGGCTGCTCGAGGTCGCGCTCGAACACCGGCGCCAGCACCCGCTCCTCCCGGTCCCGCACCCGCCGCAGCAGGGCGGCCAGTCCCTCGGCGTCGAAGCTGTCCGGCACCCCCTTGCGGTCCAGCAGCCTGCGCCGGCGCAGCTCGACGTCGGCGCAGTGGAAGCCGTCCATCGGCACGACCACCGCGCCCCACTCCGCGGCCAGCCGGGCGGCGAGGGTCGACTTCCCGACCCCCGGCGCGCCGGTGAGCCCCAGGAGCCGGCCGGGCACGAGCGGGCGCAGGGCGTCGAGGTCCACGCGGTCATGCTCGCAGGGCCCGGGAGTAAACACGGTCGCCGCAGCGTTGGAACGGACCTACGCTGGAGGTATATGACGAACGCACGTGAGACCACGCCCGACTTCTCGCTCACCGACGAGCTGGAGCAGACCGAGACGTGGGACGAGCCACAGGGCGCCGCCGACACCGGCTCCGACACCGACGACGAGGGCTTCGAGTCCGGGTACGCCGACGCCGAGGTGGCCTGGGACGAGGACCCCGAAGACGAGCCGACCGTCGGTGCGATGGAGCTCGCCGAGCGCCACCAGCTGCGCCGCGTCGCGAGCCTGCGCACCGAGCTCGAGGACATCACCGAGGTCGAGTACCGCCAGCTGCGGCTGGAGCGGGTCGTCCTCGTGGGCGTGTGGACCGAGGGCACCACCCAGGACGCCGAGAACTCCATGGCCGAGCTCGCGCTCCTGGCCGAGACCGCCGGCTCGGAGGTGCTCGAGGCGATCTACCAGCGTCGGCAGAGCCCCGACCCGGCGACGTACGTCGGTCGCGGCAAGGTCGAGGCGATCGGCGAGATCGTGCGCGCCACCGGCGCCGATACCGTCATCTGCGACGGCGACCTGGCGCCCAGCCAGCTGCGCAACCTCGAGGACAAGCTCAAGGTCAAGGTCGTCGACCGGACCGCGCTGATCCTCGACATCTTCGCCCAGCACGCGAAGTCCAAGGAGGGCCAGGCGCAGGTCGAGCTGGCGCAGCTGCAGTACATGAAGCAGCGCCTGCGCGGCTGGGGTGGCAACCTGTCGCGCCAGGCCGGTGGCCGCGCCGCCGGCGGTGAGGGCATCGGTGGTCGTGGTCCCGGTGAGACCAAGATCGAGACCGACCGCCGTCGGATCAACGACCGGATCGCCAAGCTGCGCCGCGAGCTGAAGCAGATGAAGGTCACCCGCGACTCCAAGCGCTCCCAGCGCCAGGCCAACCAGATCCCCAGCGTGGCGATCGCCGGCTACACCAACGCCGGCAAGTCCTCGCTGCTCAACCGGCTCACCAGCGCCGGCGTGCTCGTCGAGGACTCCCTCTTCGCGACCCTGGACCCCACCACGCGGCGCACCACCACCGCCGACGGCCGGGTCTACACGATGAGCGACACGGTCGGCTTCGTGCGACACCTGCCCCACCAGCTGGTCGAGGCGTTCCGCTCGACGCTGGAGGAGGTCGCCGACGCCGACCTGCTGCTGCACGTGGTCGACGGCTCGCACCCCGACCCCGAGGGTCAGATCTCTGCTGTCCGCGAGGTCCTGGCCGACATCGACGCCCTCGACGTGCCCGAGCTGATCGTCATCAACAAGGCCGACGCGGCCGACCCGATGGTGATCGCCCGGCTGCAGGCGCGCGAGCCGCACTCGGTGGTCGTCTCCGCCAGGACCGGCCAGGGGATCGCCGAGGCGCTGGCCCGGGTCGAGTCCGAGCTGCCTCGGCCGGCGGTGGAGTTCGAGGTGCTGCTGCCCTACAGCCGCGGCGACCTGGTCGACCGGATCCACCGGGTCGGGGCGATCGAGTCGCTGGAGCACACCGCCGACGGCACCCTGGTCAAAGGCCGGGCCTCGGAGTCGCTCGCGGGCGACCTGGCGGCGTACGCCGTCGCGCCGAGCTCCTGACCCTGCTCCCAAGGCGTCTCGTCACGGGTCGGTGA
>FWWL01000957.1_pt1 | contig 13993 bp, 10 predicted proteins | sample 2228331 | NCBI WGS metagenome assembly FWWL01 (sample SAMEA103939775, study PRJEB20133) | metagenome
GGGAGCGAGGGCGCCCAAGCACAGCTGGTGGTCCAGGGCCTTGCTGCTCCCCAACCCAATCTCCCCAGCTCCGAGTACATCGTGGATTTTTCTGCGGATCCCTATTTCACGGAGTGGGTTGGTTCGTTCATCCGCCTCTGCAACGGCACCACCAGCCGCGAGGGAATTCAGGATGGGTGGACGAAAACCACGGATATCGCAGGCTGCAACAGTTTTGGGACACAGCGTTACTGTTGGGTTAAGTTTTGCGAGGATCCGAACAATATGACGACGTGTAGCTTTTACCAGACGAACTGTCCTGGTTTTCTTTGCTCAGATCCAAACGTCTCGTGTCAGCCGTGTTTGGAGAATACATGCGTTTACCCTTGGCCTTAAGCAAAGGCTTGAACGCTGGGCCTGGGGGTGCTGACCGCTATGGAAATCCTTAGCTTTCCGTGGGGCATCCTGGTAGGTACGGTAGTGCTACAGATTGCTGCTGCCCGGGAAGATCTTCCGGGCAGACTTATGCTCAACGGCCAAATGGTCTGCGAGGTAGCGTCTGTGCGTTCTAGCTGTTCGCTAGATCTCGGGCGCGCTCCGCGAGTGCATGAGGTCGTGCTGGAAGACGCCCAAGGGCGCGTAAGGGAGCGGGTGTGGCTGAATCGCGGTCCCTGGCGGCCGCGGGTTTCATTGAAGCGTGAACCTTGCGATCCGTCTTATCTCTGCTTTCGCGTGAGCGGCGGGCATCCGGAAAAAAAGCCAATAGCCGCCATTCAAGTTGGGGTGGGAGAGCAACGCTGGCATTTCGGCCCAAATCAGGTGGCGAAGATTCGCGCCCCAGCTGAGGGTTCTGTGCTTCTGGTTCGCTTGGAATTCGTCGATGGCAGCATCACCGAATATGCCGCGACGGTCGGGCCAACCTTGTTTTCGGAGGTTGCTGAAACCACCGCGGGTTTTGTGGTGGTGGAAAAGCCGTCTGGATCACTTCCGGCTTCACTTTGTGGCCAAAGCATCTTGGGTGAGGAAACGTCTGCCCCTCCGGCTCTGGCTTTCGTTTTGGAGCCTGGGGCCCTACGACGGGTGCGTTTTTGGGCCAAGCAGGCCCAGCTCCAACCCCGGGGCCTCAAGGAGATGAGTTGGTTTCAGCCTGCCGATGCCAGGGCTTGGGACACGGCTCAGGGAGCCTTGGAAGGAGCAGAACGGGTACTGTTTTTGGGTGCTTTTGGCAGTTTGCCGCAGGTGGTTTCACCCCAAGCCTCTCCAGGTTTCTCGCGGAAAGCCGGGACGCTGAACTGGCTCCTTTCGGCCAGCCAGGCAGCTGACGGTGGGGCCGCCCAGCGACGGCGGACAGCGGATGCCGTGGCCGTGGCGGCTTTTCATCTTGCCACACACCCGGGTCCCCGGGCGGTGATTTTGGCTCGCGGGGACGAGGCCGAGGACGAGAGCGTCTTTCTGCCTTCCGAGGTTCGCGAGTACTTGCGGGAGCTCATGGTTCCCCTGGTGGTTTGGGACTCCAGGAAATATTCCGGGGACCAGTGGCCCACAGGGCAAACGGTGCGCTCGGTGGAGGACCTGGCTGCTGCGGCCCAGGAGCTGGCTGGTCTCTTGCGAAGGCAAACCGTGGTTTGGCTGCAAGGGGCGTGGCCAACGCGACGGTGTCGAGAGGGCTGGCCCCTGGGCTGGGGGCTGGTGGGCGGGGCGCCGGGTGGGTCCGAGCCGTGGCAATCCACGGGACTTTCGTCCAGCGCTGCCCCTCAAAAGGCAGAAACGGGCGGAGAAACCAGACCTCGGTCCCCGGTTTTTTGGGTGGGGCTAACTCCTGGCGCCTCGCCGGTGAGCCCGAACGAATGGGTTGTTCGAGTGGGAGGCGCGGTTCGAAAAGTCCAACGCGCCTGGAGCCCTCAGGAAAACGGGGGCGGCAGATGGCCGTGTTTTGCTTTGAACAGACGGTTCCTGGGCGAAGCGGCCTCGGGTGCGGTCAAGAAGCTCTTGCTGGACCATTTGAAGGCTGCTGGCGCCATCTGTGGGGTGGACCTGGAAAAGGACCCGCTGCATGCCTGGCGCACAACGAGTGCTTCAGAGCTTAAAGAGTGGTTTCGGAGCTGGGAGCGCGGTCTTCCTCGCCAAAACCCAAGCCAGCTCCTACGGAAGGAATTTGAGGATAGGCAAAAGCCCGCTTCGCGAAGAAGGGGGGCTGCTAACGAAGTAGGGCAGTCGTCGGATTTCCTCGCTCAAGAGCTGAACCTGGTCCGCAGGAACCTGGGAAGTTTGCTCCTGGCTTGCGAGGCCTTGCCTCCCCCGGCGGTTTTGGTGGTGGTTTCCGAGGCTTTGGATCTCCAGCCCGAGCGTTTTTACTCCCGGCATGAGCGAGGGGCGGGGTCAAGTCCCGTTTCCCTTTCAGGTGAGATCGCTGCGGGTGTGGGCGAAAGCCTGGCCGCCCGGGGGTGCTTGGTATTTGCTGCGGTGGTAGGTCAAAAGACCGGGCCCGGCAACGTTGCCAGGTGGGCACCGCTTCATTACGACCCCCAGGTTCTTCCACCCGAAGACGCGGGTACGGCATCCGTTGAAGAGCTTTCCGGCTTGGAAGCCGTGGTGACAGCCACCGGCGGCAAGGCCCAAGCGCTGGCCGAGTTCCGATGGCCGGCCGGAAGTCTCCGTTTCTGGGCCGTGGCGCTCGAGGCTCAAGAGGGTGAGAGCGTTGGGGGCCCTTTGGAGGTGCAGGGGCTAGCCGATGGCACGAGATTCTGGTATCCCCGGCGCTTAGACGCGAAAACCCATCCGCTGGTGGGTGAGGAACTCGCTTGGCGAGCGTTGCGAAACCAGGAAAGAGGCTCATTGCCAGTGGTCGCTACGCTCGTTGATCCGGTGGTTTTCGACGATGGCTCAGGGGTGGGTTTGTTGCGAGTGACGCTGCAAAGCTTCAACCTGGGGCTTTTAAACCCAAGAGAGGTTGGGCGGCTCACGGTCTGTGTGGCTGGTCCGGGAACGCTGCCGGCCTTTTCTGCAATCTCGGTGGAAGCCCCGAGGGATAAGTGGGTTTTGGAGCACGAAATCCGTTGGCCATCAAAGGGGTGCCAAGCGGGGGTTGCGGTGGAAGCGTGGCCTTTGGGTGCTTGGGGAGCGGCTCTGGTGGAGCTTGGGACATCGGGCGGTTCGTAAGGCTGGAGGGATGGTTTCGGGCGAAAGGCGTTGAAGGCAAGGGGCGTGTTCACAGGAAAGGTTTCAAAACGAACGGGCTCCACTGGCGGGTGACGGGCATCGAAAGGTTTGTGCTGGCAGGTGCGCGTGCAAAGTGGCGCCGCACCATTGCGGGGGTGGTCCCGTTGGAGCCTGCGTGCGGCGAGATGCTGGAGGTCCGGCTTGGCAGCGGCCGGGACGTTGAACCGAAAGACATTAAGGAGGTCCCCATGAAACGAGCTTGGTGGGTGTTGGTCCTGTCGTTGTTAACCATCCCGGTGCTTTCGCAAGAGCCCTTTCATGAGCAGGTGGCGGTGACGGCGGTGAGCACCGTGATTCGCTGGGAAAATCGCACCGCGGGTGGCCCGCCGCGCCCGGAGCAACTGGAGGTTTTGTTCAAAGGGCAGGCGGTACCGGTATTGGCGGTGGAGCCAATTCTGCCGCAATTGCCGACCCCCGTTGGGGTTTCCTCTGAGCCAGCTTCGACGCCTGTACCTCCAACCACAGCCCTGTCGGCGCAAGAAAGGCGAGGTGTGCTTGTGCTGCTTGTTCGTGATCTTTGTTCCCCTCGCAACCGGGACGCTTCGGTGGCGAAACTCCGGGCTTACGCCGAGGAGCTCACGCGCGTAGGTCCCGTGCTGGTGGCGGTCTCGTCGGGTTCCGATGAAGGGGCGAAGCTGTGCGAGGATAGCGAGTGTTTGCGAAAGGAACTCAATGATTTGAGCAGGATTTTCGTGGTAAATTGGCAAATCAAGCTGCGCAAGGAGGCTCAATCCTTTTCCAGTGTCGGCTTTGACTCCCAGCTCGTAAGTATGCTTTCCGGAGGGGAAGAAATTGCGAGAGTTCGCGGCGCGCTTAAGGCTCTGCGGACCTCCCTTCTGCGGTATAGCGGAGGAAAGCGTTTGGTGCTTCTCGTTTGGGATGGATTCGATCTAAACCTTCAGGGCCCTTATGGCTCTCTTGGCCAGTCCAAGCAATCTTCGGGAAGGGACCAAACAAAACCGGAAGGCCCTACTTCCGTGGGTCTTCTTGATGCGAATTTCCTTGCGGAGGTTCGAGAGTTAGCGGCCATAACGGCGAACTTGGGTGTTCCGGTTGTTTCGCTCAATCCCGGCTACATGGAGGCGTACTCGCCGGTGTGGTCGGCGCAGTTTCGGCGGCCGGCGGTTTCCCCCGAGGTCTTTGGGCGGGGGAGTGTGGCGATGGGCGAGCTGCTGGTGGTGGCGGCGCATGAGCCCATGCAGTACTTGGCGGAGGAGACCGGGGGTGCAGTGATTCCGCCGCGGGAAAGCTTAGGGGAAGGGCTCAAGCGCTTGGAGAACACCTACCTTTTGTGGTTTCAGGTGCCCATGGCGCCGGATGGCAGGACCTATGACTTGGAGGTTCGGGTCAAAGAACCCGGCCTCAAGGTATGGGCGCCGCAGCGAATCACATTGGGAAGTCCCGGTGGGCAGGCGGTCGCCCGGGCGAGGGAAGCGGTGACGAGGGGGTCCTTGGCCGAAGGGGAGTTGGCACCAAAGGTGAGTTTGGAGGTGCAGAAGGTGGAGGGGAAGAGCCGGCTGGGGAGGTTGGAGGTACGAACCGACCTGGGGGCGGTGCGGCAGGTTCTTGAGAAGGTGAGCCGTGCCCGCCTGCGGGTGACGGTGGCGGTGCACCTGAGGAAGGGCGAGCCGTTTGTGCATCAGGAGGAGTTTGAGCAGGCGGTGGGTGAGGAGTCCGAGGGTACGGTGTGGACCTACGAGGCGCCCATTAAGCTCCCCAAGGAAGCGGAGCGGCTGGCGGTGGTCATTGAGGAGCTGCAAACCGGGACCTGGGGTGCGGCGGTGGTGGATTTGGGGAGGGAAGGCGCTCCTTGAGGCCTTTGCTCATTTGAGACGGAAAATTTTCTTTTGAGAGGGGCCTAGAGGACTGGGCGCTGGGCGTTTTGATATTTTGATTTGGCGGCGTGGGTTTTGAAAGGCGCAGGCTTCGGAGCGTGGGTTTTGAAATGTCGCAACGGTAGCAAGGAAGTCCCAGGGCTTCCAATCGTCGGGGTGGTGGAAAGTGGCCGGAAGCCAGGGGCACGGGGGAGATGAAGGTCATTTCCGGCGGGCAAACCGGGGTGGATCGGGCAGCGCTGGATGCGGCGCAGGCGCTGGGGATGCCCTGTGGCGGCTTTTGTCCCCGGGGGCGAAGAGCGGAAGACGGGAGGGTTTCCGAGCGCTATCCCCTGGTGGAGCTGGCAAGCTCAGCCTACGCCGCCCGGACCCGGGCCAACGTGGAAGCCGCCGATGCCACCTTGGTGCTGGTCCAGGCTAAGCCCACGGGCGGCACCAAGCTCACCATCCAGTGGTGCCAAAGGCTCAACAAGCCGCACCTCGTCCTGTCCCCTTTGGAAGATCAGGCGTTCCAAAAGGCTCGAAATTGGCTTGCGGCTGTGAGGCCTGACGTGCTGAACGTAGCGGGTCCCCGGGAAAGCCAATGGCACGGCGGGTATCAGGTGGCTTTTGACTTCCTGGTCCGGCTTTTTCAATCCCTTCGAGACTCCTGCCCTGAAACGACAAGGGAAGCACGGGACAACGAAGGCCGACAAAGCTCTGCGGCTGCTGGCAAATTCCAGGGTGGGACCCCTTGAAAGCCAACCAGAACAGGGTCGGCTTGCGTTCTCCGTGGTCGGAGTGGATTATGCTCCCGGCGTGCGGGGTCATGGCCTGCCCAGGGTTGTTGCCTTTCACAAGCCCCGAGGGGTGGTGGTGTCCCGGGTGAGCGAAAGAGGGGCCCCTACGCTTTTCATGCTGCTGCCGGAGGAGTTCCGTGGGTTTTACGCGGTGGGCCGTCTGGACAAGGATTCGGAAGGCCTGATCCTCCTGTGCAACGACTCCCGGGTTGCCCAGCGGCTCATGGATCCGGGGGTTTTGCCCAAAACCTACCTGGTAACGGTGCGGGGCTTGCCCAGCGAAGCTGCATTGGACCGCTTGCGCGCCGGTGGAATGGAGTTGGATGGGCGAAAGACCCGGCCGGCAGAAGTGCGCAGGCTGGGCAAGGCTCCGCGGGGCGGCACTCGCTTGGAGGTGGTGCTCCACGAAGGCATCAATCGGCAAATCCGCCGTCTGTTCCACGCTTTGGGACACCGGGTGCGCCAGCTGAAGCGGGTGGCGGTGGGGCCGGTGAGCTTGGGCGACCTGCAACCTGGCGAGCTTCGGGAGCTAAGCCGGGAAGAAGTGCTGCAGCTTCTCAAGGAGGCCGGGCTTCTGGAGAAGCGCGGAAAGCTGGGAGGGCAAGAGGTGTGATCTTGCTTTCCATAAGCGAGCCATCAGAACCCCAGGCGCCCGTGATGGCTCTTCGTAATGCCGTTAAGAAAAGGCCCGCTCTTGCGGGCCCGTCTAAGCACTTGATATTGCTGGAGCCAACGGTCGGACTCGAACCGACGACCTGCTGATTACGAATCAGCTGCTCTACCGGCTGAGCTACGTTGGCCCGCCGGGCAAATTTTAGCAAAAAAGCTCACCCCCCGCGGAGGGGGGGTGGGCCAAGGGGGGTGCGGGCAGGCAGCCCGCGGGGGTACTGCCATTAGTAGTTGACCGTGTAAGTCTTGCTGCCGTGGCAGGTGGGGTAACAGGTGCCGCCGTTGCTGCTATGGGTGTAGCTGTTTAGCCCTGGGGTGCGGCCGGTGACGATGAGGTGCGGGAGAGATGTGGACCCGTGGGTTTCGTGGCAGGCGCCGCAGGGGTACCGCCTGTTTCCTACGTGGTATGTGTGGCCTTTGTTGAACGTTGGGGGATTGAACCGGCTGTAGCCCTTGACAGTTGTCGTGGCGCGGTCGTTGGCGTAGGTGTCGTACCGGTGGCACAAGAAACACAAGTCGTTGGTGCTCATGGTGCGCTGGGCCGACGAAGGACTAAAGGGCCGCTTGAGGATGTACTGGTTTGCCGAACCGTGCACGCCACGGACGGTCCCATCGCTGCCGTGGCAACTGGAACAGTAGGTAAGGCTGGAGCTTGACCAGCCGTTGACGAAGGCGTTGGCGTTAATCCCGGTGTTCTTTCCCACAGCTTCCACCGGGTGGAAGGAGGGGTTGTTGGGGTTTAGCTTGACCGCCAGGTTGGTTTGCCCCGACGGCTGGGTGGTCCAGCTGGAGTGGCACTTGAAGCACACCTGGTACTCGTACTGGGCCGAGGTGAGGAACGTGTAGGTGGGAGTGGTGCCGGCGGCGCCGTTGGTGACGGCCACCCCGGAAGCGCCTTTGAGCAGCGCCGAGATGGTGGGAGGCGCAGAACCGGAGCTGGGGCCTTCAGCCTGGTGAGGGTTATGGCAATCGGTGCATTCGGCGTGGCGGTTGCTGGTTCCGAAGGCGGAAGAGGTGCTTTCATTGGGCTGATGGCGGCCCGAGTAGCTGGTGGCCGGGTGTTTGTACGTCTTCAGGAAGTCACCACGCACGTTGGCAGCCACCGGAGCCCCATCGTGGCAGGTAAAGCAGAGGTTTTCTTCAGCGTCGGCCAAAAGCCAGTTGTAGTCCGTACTGGGCGAGGCGTTGTTGGGCCAGCCGTGAACCGCGTGGCACTGGGTACAGGCGCCCCGCTGGCTGGCATCGGGCCGGGCAGGCAGGGTGCTGCCGTACTGGCCTCCGGGCCACAGAACCCCGTTAGTGGTGGAGGCGTGGATCGGGTTGCTGCCGCTGGGGCTTTTCACGTGGCAATCCTGGCACAGCGCCTTATGCGAGGTCAGCCGCAAGACTGCACCGTCGTTGGCGGGCGCGTAGTGCACCTTGTGGCAGGTAAGGCACCGCACCTTGCCGGTGGTCTTGTCCAAGGGAAGCTGCGTGGGTTGCTTGAAGCTACTGGTTGTGGGGACAGACACCGCCACCGGATGGGAGCCCTGGGAGGAAAGGGTTACGGTCCGGGCCGCGTGGCAGTCCTCGCAGATTTGCGCCATGTTGTTGGCGGTGCGCTGGTTGTGGCGGCCGTTGCCGGTGCCGGAACCGGCATAAGCGGGGGCCTGGGGATCGAAAGGTTCGGCGGCTTGGCTGTGCTGATCGTGGCAAGCGGAACAGGTAAGCCGCCCGTTTTCCAGCCGCTGGAGTACCGAGGTGAGGGTGGGGTTGCGGAGGTCAGGGCGAACGTAAAGGTAAAACACGTCCCCGGCCACAAAGGCGGGAGAGGTGGTGCCAGGTTTGAAGGTAACCGTAATGCCTTCGTCCAAGGCCACGTTGGTGCCGGTGAGCAGGTTGCTACCGCTGCCCCCCGGCGGGCTGGTAGCGCTCCAGGAAAAGCGCGCCACCCCCACATCCCCGCTTTGGGTGATGGAAATGGTGTAGGTCTTGGGGTAGCGCCCAGTGTAGGTGCCGCCGGAAACCACTGTGCCCGTGGAGGTGTTGGTGGTCCCAGGTTTCACGTGCCCCACCGCCGAGGAATCCCAACGGTGGGAGGTGCCGCTGGGCGTTTGTCCGGAGCGCAGGCCGGGCCAGGGGAAAGCCTGGTCCGTGAGGTAAAAGGGGTGGCTGTTGGCGAGGCCGCCAATGACGTGGCAGCTCAAGCACAAGTTGGCGTTTCCAGCGGTGGAGGTGAGGGTGCCACCGGGAGCCGTGTGGGGGGTGTGGCAGTCGGTGCAGGTGAGGCCAGCGGTGGGCCAATCGTGGGGCGGATCCACCGCCCAGGCCAGGAAAGGAACCAAGAAAACCAACCACGATGCGCGTTTCATTGCTTACCTCCCGGGCCTTGCTTGAGGATGAGCGTGCCCTCCACCGGGACCCCGTCGCGGAACTCCAGGTTCACGGGAATTCGCAGTTCGCTACCCACAACGTCCTGGGGCTTGGGGGCGAACTGTACGAAAACCCGCAGGGTCCACAGGCCTTGCGCGTCAGCTTCGAGCTTGCTGTTGAGAACGATGGGTGCGGTGCCGCTGAGGCGAAGGGTTGCCGGGTCCAGATCTCGGGCGTCGCGCTCCCACGGCGTGATGGCGAGCCACACCGTCAAAAGCCGGCGGCTTACTGGCACGGTGTCTGGATCGGCGCTCACCTGAGCCGCCACCACATGGGGGTCCTGGAAGCTGTCCAACCCAAAGACCTCAACTTTGCCGGTGTTTGGGGAAGCCACAAAGAGCCGGTTAAAAGGGTCTAGGGCGAGACCCACGGGGGTAAAGAGCTGGCCGGGACCCTCGCCAAACGTTCCCACGGTGGAAAGCGTGGGGCCAACAGGATCAAAGACCCGCACCAGGTCTTGGAAGCTGTCCACGAGGAAGACCCGGTCTAAGGTGTCGGCCACAAGGCCATTGGCTCGCACCAAGAGGCGGCTGGTGCCCATGCCCCCGGCGCGGCCAAAGCAGCGGAGGAAGTTGCCGTCAAAGTCAAAAACCTGAACGCGCGCGTTGCCCTGGTCTACCACCAAAAGCTCGTTGCGGGTGTTGACTGCCAGGCCGGTGGGAAAGAAAAAGCGCCCGGCGGTGGTTCCGGGGCCGCCAATGGTTTTGATCCAGCCGCCGGTGGGGCTGTACACCTTCACCGTGTGCTCGCCGCCATCGGCTACGAACACCAGCTTGGCCTGGGAAGCCACGGTAATGGCGGTAGGCAGGGCAAACTCGCCCTCTCCTCGCCCTAAGTAGCTCACCGGGCGAATGCCCACGAGGTCAAAAATCCTTACGGCGCCGGGCTCGGTCTCGGCCACAAAAACTCGCCCTTCGTCATCGGCCGCCACCGCCACGGGTTGTTGCAGCCCGGTCCAACGTGTTTCCAGCCGGCCGTAACGGTCCCGCACCTCCACAACTCCAGCTTTGGCGTCGGCAATGAAGAGCCGGCCGGTGGCATCGGTGGCCAGGGCCTGCGGTGTGGCGGTGACGGCTAGAAAACGAAGGTAGGTCACCTGAGGGGCAGGAACGGTGGGCGTTCCCCGGGAACTGCAGGTTTGTGCCAGCCCGGGCGTGGGGAAAAGCCCAACCATCGCAACTTGCGATACAAGCGTGGCGACGGCAATTGCTTCCGTGAGGCCAAGCTTTTTGATGCGCCAAAAAATAGTCTTGGCGCGCATAGAACGCCTCCTTACTTGATGTGACACGTCAAACATAGGGCGCTACCCTGGTTTGACTTGCGCATAAACGGGGGGATTCCCGGATCGTGAACCTGATGGCAGGTGGGGCACTCCACCCGCCCTGAGTACAGCTTCACGTCGCTCCACCCGTTGCTGAGGTCCGGTGGGAGGTTGAACTTGGGGTCCTGGGCGGCGGTGGGGTAAAGCATGGCGATGGGGTGGTCGTCTCTGAGGTCGGTGCCTTGCCAAAAGGCTGGTGGGTCGCCGTAGTACTCGGGATGGCAGCGCTGACAGTTAGGCCATGACGTGGTGTCGGGGATGCCTCCGGGCCCTGGGGCGTTGATGAGGTCGTGTTTGTCGGAAACGTTGTTTCCGCGAATAACTTCCCAGCCTACCGTTCCGTCGTGGCAGCCCAAGCACAGCATGGAAATGGTGGTTTGGGGGTTTCCGGGCGTGGTGTTCATGGTGGGGCTGGAGTAGGGTTGAAAGACCTTGTCCAGGTCCACCGCCCGGTTCCACAGGGGAGCCTGAATGGGAAGTGAGGGGTTGGCAAAGTGGGGCGTGTGACAAAAGGCGCACACTTGGGTGGAGTAGGGGTCCCAGTTTGTGGAAAGGTCATGTTTGGAGCCTACGATGCTGGCACTCCAGGGGGGATAGGTCACCATGGGATCCAAAAGGAAGAGGCCCAACACGAGGAGGGTAATTGCTTGATTTTTCGATTTGCGCATAGCCATGCACCCCCTTTGGGGCGCAAGCAAACCCCGTGCCTTGCTACGACAGGGCGTTGGTGCTTTAGCGGGGCCGAAGATGGGGATTAATCCCCAACCCCGGTGGGGAGGGTGGGGAGAATTTCCCAGGTGGATGGCCCAGGGTCCCTGGCGGTGGGGGCGGATTTCCGGGTCCGTAGCTTAAGGGATCGTGGTTTTTCCCGTGGCAGGTGAGAAAGCAGCTGCCCTGCCCGGGACCGGTGGAAAGGAACTGCAGGCGACCGGAAGCGGCCGGGGCCACACCGGCCAGGGTGGTTTCCTCGCCAAAGCGAATTAACGCCCGGTTGTTAGGGGAGCCGTGGCCGTTGTGACAGGTGGCACAGGAAGCGCGCTCGTCCACCACGTGCTTTTGATGGTAGGGAAAGGGCGATTGGGGTGTAAGCACCTTTTCCCGCTGGTGGCAGCGGTAGCACAGGGCGTAGGCTTCGGGGCCTTCCCCCTGGCCGTCGGTAGTGGTGTAGGGAGCGCGCAGCAAGAAGCGGGTGGAAGACCCGTGGGGGCCTTTGGGGCCTTGAGGGTCGTCATTTCCGTGGCAATCCGTGCAGTTGATTTCCTTCCCCGACAGGCCGGGGCGGAGCGAAGGCGAGCGGTTGCTGCTGGGCCGGTGAACCGGGTGAAAGGACTGGCTGGGGTAGTCGAAGTAGCGGGAAATATCGGCGAGGCTTTGGGTGAGGGCCCCTTGGAAACCGTGGCAGCTTTCACAAAGCTCAAACTCAAACTTCCGGGGGTTTTTGGGGGAAAGCTTCTTTCCCCCGGAGGAGTTGACCGTTGTACCGCGGTGGGGGGCGTGACAGGAGGTACAGGTCACCCCCTGGCGGCTGGAGGTGGCCAGGGGGTCCAGCGGGTGCTGGTAGGGCAAAAGCAAGGCCCGGGAAATATCCGCGGGGTTGGCGGCTGGGTACAAAAGCCCGCGCCGGATCGCCTCCTGCCGCGCTCCCTGTCCACCGTGGCAGGTGAGGCAAAGCTCCTGCTGCGGTGCCCGGAGCATGGGGGAGTTGCTGCGGCCGTGACCCTGGTGGCAGGTGAGGCAGCCGGCCGGCAGCTGCGAGCGGTCCACGTGCCCGGCTCCCGGCGCCGCGAGAACCGGCCAAGCAGCTAGGCAAAGCGCGGCAGTTACCGAAGTTCGTGGCATGCCAGGCACACCTCATCCACGGTGGGTCGCACCCAAAAGTGGGGAACCACACCGGGTTGGTAGTAAGGATCGGCGTGGGGGTCGTGGCAGGTGGTGCACTGGAGCTTCCCGTCCTTGTCCAAGCGCACCGTGGGATCGGCGGCAATCACCGCCCGGGCCTTCACGCCCATATCCCGTTCCTCGTCAGGACCGACCGAGCTTTCGGGCAAAGGAATCGAAACCGGATGGCTTCCGGAGAGGTCTCCCTTTTCCCGCAAACCTCCAGCCGAGAAGGCCTTCAGGGTCTTGGCCGACGGGGAAAAGCCCTGGGCCACGCTGCCGTCGTGGCACGAAAGGCACAAGCGGGAGGCACCGTCCGGCTGCGGGGCCGGGACCTTGCCGCGTCCTGCGGAAACCTCCGGAACCCGGAATTGCCCCTGGGGCACCGGCCGCCCCCACAGGGGTGCGGACACGGTGGCGGAGTGGGGGACGTGGCAGAACTTGCACACCTCCTTTTCGCCCAGGACCTTCACTTCGCCGGGTCCAAAGGCCGAGAGGTTATGCACGGTATGCACCACGCTGGTGCCTTGCGCCCAGCAACCCGAAGCCAGAAGCAGGAAGCAGGTGGCAAGCCTCACGGTCCCTCCTGGGCCTTTACGCGAAACACCACGATGCGCCGAGCCAGCGCATCGGCCACCGCGATTTCCCGTCCGCGGGCGGCCATGCCGGCGGGCATGGAAAACAGGGGCTGGGAAGCCGTTTCTCCCCCCAGACAGGTGAGCAGCTGACCTGCGGGCGAAAACACGCTTACCTGGTTCAACACGCCATCGCTCACCCAAAGCTGACCTTCCCCATCTACCGCCAAACCCTTGGCGCGGGGGGTGCTGCCGGGGCTGTCCCCGAGCCCCCCCACAACCGCCGTCACCTCCCCGGAGTTGATGTCAAACGCCTGAATGCGGAAGTTCAGGGTGTCCGCCACCCAGAGGGTGGTGCTGGAGGCGGCCAAAGCGGTGGGGAAGTTGAGCTCGCCTTGGCCGACTCCGCGCTGGCCCAGGGTGGGGCGGGGGCAAACAGGGCCCAGGCAGCGCAGCTGATGGGCTGTGGTTTCGGCAACCCACAGCCCTCCACCTACCCAGGCCAAACCGGTGGGGCGCTGTAAGCCTTCGGCCAAATCCGCTTTGGGGCGCAAAGCTTCGTCCAAAAGCACCACCTTGCCGGCAGGGGGGTCGCTCACCGCAACGCCGCTTGGGGTGGCGGCCGCGAAGAGAGGCTCGGTAAACACACCTTCTGGCGAGCGCAGCAGTGAACCTGCAGCAAACCGCAAAACCCTCCGTGCCCCGGAATCCACCACCAGCAAATCCTCGCCCAGCCAAGCCACGCCATAGGGGCGCACGAAAAGCGCCTCAGCCCCCGAGCCCACCATGCGGCGCAGCCAAGGCATGGGGATGTCGGCGGTGGTTTGCATGACCGAAACCAGCTCCACCTTGGGCGAAGGGCTGGACCAAATGAGCTTGGGAACCGCAGTTGGGGCGGTGCTGCAGCTGGTGGCCGCCCACACTGCAGCCAGGGCCAGGGCCTTTCTCACCGGATCACCCCCCGGCGAACCGGAGCGGTGATGATGGGCAACCACCCGCCCATGCTCCGGGAAACCGTCCAGGTCAAGCCCCGATCCTTGCGCGGCGCGCCCAGGTTCCAGCGGTCCTCAAGCCAGTACAGCCGCAGTTGCAGTTGGTACGCGCCCAGATACCCCGTCATCGCCGCTTCCTGCCGCTTGGAGTCTAACCAAGGCTCGCCGGGAAGGCGACGGCGGTCTTGCCGGTGGCTCAGGGTGAGCCCCAGGAAATGGAACGGGCGCAGCGACAAAACCCCAGAAAAGTAGGCGAGTTCTTGTTTACGCACCGCGAAGTACTGGCTTTGGCCCACGTTGATGGCCAGGTTCCCCACAGGGAAGCCCGCCTGCA
>FWWL01007935.1_pt1 | contig 13993 bp, 12 predicted proteins | sample 2228331 | NCBI WGS metagenome assembly FWWL01 (sample SAMEA103939775, study PRJEB20133) | metagenome
TCAATACTTATGATGCTGATCGGTGAGAAAGCTAAAGTGTTCATAGATAAGAATTTCGATTGGTTAACAGTAGTATTCGTGATACTGCTTGTAGGTGGCTTCTTGGCTATAAGGTATGTCTTCTGAATGAGATGATAAGTAACTAATAGTGATTCAGAAACTATACAAATCAGTTCTAGGAAACACCCCAATCTTAAAAAATGGGGGTATCACTATGGGGCGTAGCCCCTTACTGTTAACTTTTGGGTAAACAAGGATATTATCCTAATTTTAAAATGGGGTTATACTTAGGGGTGAAACCCCTATAAGTAACTGAAGGGTAGGTGGGTGCCTTAGACACTTTCTCTAGAGAATGGGGGCACCTAAGGTGCCTAAGGCACTTTTCTTAAATAATGGGGGTATGCTTGGAAGTTAAAACCCCTGTAATTGAGAAAGGAGGCTTAGCCTCGGGGGTATTACTAGGGGGCGAAAGCCCCCTACATGTAACTAAAGGGTGGGTTGGGTGGGAGTTGCTATAAATAGGTCGCTAAAAGCAAATAAGAGTTACCTAACTAAAATAGGGGGTACACTAGGGGGTGTTAACCCCCTATAAGCGACTTAAGGGCGAGTGGGCGGGGAAGTACCCTAAATGGATACTAGTAAAAATTCTTAAATAGAAATTCCTGGGATACCTTCAGAAACCTTTGACAAACATTTAAGTAGTTTTGTATAATAGCTTGAAAGTGGTAGATGGGGGGAATTATGGCAAGAAAAGCTTTTGTGGTAATGTGTGTTTTATCTGTATTAACTATTAGTTCATTTGCTCAAAGCGAACCTATTCAAGTTACAGTAACTGATAATGACACCTCGTGGTGGTCAAAACAATATGTAATAACAAACTTACCAGAATGGCATAACAAAGTTGCATACCAAATATTTGTAAGAAGTTTTTTTGATAGCGATGGCAACGGCATAGGCGATTTTAAAGGAATAATTCAGAAACTAGATTATCTTAAATCTTTAGGTGTGGATTATATATGGCTTATGCCTATACATCCTAGTGTTCACTATCATGGCTATGATGTGACAGACTTTTATTCAGTGAATCCAGATTACGGTACTATGTCTGATTTTGAAGAAATGGTAAAAGAAGCAAACAAAAAAGGTGTAAAAATAATACTCGATTTAGTATACAATCACACCTCAAGAGAACACCCCTGGTTTGTGGATTCAGCAACTAATGAAAAATCGAAATATAAAAATTGGTATGTATGGTCGAAAGAAAAACCATCAGGCGACTGGCCAAATCCAACTGGTCAATCCACCCAACCAGTATGGAACATTTACAATTTTGTTTCGAATGCATACAGGTTTGGACATTATTTCTACTCTGCTTTTAACTTCACTATACCAGATTTGAATTATGAAAATCAAGAAGTAGTAAACGAGTTAAAAAAAATATCGAAGTTTTGGTTTGACAAAGGAGTGTACGGATTCAGAATAGACGCTGCTAGATTTGCTATAGCAAAAGGGCCAGATAAGCAAGCAGATACCCAAGAAACGATATCTTTCTGGAAAGATTTCATGAACTATATAAAAAAAATAAAACCTGATGCATACGTAGTAGCAGAAATATTTGCAGGACCAGATATAGTCAAAATGTATTACCAAAATGGAACAACTTTCACATCGGGATTTAACTTTGAGTTTTCAACAAGTGTCGTAATTCCAGCTCTAGTTGCTTCAAGAGTACAAGCACCTATCTCAAAAGTAAAACAATGGTTATCTTCAAAGGATATACCTATTACGTTCCTATCACCTTTTCTTTCAAACCATGATGTGGGGAGATTTGGGTCAAAGATAAGAAATGACCAAAGCATAAAATCTGCATTAGCAATGCTTCTAACTCTACCAGGTGGAATGCCATTTCTATACTATGGGGATGAAATAGGCTTACCCGATGACAAAAAGGTAATAATAGGCGATGGTGACAAAAGAAGTATAATGTTTTGGGATAGTAGCAAATTTGGAGGCTTTACAACAGGTCCAAGAATATGGCACGCAAGATATGACGCACAAGAAGCTTCAAATAGAAATCTAGCACTTCAAATAAACCAGCAAGATTCTATATTTAACATTACAAAGAATTTGATAAGGCTGAGAAAAACATACCCTGCTCTATCATCCTTCGCAGATACGAAGTTTATAGAACTCGATGCCAAAACACCACTAATGACATATGTAAGAAAATTAGACAAGCAAATAGCCATAGTCATTATGAACGTTTCAAAGTCATCTCCATTAAATATTGACCTGGATCTATCAACTGTATTAGAAGGTAACTACAAATTTGTCGACGGTCTTAATTCAGCAGATGGAACAATTCCAGCTCAAATAGGGAATAGTTTAACTTCTAACAAGAAAGCAACGTTAGAAATACCAGCAAGAAACTTCGTTATAATCATTCTAGAAAAGTAAAAACACATAAATCACCTGAAAATTAACTACAGAAGAATTTATTAAAGCACTTTTCTCAAATAATGGGGGTATCACTAGGGGGCGAAGCCCCCTGTATGTAACTAAAGGGTGGGTTGGGTGGGAGTTACTATAAATAGGTTGCTAAAAGCAAACGAAAGTTATCTAACTTTAAGATAAGAATAAGAACTCATCAGATACTGAATAATGGGAGTATACTTAGGGGGCGGAAGCCCTAGAATTAAACTTAAGGGTAGGGGGTGGGGAGTTACTATAAATGTGATGCTAAAAGCAAACAGAAGTTACCTAACTAAAATGGGGGTACACTTAGGGGGTGAAACCCCCTAGAATTAAGCTTAAGGGTGGACGCCTAAGACACTTTTTTAAAACGAGGGTATAACTAGGGGGTGAAACCCCCTGTGAAATCTCTTAGGGTTGGTGGGCGGGGAGTTACCCTAAATATAATCCTAAAAAGCAAACAAACGTTACTTAGCTTAAAGAAGGAGTAATAATTCGCATCAAAGGAAAAGTTTGCTCTCTTAGAGAATAGTGATGCCTATGGTACTTTCTTAAACAAGGTGTAAAGCCCCCTAACAATTAAGAAAAGAAGCCTAGCTTCAAAGAGGCCTAGCTTCAGGGTGGGTGGGGAGTTACCTTAAAAGATTGCTAAAGATGGATGCTAATAAAAATCCTTAATTAGAAATTCCTGGGATAGTCTTCTTATATTATGGAAAGGATAGTTGAAGTTTATACATAATATACTAAATCTCAGGAGATATTTATGAGTGAGGAAATAAGAAAGCTAAAAGAAGAGAAAATGAAGGCTCTCCAAGAGGCTATAACTAGAGTCAAGAAGAGTTACGGTGAAGGCTCTATAATGATCTTAGGTGAATCCGGAACAGTAGAAAAAGTAAGCGCCATATCCACAGGTTCTATATATGTGGATTATATCACAGGTATTGGTGGTATACCAAGGGGTAGGATAACCGAAATATACGGACACGAATCCTCAGGAAAAACCACTCTATGTTTACACATAATAGCAGAAGCGCAAAGAGAAGGAGGGATTGCTGCTTTTGTCGATGCAGAGCACGCTCTAGACCCAATTTACGCTAAAGCTATAGGAATAAATTTTGATGAACTTGTGATATCACAGCCTGATTCTGGAGAACAAGCTCTAAACATCGTTGAAACTCTCATAAGAAGTAATGCTGTGGATATAATAGTTATAGATTCTGTTGCTGCTCTTGTGCCTAGAGTCGAGATCGATGCGGAAGTAGGAGACACAACCATAGGACTACAAGCAAGGTTAATGAGCCAAGCTCTAAGGAAAATTACATCTGTTGCTTCTAAGTCAAATGTTGCTATAGTCTTTACTAATCAGCTGAGAATGAAAATATCTACGGGGCCATTCTTTGGAGGTACCCCCGAAACAACAACCGGTGGCACAGCTCTTAAGTATTACGCGTCTCTAAGAATAGAAACAAGAAAAACTGAAAACATAAAAAAAGGAGAAGATATAATCGGAACATACTGTAAAGTAAAGATAGCAAAGAACAAAGTAGCTCCACCATTTAAAACCGCTGAAATAGCCATTTTCTACGGAAAAGGTATTTCAAAAGCATATGACGTTATAAACATTGGGGTTGAAACTAACTTAATAAAGAAAAGTGGTAATTGGTATTACTACGGTGAAGACAAGCTAGGTAACGGCATAGAAAGTGCCATTTCTACCTTAGAAAGTAATCCAGAGCTTCTCAAAAAACTAGAGATAGAGATCAGACAGAAATTAGGTATACCTTTACCATCCTACTTGACACAAAATAAAAAGTGATTATGTCTATTTCAATAGAAGAGTTCGACTTTGATCTACCTGAAGAACTTATAGCTGACGAACCATTCGAGAAAAGAGATGAATGTAGGCTTTTAATCGTTGATAGAAAAAGTAAAACTATACAGGAGGGAATATTCAAAGAAGTATTAAATTACCTTCAACCTTCTGATCTTGTTGTATTTAATAACTCCAAAGTTATAAAGGCCCGAATAATTTGTAAAAACCTTAGAACAAATAAACAACATGAAGTTTTATTCTCTAGGTTTATAGGCCAAAACAGGTTCGAGGCTCTAGTCAAAAATTCTAGAAGGGTAAAGGAAAACGATGTGCTAGAATGTAGAGATTATAGGTTCAGGTTAGTCAAAAAAGAAGGATTGATTTCTATCTTTGAATGTGAAACTATGCTCTCTATTTCAGATATTGATAAAGTTGGTGAGATCCCACTGCCCCCTTATATCGAGAAAAAAAGACTTAGACAAAACAAACCTCGTGTAAAAAAAGAGGACGAAATATTTTATCAGACTGTTTTCTCGCAAAGAGAAGGCTCTATTGCAGCACCTACTGCTGGGCTACATTTTACAGAAAAACTTATAGACAAAATGATAGCAAAAGGTATCAAAACAGGGTTTATTACTTTACATGTTGGTTTAGGAACTTTCGAACCGATCAGAGTTGAAGATATATCTAAATTTAGACTTAAAGAAGAATACGTAGAAGTATCTGAAGATATTGTCAAAGAGATAATACAGACAAAAAAATCTGGCAAAAGTGTAGTCGCAGTAGGTACAACTGTAGTTAGGTCCCTCGAAAGTGCAGCCCTATCAGGAGAACTAAAGAAATTCTATGGATATTCTGATCTTTTCATATATCCGGGGTTTAATTTCAGAGTAGTCGACAAGTTGATCACAAATTTTCATCTACCTAAGTCGTCTCTTTTACTTTTGGTGTCCGCTTTCGCGGGTAAAGACCTTATCATGGAAGCATATAACTACGCAATAAATAAAAAGTTTAGATTTTACAGCTACGGGGATGCAATGCTAATACTTTAGTTTATTTAGATTTCAAGACTCTTATCAGGAGTTTTATTAACTCAACAGTATCTAGATTAGAACACTCATTTTCCATACACATCTCGATATGACCTTCTACTATCTTTACTATTATCTCATTTAATGCAGATTTTACGGCAGTTAACTGTAAAACTATTTCTTCACATGCTTTGTTGTCTTCTATCATTTTTTTGATTGAATTCAAATGCCCATTAGCCCTGTTTATTCTGTTTATCAGGTTTTCTTTTAGCTCATGATTCAAATGAGCATCTTTATACTTCTTTATCTCAACTTGATTACTCACACTCAACCTCGTAAAGACTTTTAATGTGTAAATAATATAATAAAATTCACATAGAATAAGCAACATTACTAGAGTCTTGGAAAACCATAAACACTCTAAATAAAAAGCCCTTTTTAGATCCTAATAAGAAAGTAAAAAACGAGGTTATCTCTAATAACAAATCTGTTTGTGGAATATTCTTTACTATCCATCAAAAATAAGAGTCCAGGAATTTTTCAACATGCTCAACAGAGATTTCTATTTAAGAAAAAATTCTCTAACGGAGAAATCAGAAAATAAAAATAACGGACGCCTAAGGGTGCCTAAGGCACTGTGCCTAAGGCACTTTCTTAAAATAGGGGGACGAAGTCCCCTGGAATTAAGGAAAGAGGCTTAGCCTCGGGGGTATTCTAGGGGGCAAAGCCCCCTACAAAATCTCTTAGGGCGGGTGGGCGGTAAGTTACCCTAAATAGATGCTAAAAAGCAAATTAGAGTTACCTAACTAAAATGGGGGTATTACTAGGGGGCATAGCCCCCTGTATGTAACTGAAGGGCGGGTGGGTGGGAGTTACCCTAGATAGGATGCTAAAAGCAAACAAAAGTTACCTAACTAAAACGGGGGTACACTTAGGGGGCGGAGCCCCCTATAAGTAACTAAGGGGTGGGTGGGAGTACTATAAATAGGTTGCTAAAAAGCAAACAAAGGTTAACTACTCAAAGAGGAATAAAATGTTTGTATGAAATGTCTAGGAGACTTTTTGAAGTGGTGGTAATCTTGGTACGTGTAGCACTCTATAGACAACTAAAGAGCAAGTTAGGTGGAGTTATTCCAAGTTTGAGACTTATAATTCTCTGTACATTACATTTAAGAATAAATATTCTAGAATTTTTGAAAAATATTTATTTGTTCCAGAAGACAAGATAATTTTTGTCCGTTTGTGGAATTTTGTGAAACTCCTAGAAGAGATAGCTAAAACAAGGCAAATTTACTAATTTTTTGATCAAATCATTTCTTTGAAATTGCGGATTTGTGTTAAATAAGAAATGGGGGTAGAGAGTGAAAAATAAATTTCTAAGCTAAGAGTCTAAGGATCATTTGTGGTCTTAGGTTAGCTTGAGCTATCATTGCGATAGATGTTTGGGAAAGTATCTGATTCTTTACGAAATCACTCATTTCGTAAGCCATGTCTGTATCTCTTATTCTGGACTCAGCTGCTTGTAAGTTCTCATAACCTATCAATAAGGTTTTTGCTATTTTATCTATTCTATTCTGATAAGCACCGAGGTCAGCTCTTTGTTTGTTGAGTATACTAAGGGCATTATCTAGTGTACCTATTGCTCTGTTAGCTTCATCTTGATTTCTGAGGTTTATCAGGATTTGGTTATCTTGGGACATAAGTCCTAATCCTTTTGCTGTCATATCTCCTACGTTAATTATTATTCTTTGATCCATGTTAGCGCCTATATGGAAGGCTATGTTGCCCACATTCTGGGCGAACCTACCTGTTAGCATGTTAAGTCCGTTGAATTGCGCGTGTGAAGCAATTCTGTTTACTTCAGCTACCAACTGCGAAACTTCAACCTGCATGTATGTTCTATCTTCATCTGAGTATATGCCATTACCAGCTTGAATTGAGAGTTCTCTCAACCTTTGTATTACTTCAGTGGTTTGGTTTAGGTAACCTTCAGTTGTCTGGATGAAGGATATAGCATCCTCGGCGTTCATTTCTGCTCTCCTAAGACCTCTTATCTGAGCTCGCATCTTCTCGGAGACCGCTAGACCGGATGCATCGTCCCCAGCTTTGTTGATCTTGACACCAGAGGAAAGTTTTTCTATGTTTGACTCAACAGCCCAAGTATTTACTTTGAACTGTCTGTTAGCAAAAATCGATGAAATATTGTGATTTATGATCATAGGTATCGCACCTCCTTTACTTTGAGGGGCTGCATCCCTGTAACCCCTTTCTCTCTACCCCCTATTTTAAAAAAAGATAATTTCATCAAGATATAGAGGTACTTCTATCTCCGAGAATGATTTATTTTTAGAGCAAAAAACAAAAAGGAGAAAGGCAAACACCCTCCCCCTTGATGATTTGGTCAAAGTTTTCGATTTATGTTGGTTAGTAGAGCAAATATGATTATTATCTCAATAATCCTAGGATAGCTTGTGGTCTTGCGTTTGCTTGAGCTATCATAGCGATCGAAGACTGAGCAAGTATCTGATTCTTTACGAAATCACTCATTTCGTAAGCCATGTCTGTATCTCTTATTCTGGACTCAGCTGCTTGTAGATTTTCTGCTCCTATGAGGAGTGATTTTGCGGTGTACATTAACCTATTCTGATAAGCACCAAGGTCGGCTCTTTGCTTGTTGACTTTTTGTAGTGCTTGGTCCAAGACACCGATAGCTCTATTTGATTTTTCTGGTGAGGATAAACTCAATACTTCACCAGTTGCGCTGTCTTTTAGACCTAAGGCTGTAGCTGTCATAGCTTCTATATTGACTTGTATTCTTTGGTCCATGTTAGCACCGACATGTAACCACATGCTACCTGTAGGTATAGTGCTTTCAGTTCTCTTAGCGAATCTACCTGTTAGCATGTTGAGTCCGTTGAATTGCGCATGTGAAGCAATTCTGTCAATTTCAGCTACAAGTTGTGAAACTTCAACTTGTATATAAAGTCTGTCTTCATCAGTGTAAATACCGTTTGAAGCCTGAACAGCTAATTCTCTAAGTCTTTGTAGCACTTGTGTTGTTTGGTCAAGGTAACCTTCAGCTGTCTGGATGAAAGAAATCCCATCCTCTACATTTCTTTCTGCTCGCCATAAACCTCTAATCTGAGCTCGCATTTTTTCCGAGACAGCTAAACCAGAAGCATCATCACCAGCTTTGGTAATTTTCATCCCTGATGATAGCTTCTCAAGATTCGAGTCAAGGTTCCAGTTATTGACCTTATACTGCCTGTTGGCAAAAATAGAAGATATGTTGTGGTTAATAATCATAAACCCCTCCTTGGTTTATTTTTCTCCTCCCCTACTTGGGAGGTTATTCCCAAACCTAAACCCAAGGAAGGAATAACCGATATTATAATTGGCGCTTTTTGTTCGGTTCCCTTTCCTTGGGGGCTTAGTCTATTTATCGGAATTTAACTATTTCTTACTTTAGAGCCCCCTTGGAAAATCTTTTATTACTCTGACTTTCTAAAAACTTTACAAAAATTTTACATTCGACTCATAGAATTTTCTACTAGTATGGTTCAAAGTCTAGGTCTGGAAAAGGTAAAGAAAAGAAGAAATTTTAAAAATGCTCTGTTCAGTATTTTTGTGTATACATTTGGGTCTATTTCCACTGTTTTGATTGTGCTAATAATTCTTTTCGTATTGAACGAAGCTTTAATACTGATCTCGAAAGGATATCTAGGTAAGACTGTTACGCTAGAGAATATTTTTTCTAATGTCTGGGAACCAGTTGGAGCTGAAAGCAGTTATGGTATAACGCCTTTAATTGTGGGCACTTTCAAGGTTACTTTCGTAGCACTTTTGATTGCTGTGCCTGTTGCTATACTTTCAGCTCTTTATTCGACTCTCTATGCATCTAGGTTTATGAAAGAAATCATAAAACCGGTTATCGAACTTGTTGCAGGATTACCCAGTGTGGTTATAGGTTTTTTTATGCTAATGGTAGCGGCATCTTTTCTTCAAAATATCTTTGGTTGGGATTTTAGGTTAAACGCCTTTTTAGGTGGTTTAGGTGTAGCTATTGCCATTATTCCTATAATCTTCACAATCACTGAAGATGGTATGAATGCTGTGCCTAAACATCTCATAGAAGCAGGTTATGCTATGGGTGCTACTAAGTTCCAAGTGGGGATTAATATTATTTTTCCTACTTCTATTATTACTATGGTATCCGCAATATTCGCAGGTGGAATGAGAGCATTTGGTGAGACTATGATAGTTCTCATGGCCACTGGAAACTCACCAATAATGAACTTCAACATATTTGAACCAGCTAGAACTATGTCAGCAACAATAGGTGCGGAAATGGCAGAAGTGGTTGTAGGTGATGAGCATTATGCAATGCTATTTGTGATAGGTTTTATTCTACTATTTATATCAATGATTATTCAATCTATGGTTTTGTATATGTCCAGTTTGTACCAAAAGAGGACTAGAGGAATAAAGTAATATAAAACTAATCTTGGAGGTAATGAATGTTAGATAAAGTTTCTAGTTTTGAAACTAAAAAACAACAAGTAGAAGTTTTAGAACCTGAAGAAAATGGTAAACTATACCAAAACATTTCATATAAAAAAATATTAGCTAACAATAAGTTGTTAGATAAGTCTTTTCTTGTCCTTACATTTTTGTCGGTGTTTTTCATAGTGCTTATATTTGCTGTAATCCTTGCTACAATAATTGTAAACGGTTATGAGAGAATAACATGGGAATTTATTTTTGAGGCGCCTAAAGAAGGTATGACTGAAGGTGGTATATTCCCGGCTATAGTAGGTACTATTCTCCTAGTCATAATAATGGCAATATTTTCTATTCCACTAGGAACTGTTAGTGCTATTGTTTTAAATGAGTATCTAAAGGAAGATTCGTATTTTTATAAAATTATAACTTTTTCTGTATCTTCTCTTGCTAGTGTGCCTGCAATAGTGATTGGGTTATTTGGATTGGGATTTTTCGTAATCTTTGTTGGGGGTAATATTGATAGATTGTTTTTTGGTGGCGAACTTGTATGGGGAAAGCCTGCTCTGATATGGGCTTCTCTTACTATGGGGACTTTGACTTTGCCAGTAGTAATAGTATCGGTACAAGAGGCACTAAGAGCAGTACCAAAAGAATTAAGGGAAGGGGCATATGCCTTGGGAGCAACTAAATATGAGGTTGTTACAAAAGTAGTTTTACCAAAGGCAGTAACCGGTGTTATAACGGGTTCTATTTTAGCTGTTTCTAGAGGGGCTGGAGAAGTTGCGCCTATACTTTTCACAGGTGCTGTCTACTTCTTACCTTATATACCTTCAAAGCTTACGGACCAGTTCATGGAACTTGGCTACCATATATATGTAATGTCTACCCAATCTCCAGATGTTGATGCTACTCTGCCGATACAATTCGCTACTACCGCTATTCTACTATTGCTTACTTTTATTCTAAACTTTATATCGATCCTTCTTAGAAGAAGGCTAAGAGTCCTTCAATCTAAGTTTTAAATTAGGTTATTTGAATGCTAGATTAGTTTATTTGGGAGGTAGTATATGTCTCAAGAAATGAAGCAGATTGTGGATACATCTAATGTAAAACAAAAGAAGGAAGATGGTATAGTAATATCTGTCAAAAATCTTAGTTTCTGGTATGGAGAAAATCTTGCTCTCAAGAATATAAACCTAGACTTCATGAGAAATAAGATCACAGCTCTCATAGGTCCTTCAGGATGTGGTAAAACTACTCTTCTGAGAACTCTTAACAAGATGTATGAATTTGCTGAAAATTACAGAATATCTGGGCAAATACTGGTGGATGGGAAAGACATAATAAAAGGAGAAATTGATGACTTAGAACTCAGGACTAAAGTTGGTATGGTTTTCCAAAAGCCAAATCCGTTTCAGATGTCTATATACAATAACATTGCTTTCGGATTAAGACTAAGAGGAATAAAATCTAGAGATGTCATCGATAGAATTGTGGAAAAATCTCTAAGAGATGCTGGTCTTTGGGATGAAGTGAAAGATAGGTTGAACAAATCTGCTTACTCACTTTCTGGTGGTCAACAGCAGAGATTATGCATAGCTAGGGTTATAGCAGTTCAACCTGAAGTAATACTTATGGATGAACCTACTTCAGCGTTGGATCCGATAGCAAGTGCTAAGATAGAGGATCTAATAGTCGAGCTTTCCGAAAAATATACTATCATAATAGTGACTCATAATATGCAGCAGGCTTCTAGAATCTCTGATTACACAGGTTTTATGTATATGGGTGAGTTAGTAGAATTTGATAAAACTGAGAACATATTTACTAATCCTAAAAATAAAAGAACTGAAGATTACATAAATGGAAGATTTGGTTAATAGGAGGCTTTTATGAAAAAACTAGAGAGTGAAATAATGAGAATAAAAGAGGAAATAATCAATTCGGCTTCGATGGTTACAGAGATGATGTATGAAGCTGTAAATGTGCTCAAAACCAAAGATGTGGGAATGTGTAAGAAGATTATAGAAACAGATGAAATAGTTGATAGCAAGGAAATAGAAATAGAAAACGCCATAATAAAGGTTATAGCGCTTTATCAACCTGAAGCAGACTTACTTAGAACTGCTATAATGTCCGTGAAAATGAATAAAGATATAGAAAGAATTGGTGATCATGCGGTCAACATAGCCAATAACACCGTAAAAATTCTCGAAATAAGAGGAGATTTTGAGGTGCCTGAAGAAGTTGATAAAATATTCAACATCTTGTCTGTGATGATGAATAAAACTATAAGAGCATTCGTTGATAATAACTCCCAAAATGCGAAAAAAGTCATAGAAATGGATAAAGAAATAGATGAACTCAGAAATATTGGAATTTCTAAAGCCATAAGCATTGCACAAAAAGCAGATGATGTAAGATTAGCTATCTTCTTATTACTTGTGTTCAAGGATTTGGAAAGAATAGGAGATTTACTAACTAACATATCTGAAGATATCTTCTACATAATAGAAGGGAAAATAATAGAACACAAATACAAATAATTATATATTGTTGACTATTTCTTTGAATTTTGAACCTCTTTCTTCGTAATTCTGAAACATGTCAAAACTTGCGTATGCTGGTGAAAATAGTACCACATCTCCTTTTTTGGCTCTATTAAGCGATTTGATTATTGCTTCTTCTAGGGAAGAAGCAATCTCTACAGCCTTGTAGCCAGAATTTACTAGAATTTTGAAGATTTTTTCTCTTGTCTGACCTATAGTTATGACATACTTGACTTTTCTTTTTATGTATTCAACTAGGTCTTCAAAACTTACTCCTTTATCGTATCCACCTACTATAAGAACTATAGGTTTTTCTAAACTCATTATCGCACTTGCTGTGGCATTCATTGTGGTAGCTTTTGAATCGTTTATAAAAACAACACCATTTATTTCCCTAACGAATTCCATCCTGTGAGCCAGAGGTAAAAAGTTGTAAACTGAGTTTTTTATAGATTCTTCAGGGACACCTAAAATAAGTGCTATCGCACTTGAAACCATTATATTTTCGTAGTTGTGTTTACCTATTAGTTTCACTTTGGAAGTATCTAACAATTTTCTTCCTAAACAGTATATCCAATTGCCTTCTAAAAAACAGTCAAGATTTTTTCTTTCATAAGCAGAAAAAATAATTTTTCTCGATTTCAGGTTTTTAACCTTATCTGGATATTTATCATAAACTGAATAGTTTATTATTGAAATCTGCCCATCGTTTTGCCTTTCTAGTAATCTAAATTTAGAATTTACATATTCTTCCATAGAAGAGTATCTATCCATGTGATCTTTTGCGACGTTAGTTATTACACCTACCAAAGGAGAAAATCTCTCAGTTATGTCTATTTGAAAACTACTTATTTCCAGTACTACATTTGTGTTCTCATCTATTTCGTCAAAAACGGAAAAAACGGGCACACCTATATTCCCGCATATAACTGTATTAGAAAAGTAATTCTTAATAATTTGGTAAGTAAGTTTAGTAGTAGTTGTCTTACCATCGGTACCTGTTATAGCTATATACTTAGAATAAGGTTTTAACAGGTAAATAAGCTCCACGTCACCTATAACTGGAATGCCTTTTCTTTTAGCTTCTTGGAAAACAGGTAAGGTAAGTGGTACACCAGGACTTGGGATTAAACACTCTATTGAATCTATGGGAGGGTTATTATTGCCAAGTAGATCGAAAACTTTCTCTGGGTACTTTTCCTTAAGTTTTTTTAAAAGTTTTTCTTTCTCTTGATCTCTTGCCTTGTCTGCTACATATACCTCACAATTATTTCTAAGTAGAAATTCCGATACCGTATATCCTGTTCTCTCGGTGAAACCAAATACTAGAAACGATTTTTTCCCTAGAACCATCTTACATACCCATAGTTTTCAATTTTAGTGTATTACACAAATTCTAAATGAGAGTATTGCTGACAAAAAATTTTTGAAATAAGATTCTCAGGGATTTCTATTTAACAAAAATTTTCCCTTTTAAAAGGGAGTTATAGAAGTACGAAGTCCCTCTAAGAAAAGAGGCCTAGCCTCGTGTCTAAGTGCTTAAAGCACTGTGCCTAAGGCACTTTTCTAAAATGGGGGTATTACTAGGGGGGCGAAAGCCCCCTGTATGTAACTTAAGGGTGGGC
>FWWL01007936.1_pt1 | contig 13992 bp, 10 predicted proteins | sample 2228331 | NCBI WGS metagenome assembly FWWL01 (sample SAMEA103939775, study PRJEB20133) | metagenome
GGAACTCCTGGCGCGCCTGGCGGAGGCCACCCTTCCGCCGGGGCGATTGGCCCACTTTTTCAGCCCTTCCGGGGCAAAAGTGGTGGTGGATTTTGCCCACAACCCCGAGGCTCTGCGCCGCCTTTTGGCCGGGCTTCGCGCGGAGGCGAAACGACTCATCGTGGTCTTTGGCTGCCCAGGCGAGGCGGATCGGGGAAAGCGCCGGCTCATGGGGGCGGTGGCCGGAAGGCTTGCGGATTTGGTGTTCATCACCACCGACAACCCCAAGTCCGAGGACCCCCGAAAAATCGCGGCCGAGATCGCCGCCGGGGTGGCGGAAGTGGGAGGGACATGGGCGGTGATTTTAGAGCGAGCAGAGGCCATCCGCTGGGCTTTGAAATGCGCGAAAGCCGGCGATTGCGTGGTCATCGCGGGAAAGGGGCACGAGCGCTACCAGTGCCTGGCCGAGCGGCGCGAGCCTTTCTCCGACTTGGAAATAGTTCAAAGGTTGGTGAGCGCCTCTCCGAGGTAGCTTTCGATGGCCAAAAGGACCCGCCGGGCCACCTCCGCCGGAGTTCCCTCCCCATCCACCACCAGGAGGTTCGGGATTTTTGGGGGAACAAGGTCGGCTTGTGCGGAAAACCTCTGGGCCACGGTCTTCGAATCAAGGCCCGAGGCCAAAAGCCTTTTTTGTCGCTCCTTCTCCGAGACGGAAAGCCAAACGAAAAGATCGAAGGCCTCGCGTCGCACATGGGGGGAGGAAAGGAGAAGAGCCCCTTCCACCAGGGCCATCTTCGTCCCCCTTTTTCTCTCGCGGTCGAGGATCGTCTCCAGCGCTTCCATGACCAAGGGATGCACAATTTCTTCCAGATCAGCTTTGGCTTTGGGATCGGCAAACACAATGGCCCTTAGTTTTGCCCGATCCACCGCGCCATCGGGGGCGAGGATCCCCTCTCCGAAGCGGGCCAGGAGGGGAAGGTAAGCAGGCCCGCCCGGCCGATACGTCTCCCAGGCCAGATGGTCGCAGTCGATGTGGACCACACCGCTCCGGCGGGAGAGGATTCGACACACCGTGGACTTTCCGGAACCCGCCGGCCCGGCTATCCCAATCACCCGCATGTTTCTTCTCCGTAATCGCCAGGCCAAAGAAGATGGCGGTTTCCCACGTGGACTCTCTTCACCCCCGCCTCTTTGGCCGCGGAAACGCAGCGCTCCATGTGCGCCCAAGATGTGCAGGGAAGATCGTCCATGAGGCAATTGGGGTAAAAGGCCAACAGGCTCACCGGGATATCCGGGCTAAGGCCCGCGATGAATTCCGCAATGGGCCGCACCTCCTCTGCATCTACATAGCCCGGGACAAGGAGGACGCTGGCCACAAGGAGGGGCACTTCCGGCCGTTCTGGAAATGCTTGGGCCACATGGGCGAAGTTCTGCAGGGTTTGGGTATTTGGGGCGCCGGTGAGGGCGTAGTGGACGCTTGGGGTCCACGCTTTGAGGTCGAATTTGATCACCCCGCCGGTGCGCAAGGCCAGGTGTACCATGCGCTCCAGGATCGCCGGGTTCATGCTTCCGTTCGTCTCAAAACAAATGCGCAGGATCCGCTGGGGGTTGCGGCGGAGGGCCTCCTCGGCCGCGGAAAGGGCATGGGGAAGCTGGGGCGTGGGATCGCCCCCGAAAAAGCAAATGCAGGAGACCCTGGGATTTATGGCGTTTGCCAACTCCTCTGGCCCCACGGGCGCGCGCCGAGGCCCGTCCACTCGATAATGCCAGTTCTGGCAATAAAGGCAGTCGAAGCTGCAGGCCTCGTAAAAAACGGCCAGGTTTTGATAGCCGTATTCCGGACCGGGCTTAAAAGCCCAGCGGGGAAATCCCGCCCCTGTACCTCCCGGACAGACGAAATCCGCCACGCAATTGGTGGGAAGAGGATCGTAATACCAGCTCACCCGGGCTTTTTCCCGCCCGCCCGGGGGAAGTCCGCAAAACCCCCGGCCATCCTGGGGGATCCGGCACCCATGTACGCAGAGGTTGCAAGGGATTCCGGCGGGGTCCTGGGGAGGTTCTTCTGGGAGCCCGAACGTTTGGCGGGAACGACGGCGGGCCTTCTCCACAAACGACGCGCATGCCTCCGGGTCCTCGCGGAGGCAGCGGCCGCACACCCCCACCGCCCTGGAAAGAAGCCGTTTTTCCTGGCAGACAGGGCAGCGCTCGATCATCCCCGCGCGGCTTCGGTGGCCACTTCGTGGGCAAACCGCAACGGCGGGGGAAGCTCATCCTTTTGGGTGAGGGCGAGAACAAGGTCCACGGAGGTTTTCACGTCCGCGCGATGGCCAGGGGACACAAAGAGGGTGCGGTTTCGCCCGGTGCGGATGGCCCCTCCTACCACCTCCCCCTCCAAAAGGACCGGCCGCCACTCCCCAATCACCATCCCTTCCGTATTCACATCCCCACAGAGGTGGCCCTTGGCCACGCCCACCGTGGGAAGATCTAAGAGCACGCCAAGATGCGTGGCGATCCCGGCCCGCCTGGGGTGAAGGATTCCGTTTCCATCCACAAGAAGAATATCGGGAAAAAGCCCCTTCTCTTCAGCTTCCTTAAGCGCCGTCAAATATGCGGGAAGCTCGCGATAAGAGAGGTAGGTGCGGATATAGGGGAAGCGCGCGGGTGTTCGGGAGATGAGGAAGTCCAGGGGTTCGCCCCGGTGATCGGCCAAAACGAAAGCGGCCACCGCTTCGTCGCCCCGGTAGGCCACGTCCACCGCCCCGATTTTCCCATCCTCCGGAAGAGGGCAAAGCACCATGCGTTTGGCCACCTCCCGCTGTTCTTCCTGCAGGCGGGCCAAGGGGCGGTCGGTGCGGAATTCGGCGAAGAAGAACTGGAGAAGGGGGTCCACGCGGTCCCCCACGACTCTCACCCCTTCCTTCCGCAGTTTCTCCGCCGTTTTGGTTTGGTCCTCCCCGAAGGCTCGTCCCAAGGCTCCGGAGCTATGGACCACCCGGTGAGCAGGCCAGTCCTTAGCCTCCTCGCTGCCGAGGAAGGCCGTGACAAAGCGCACGGAATCCGGATCGCCCAGGGCCTCGGCCAGGGCCCGGTAGGTGGTCACCCTCCCCGCTGGGATCTGAAAGACGAGATCCCGCAGAGCACCCACGATATCGGGAACGAAAAAACTAGCCACAGCTTGCGCAGCCCTTCTTAACCACCGTGATCCTGAGCAAAAAGGGCTCAGAGCGATCGCCGTAATCGTCGACCACAACAAGTTTGACCTCGTATATTCCCGGTTCATGATAAGCGTGGGAGACCTTAGAACCCTCGCTTTCCATCCAAGTGCCGTCGCGGAAGTCCCAGATGTAGCGGATGATTTTTCCGTCGGGATCAGAAGAAGTGCTGGCGTCAAACCTCACCTGGGATCCCACTTGCACCTCGGGGTAGGGGTCGGCGGAGAAATGGGCCAGCGGCGGCTGGGAGCGAACGTCCACGTCCACAAAGGTTTGGGCAAAATGCCCGTCTTTGGCCACCACGGTGAGGTAGACGCGATACCTCCCCCGCTCCTGGAACGTGTATTCCACGGCCTTTCCGGAGAGGGCCATTCCCAGGGGGACCTCTTCCCCATCAACGAGGCGGAAAAATGTCCAGACCCATTCCTCTATTTCCCCGTGGGAAGAGCCCGCCTCGAATTTCACCTTAAGGGGGTATGGTCCGCGGGCGGGATTGGGCTCGGTGTGGATGACCACGTATAAACTCGAAGGCCATGGGAAACAACCGCCGAGGAAAAGCACGATAAAACCGAGCAAAAAAGGCTTCCAAAGTTTGCCCATTTGACCTCCCACAAAGGATAGCTTCCAAGGCGGGCTGGACCAAGTACACTTTGGGGCCATGGACAGGGCGGATGCGGTGGTGATCGGTGGCGGTCCGGCGGGGTATGTGGCCGCCCGCAGGCTTGGGCAGTTGGGGGCAGAAGCCGTCCTTGTGGAGAAGGAAAAGCTTGGCGGCACTTGCCTAAACCGTGGCTGTATCCCCACTAAGGCCTTATATGCAGCCACTCTTCCCTTGGGAAAGCGGGAGACCTACCGGCGGATGGGCCTTGATTTTGAAATAAGCGTGGATCTCCCACGGCTACGGGCCTTTCTTGCCGAAGTGGTGGGGAAGCTGCGGGACGGGATAGATCGCCTCCTTTCCGCCGCGGGGGTGGAGGTCGTGCAAGGCGAAGGGCGGCTGGTGGGGCCGGGCGAGGTCGAGATCCAGCAAGGCTCCCGCAGTGAAAGGATCTCGGCAAAAGCGATCATCTTGGCCACCGGTTCTTCGCCCGTGGAGCTTCCCTTTCTCCCCTTCGATGGCGAGCGGGTTTGGTCCTCAGACCACGCCCTTGGGCTTCCCAAGGTGCCGGAAAAGATGGTGGTGGTGGGCGGCGGGGTGGTGGGGCTGGAGCTGGCCACCATTTATCGCCGCCTGGGCGCAAAGGTGACGGTGGTGGAGATGATGGAGGGGTTGCTTCCGGGGCTCGGCCTTTCCCGGCGAGGGGAGGCCTTCCTACGCCAGGCCTTAAAGGGGCAGGGCATAGAGCTCCGTCTTAAGACCGCCGCAACCGGGCTCACAAAAAACGGGCTTTTAGTGCGGGGCGAGCGGGAGGAGGAGATAGAGGCCGAGGTGATCCTGGTGGCGGTGGGCCGGCGGCCCAACTCCCACGGGCTTGGACTGGAAAAGCTGGGCGTGCGCCTGGAGAAAGGGTTCGTCCACACAAAGGAAGGCTTTCAGGCGGCGCCGGGAATTTATGCCATCGGGGATGTTAGGGGCGGGGCGCTTTTGGCCCACAAGGCCAGCCATGAAGGGCTGATTCTGGCCGAAAGGTTGAACGCGGAGTGGCGCGGGCAAACCCCGCCGAAGCGGGAAGGACACGCCACGCCCTGGACGGTTTTCACCCAGCCCGAGGTGGCCCTGGTCGGCCTTTCCGTGGACACGCCCGGGCTCAGGCGTGGGTGGTTCCCCTTTTCCGCTTTGGGCCGGGCCTGGGCCGAAGGCGAGCCCGAGGGCTTTGTGGCCGTCGTGGCCGATGAAGAAGGGAGGATCGTGGGCGCGGAGATCGTCGGTCCATACGCGGCCGAGCTCATCGCCGAGCTCACCCTGGCCCTGGAGCTTGGGCTTTCTTTGGCGGAGCTGGCCGAGGTCATGCACGCCCATCCCACCTTCCCCGAGGCCATTTGGGAGGCGGCCCTTTCCGCATTGGGCCGGCCGCTCCACATCCTGTGAGGGAAAAATGCTCGAACGCTACGCCCTTTCCCCCATGAAGGAACTTTGGACCCTCGAGGCCCAGTACGCCCGCTGGCTGGAAGTCGAGCTTGCCGCCCTTTCCGCCTTGGAGGAGCTGGGAATTGTCCCAGTCGGGGTGGCCACCGCCGTTCAAAGCAAGGCAAAGATTGACTTAAAGCGCATCCAGGAGCTGGAAAGGGAAATCGGCCACGATCTTATCGCCTTTTTGTGGGCCTTGGAGGAGCAGGTGGGGGAGGAGGGAAGATGGCTCCACTTTGGCCTCACCTCCTCCGATGTCAAGGACACGGCCTTGGCCCTCATCCTGCAGGAGGCCCTCGCCCTCGTCTTGGCCAAGGCGGAGCGTTTGGGGGCGACGCTTAAAGAATTGGCCCTAGCTCACAAAGACACCCCCATCCTTGGTCGCACCCATGGGCAGTGGGCAGAGCCCACGACCTTCGGGCACAAGGTCCTTGTTTGGTACGATGAGCTTTTGCGCGTAGTAGAACGCCTGCGCCGGGCAAGGGAGGGGATTTCCGTGGGCAAGCTCTCCGGCGCTGTGGGTACGCACGCGTACTTCCCTCCCGAGGCCGAGGAGCTAGCTTTAAAAAGGCTTGGGCTTAGGCCCTGTCCCGTGGCAAGCCAGGTCATTTCCCGGGACCGCCATGCGGAGGTGGTTTTCGCCCTGGCTTCTGCCGCCTCCTTAGTGGAGAAGATCGCCCTGGAGGTGCGCCACCTTTCCCGGGCCGAGGTCAAGGAGGCCGAGGAGGGGCGGCCGGAGGGCTCTTCGGCCATGCCCCACAAGCGCAATCCCATCCTTTCCGAGCGGCTTTGCGGGCTGGCGAGGATCGTGCGCGCCGCCGTGGAGCCCATCCTCGAAAGCAACGCCCTTTGGCACGAACGGGACATGTCCCATTCCTCGGTGGAACGCATCCTTCTTCCCCAATGCTTTCTCCTTGTGGATTACATGCTGGATCGGGGGGAGCGCCTTTTACGTGAACTCAAAGTTTACCCGGCGCGCATGCGGGAAAGGCTGGAAGGATCCCGTGGGCTTCCCTTTTCTGAGGGCCTCCTTTTGGCCCTGGTGCGGGCGGGAATGGGGAGAAAGGAGGCACATCTCCTTGTTTCCCAGCTGAGCGAGGAAGCGGAGCGGAGGGGTGAGGAGCTTTGGGAGGTGGCAGCCCGCCATGCGGAGGTGTCAAAGCGCCTCGCTCCCGAGGACCTCCGGGCCATTTTCGATTTGGGGAACGCATTGCGAAACGTGGGGACCTCGTTCGACCGGATTTTTTCCTCCGGCTATAATCGCGATGACGATGACTAGCTTTTTGCGGATCCGCTTGATCATCCTGCCCCGCACGGGGCAGGGATGACCTTTTCTTTCGTGTTGTTCCACAAGTTTCGGGAACGGCCGGTTTTTCCCTGACAAAGGAGGTTTCGTTGGCGTTCAAGAAAATTGAGGCGGATCCGAAGAAGCGCGAGAAAGCGGTCCTTGAGTTTTGGCAAACAAAAAGGGTGTTTGAGCGTTCTGTGCGGGAGCGGGAGGGGCGTCCCCGCTTCGTGTTCTATGAGGGGCCGCCCACGGCCAATGGGCGTCCACATTTTGCCCATCTTCTCGCGCGCGTATACAAGGATCTTTTCCCCAGGTACAAAACCATGCGCGGCCACTTCGTTCCCCGCAAGGCCGGCTGGGACTGCCATGGCCTTCCCGTGGAGCTCGAGGTGGAGAAGGAACTGGGGCTTTCCACCAAGGCCGAAATCGAACGCCTAGGGGTGGAGAGATTTGTGCGCGCCTGCCGGGCCTCCGTGGATCGCTACATCCAGGAGTGGGAAAAGATGATGGTGCGGATGGGCTTTTGGATCGACCTCGAAAACCCCTACATCACATACACCGATGAGTACATCGAGAGCCTGTGGTGGGAGCTAAAAGAGCTCCACAAAAAGGGGTTCCTCTACAAGGGCCATAAAATCCTGCCCTATTGTCCCCGCTGTGGGACTCCCCTTTCCTCCCATAAGGTGGCGCTGGGTTACCGTCGCGTTTCCGATCCCTCCGTATTCGTGCGCATGCCCCTTTCCCATGATCCCTCCGTCTCCCTTCTCGTTTGGACCACAACTCCCTGGACCCTCCCCTCCAACGTGGCCCTGGCGGTGGCCAAGGACGCACCATACGTGGAGGTCCTTTTCCGCGGGGAGCGTCTCATCCTGGCCAAACCCAGGCTGCGTGCGGTGTTGGGGGAGGAGGCGGAGGTCCTCCGGGAATTTCCAGGGCGGGAGCTCCTTGGGCGCACTTATCAACCCCTCTATCCCTTGGCCCATGATGGGGCCTACCGTGTGGTCGCCGGGGAGTTCGTCTCCATGGAGGAAGGGACGGGCATCGTCCACATCGCCCCGGCCTTCGGGGAAGAGGACTATGAATTGGGCCGGCAGGAAAATCTTCCCTTGCTCCAGCCGGTGGATCGGGCGGGAAGGTTCACCGAGGAGTTCCCCCTCTGTGCCGGACTTTTCGTGAAGGATGCTGATCCCAAGATCATCGAGGACCTAAACGCCCGGGGCCGGCTCTTCCGCGCCGAGACCTACGAACATGAGTACCCCTTCTGTTGGCGCTGCGATACCCCCCTTCTTTATTACGCCCTGGACTCCTGGTTCATCGCCACCACCAAGGCCAAACACGAAATAATCGCGGAAAACGCCAAAATCACCTGGCATCCCGAACACGTCGGAACTGGGCGCTTCCTTGATTTCCTTGAGTCTATGCGGGATTGGGCCCTCTCCCGGGAGCGCTATTGGGGAACACCCCTTCCCGTTTGGACTTGCCCGGATTGTGGTCACCAGGAAGTCATCGGGTCCAGGGCGGAGCTCGTGGAAAAAGCCGTGGATCAGGAACTTGCCCGGCAGGTGGAATTGCACCGGCCATTTGTGGACCGCCTGGAGCTCCGCTGCCCCTGTGGCGGGAGGATGCGGCGCGAACCTTACGTCCTCGACACATGGTTTGACTCCGGCTCCATGCACACCGCCCAGTGGCACTTCCCCTTTGAGAACGCTCAGGAATTCAGAGCGTCCTATCCGGCGGATTTCATCTGCGAGGGCTTGGATCAAACCCGCGGCTGGTTCTACACCCTCCTTGTGACCGGTGTTCTCGTGCACGGACAAGCGCCGTACCGAAGGGTACTTGTGACGGGGCTTGGTCTGGATGCCCAGGGGCAAAAGATGAGCAAGTCCCGGGGAAACGTGATCGACCCCCTCCCTCTGGCCGATGAGCACGGCGCTGATGCCATCCGCTGGTATCTCCTTTCCGAGTCCGCGCCGTGGACGGAGCGGCGGCTTTCCGTGGACGGGGTGAAGGCCGCGCGGTTCGGCTTTTTGGAGACGGTGCGGAACTGCCACGACTTCTTTGCCCTTTATGCCGCCATTGACGGGTTTGACCCCGGCGCGGGTTTTATCTCCTGGTCGGAGCGGCCGGCCCTGGATCGCTGGCTCGGTTCGCGCCTTTCCCAGGCGGTGGCGGAGGTGACCGCCGCCTTGGATGACTACGACGTGGTGCGGGCCACAAGGGAGCTGGAGGACTTTGTGGACGACCTTTCCAACTGGTATATCCGCAGTTCCCGGCCGCGGTTTTGGGGGCCAGGTCTGAGCTCGGACAAACTTTCCGCCTACCACACCCTTTATTCGGCCCTCAAAACCCTGTGTCTCCTTTTGGCCCCGTTCACCCCGTTTTTGGCGGAGGCCATGTGGCAGAATCTCCGGACGGAGAAGGACCCGGAGTCCGTTCACCTTGCGGACTGGCCAGAGCCCCTCTTCCGTGACGAAAAGCTCGAGGCGCAAATGGAGCGAGTCCGGGAGGTTGTGGAGCTCGCCCTCGCCGCCCGCAACCGCGCCAAGATCAAGGTGCGCCAGCCCCTAAGAACCCTCCTTGTCCTGGAAAAACCCGGTGACCAAGAAATTCCCAAGGAGCTTTGGGACCTGGCCAAGGAGGAGCTGAACGTCCTCGAGCTCCATTTCATTTCCGATCTTTCGGTGGTGAAGGCTCCGCGGGTGAGCCCGGACTTCCGCAAGCTTGGCCCCCGCCTGGGAAGTCGCGCCCAGCTCGTGGGTCAAAGGCTCAGGGAGGCTTCCCCGGAGTGGGTCCGGAGCCTTTTGGCCCAAGGCCGCGCTCCCTTGGCCCTCGACGAGGAAGTTTTGGAGATCACAAGCGATGAGGTTCAAGTGAGCTGGGAGCCGAGGGAGGGCTTCGTGGTCGAGGAGGATCCGGCTGGAGCTGTGGCCCTGGACATCCGCCTGGATGAGGAGCTTTTGGCCTTGGGGGATCTTAGGGAGCTTGTACACCGCATCCAAATTTTGCGCAAACAGGCGGGCTTTGAGGTCACAGATAGGATCACCGTGGGCTATGAAGGGGAGATCGCCCAAATTTTCCGGCGCTTTCCGGAGAAGATTTGTGAGGAGGTGTTGGCCCGGGAGCTTTTGGAGGGGGCCCTTTTGCCTGCGGACTACAGCGCTGATCTGGAAATTCACGGAAAGAGGGGGAGGGTATGGCTCCGGCGGTGGCGGTGATTGGGGCCCAATGGGGCGATGAGGCCAAAGGAAAGATCGTGCATTTTCTTTCTGAAAATGCCGATCTTTGCGTGCGGTTCAATGGCGGCCCCAACGCCGGCCATACCGTTGTGGACCAGTACGGAGAGGCAAGGCTCCATCAAGTGCCCGCCGGTGCCCTCCATCCCCGCTGCCTCGGCGTCCTTGCTCACGGAATGGTCCTCGATCCCTGGGCCCTTTGGGAGGAACTTAATAGCCTCCGGGCTCAGGGGAGGCCGGAGCCCAAAATTTTCATCTCCGAGCGCGTCCACCTCATTTTGCCCTCCCATCGGATCCGGGAGGAGAAGGAAGGGGCAGCGACAAAACTTGGCACCACAAGGAAAGGGGTTGGTCCGGCCTATACGGATCGGGTGGCGCGGCGCGGACTCCGGCTTTTGGACCTTTGGAACCCGGAGTACCTTGAGGAGAAGATCCGCGCTGAGCACGAGGCCTTTGGCGGCTTCGATCCCGGGCAAGTCCTCTCCGATTTACTCCGCTTTCGTGACGAATTTGGTAAGTGCACCGGCGATGCCCAAGCCTTGATTTCTGGGGCCCTTTCCGCAGGGAAGAAGGTGGTGTTCGAGGGAGCGCAAGGGACCTTATTGGACGTGGATTTCGGGACGTACCCGTACGTAACTTCCTCCACGACCACTGTACACGGCATCCCCTGGGGGACAGGGGTGTGGCCGGAATTTTCTGCGTTGGTAGGCGTGGCCAAGGCCTACACCACCCGGGTGGGTGCCGGTCCTTTTCCCACGGAGGATCACACCGAGCTTGGGGAGAGGTTGCGGGAAGCCGGTCGCGAATACGGCGCCACCACTGGAAGGCCGAGGAGGTGCGGCTGGTTGGATCTCGTGGCCCTGCGTTACGCGCAAAGGCTCAACGGCTTCACCCACCTCGCCCTCACCAAGCTCGATGTCCTTTCAGGTTTTCCGGAAATCCGTGTGGCCGTGGCCTATCGGCTGGATGGAAAGAGGGTGGAAAGCTTTCCCTCCACCTGGGAGTTGGCACGCGTTCAGCCAATCTACGAAGTTTTGCCGGGCTGGAGTGAGGATATTTATGGTCTCAAAGATTTTGGAAAGCTTCCCAAGGAGGCCAAGGCCTATGTGCGTTTTGTGGAAGAGGCATTAGGAGTGCCGGTCCTCCTGATCGGCACTGGGCGAGAGGCCGAGGCCCTCATTGTGCGGGAGGAATTGCCAAGTTGAGAAAACTCGAAGCTTCCCTATACTTTCGCCCAAAGAAGGAGGCGGATATGCCGAAATCTCCGGTGCCAAAGCCCATGTTGAAGAAGCAAAGGACGTACATGGCCAAAAAGGAGGACGCCGGGATCACCTTCGAGCGGCGCTGGTATGTGGTGGATGCCACAGGGCAGCCGTTGGGACGCCTGGCCGCAAAGATCGCCAAGATCCTCCAGGGAAAACACAAGCCCACCTACATGCCACATTTTGATGTGGGTGATTATGTGATCGTGGTGAACGCGACGAAGATCAAGCTCACCGGGAACAAATGGGAGCAAAAGACCTACTACCGCCACTCCGGATACATTGGAAACCTGCAAGAATTCAAGTATTACGAGCTTTTGGCGAAAAATCCGGAGCTTCCGCTGAAGCTGGCGGTGCGGCGAATGCTCCCCAAAAACGAGCTCGGCCGGAGGATGTTGCGCAAGCTCAAGATCTACCCCGGGCCTGATCATCCTCATCAGGCCCAAAATCCCATCCCCCTCGCCCTTTAAAGCGGACGGAGGTCACCCCGGACGGAGACAAAAGGCGGTTGGGGTGACCTCCATGGTCTTCGCCCGTGGTTCTTTCCCTGTATACCCTCTGGCATGGCTTTATCGCCGTTTATGCCCAATCCAGCATTGTGGGCAGCAAGGAGGGAGGGATGATGAGGAAGATCAGCCTCGTCGCAGCGGTGGTCCTGGGATTGGCCTTGCCCCTTTTCGCCCAGGGGTACTTCGAGGTCGTCCAAGGGACCACTAAGGTTGCCGTGGTGCCGTTCTCCGGCGCCAAAACGGCCCAGGAGTTCTATGACTATGACCAAGGCCAATCGCGGAGCCGCAACACCTTGGGCGAAGCGAACACGGCCGTGCTCTTCCTCTACCGAGAGCCGGCTGGCCAGCTTTTCCTCTTTTTTATCCTGGGCAAGGCCGAGGCCGGAACGGGTGGGAACGCCCGGTTCACCCTCAAAAACATCCCCATCGGCGCGGATTTCATCTTAAAAGACGACGCCTTCTACTTCCCCCTTTTCCCCGAGCTCAGCGACACATATACCCGCACTAACGGGGACTACACGGTGTACTGGGTGTGGGGCGATGGCCGCACCGACGGCGGCGTTTTCGGCCCCCTGGGGGAGGAGTTCCATCTCACCGTTGTCCCTGAAGCCCTAGCGGGCATTCAGCGCATCGTCTTCAAGTACGGAGACCTCAACAATCCAAAACGGATAGAACTCAACACCCTGGATCCCATCGAGATAAAAGGGATGCGGAATCAGCCGCCGGTGGCGAAGCTTGTGGTGAGCCCGGCTGCGCCGCGGGCCCGCCAGGAGGTCCTGTTCGATGCCTCCGGAAGTTACGACCCCGACGGGACGATAAAGGAATACCGCTGGGATTTCGACGGCGATGGCAAGGTCGACCTTCCAACTACCGAGCCCAAGGTCCGCTACACCTACCTTAGCGGGGGGACCTTCACCGTGGGCCTCACCGTGGTGGACAACACCGAAATGAGCACCACCATCACCTATCCCCTCTACGTTTCCCCCATCACCGTGCGGGTGACCAGGGAGATCTCCACCACTTATGCTACCCCTGGCTCCCTCTTCCGCGTTACCGTGACGATTAAGACGGACCAGGACTTAGTGGGTGTGGGCCTGGACGAGGACCCGCCGGCAAACTGGGAAGTCATCCCCATCCAAAACGCTGGGGCGATCTTCAACCGCCCATATGTGCAGTGGGTGTTCATGGACACCATCCGCGCGGGGACGGAGCGGGTCATCGTTTACGATCTCAAAGTCCCCCCTTCCGACCAGCTCGCTTCCGTGCGCTTGCCCCAGCAGTTCTGCATAACTGGGCTGTTCCAGGCCAAGGTCCCCGACCTTTCCTTGGAGGTGGAGGGCGAGACCTGCGTGATCGTGGACACTTGTCTTCCTGTGTTGGAAGCCGTGGCTCATCTTATCCCGCCGGAAAAACCCGGGGATCAAGATCGCCTTGACCTCCGCCTTTCCGAGACGATCACTGTGGACCAGCTGAACCGCGCGGGAGAGCTTTGGCGCACTGGTCAGGCCGTTCCCGGCACCTGTGGTGAGCAGCTCGATCTGGAGAGGATAAAACTCATCGCCGCCTATGCCTATTCCTGCACCCCCGTGGACGAACCCTTGCCTTCCTATCCCTCGGCGAACGTCAAGGCCCGCCGCACCATCCTTTACCCGATCCCCTGCGAGGCCGTGGTGATCGGGTTCTACGATAGCATGGGCAATGCCCTGGGCAATAAGTTCACGGTGAAGGTGGAAATCGAAACGGACCGCGACGTCCTCGGCGTTGGGCTTGATGAGGACCTGCCGGTGGGTTGGCGGGTGACCCCCATCCAAAACGACGGCTTTATCTACAAACCCGGGGTGGACCAGTGGGTCCTCCTGGACGTCCTCAAACCCGGTCGTCCCAAGACCATCATCTACGAGGTGACCGTTCCCCCGACCATCCAGGTGAAGAAGCCCCTGCCCGGCCCTTGTCCGGTACGGGACTTCCAGACCGTCGTGGGTCGGGTGGACACAGGCCTTCCCTGTCTGGAAATAGAGGTAACCGGCCAGAGCAAGGTCGAGCTCTCCGATTGCCTCAGCGTCCTTGCCGCCATCGCCAAATGGGATGTGGTCCGGGACACCATCGACCTCACCCTTTCCGACAAGATCACGTTCCCTCAGGTTCAGCGGGCCATCGCCTTCTGGCTGGAGGGGAGCCGTGTGCCGCGGACCTGCGACCCGGGAATTGTGGACTTCGAGACGATAAAAACCATCATCGCCTACTGGCTCACAGGTACACCGATTTGCGAGCCCTTGCCTGGACAGCCGCCGACCATCTGTGCGGGCCGGTGAGCCTTTGGGGGCTGATCTTCCTCGGGCGGCGGGGTTTTCCCCGCCGCCCTTCCCCTTCGGATAAGGAGGAGGAGATGCGAAAACTGAAGGCCTTCTTTTTGGCGTTGGTGGGGATCTCGTTTGGTGTTG
>FWWL01007937.1_pt1 | contig 13991 bp, 12 predicted proteins | sample 2228331 | NCBI WGS metagenome assembly FWWL01 (sample SAMEA103939775, study PRJEB20133) | metagenome
AGAAATCTGGGAGAGAGGAACGAAAAGAGAGTCAGGCAAAAATACAGAGAACATAGTATGCCAAAAAGCTCCTCCTATTAAAAAGCCACGTATCACTTGCATTATGCTTTCGGAAAACACTAGGCTATCAAGATGTTCTTCTTCTAGTGAATAACGCAACAAAACAATGAAATGCCCCCTAAATTTGGAAAAGATGAAGTATAAAGTTGGGAGAGAAAAAGGTCAAGCATTGGGCGAGAAAAACTCAAAATTTCACCTCTCATAATGACCTTCCTTTTGACTTGAAGTAGAGGTTTCCGCTAAACAGGTTGCACCTAAAGACCTCTCATACTGAATAGGGGACATGAAATTTAGAGCAAAATGCGGTCTTTTCTCGTTGTTGAAAACAAAAATAAAAAAATAATCAGATAAAAGTTTTCCTCGCGATTTTTGTATAAATCTCTAGAAAAAATTTTTCATTTTTTGGATTTTCGTGAGCATTTTTTATATAACAACGATGAGGAGGAAAACTATGCGAAAGAGTTTCAAAACAGCGATGATTGTTTTAAGCCTTGTATCTCAAATTTCTTCCCAACTTTGACAGTTGTGAGACGAAATTGAGGTATTTAAAAACGCTAAAAAAGTATCTTGAGAGGAAGCGAATTATCATCTTGTGCTGGATGAGGAAAGGATAGGCCAAGAGAAACGGTTTGATGGGTTTTATGTCATTCAGAAAGGACAATTTTCTCCGTTTTGAAATTTATCTGTTTGAGGAGTATTATATCATGGGCTATGTGGTGTTAAAGTCGGGAAAAATGCTGTAGCTAGGGTTGGTGGTTAACCGGTGTCCTTCCCACGAAAACAGGACAACCCAACGTCTTTAAAACATTATAAACTCCATGGAAACAAAAGGAAAGAAGTTTATCGTTTGTAGAAGCGAACTGGCTATTACCATTCCGCAGTCACCTGATACCATCCGAAAGACTGGAAAAGGTTGTACCTGCCCTCTCATTAAACTGTAGATAAGGAAATAGCAAGCTGTCTAGATAACAGGTTAAACGGTTAACCTGTGTTCCCATCCTTGGCTTATCGATGTCTGCTATTTCTCTTTCACAGTTTAGCAGCAACCTGCCCAACCATACTCTCGTCTATGATTCGTGCAAAGTTCAAATCACTTGACTTTTTGAGGGTAATACAATACAATAAACCATCAACATCAGGAGCCTCCCATGGTGTGGAAAAAAGTTACACTCGCCTACGAATACGAAGGTAAAAAAATAACCCTCAAAGGCACCCTTCCCCTCCGAACTGAACATATCTCCCTCGAATCCCAAGAAAATGCCCTGCTTCTCTCAACGAGAGTCCCTGTTCGTCTTCTTGCCCTGGAAGCTATCATTCCCTGGCCTTACACCAAACAAGACCACATCTTCGTCCATGGTTTCCAGAGCTGGTCTGACACCCGAGAGTTTACCCAACAGGAGAAACTCCCCGGACTCCCTCCAGGTCTCCGGTTTGCCTATGCCCAGTACCACCTTGAGTTTTATGGGGATTACCACTTCTGTACCTACACACGCAAGAGAGGACAACTCCACAGCCATGGTTGGACCCTCTCCGGGCATGGAAAACACTGGCAACTCATCGGTTCTCTGGACGAGGATTCGGCATACACTGTTTTTGAACACCACCCTCAAGGGGATTTTTTGCGTATCATCCGGGATGTAGAGGGATGGGAACTCCCCACTGGTACCACTACTCTCCTCTCCCTCTTTTTTACAAATGGAAATATCTGGGAAGCCCAAAAACGGTATTTTGAAACTTATGGTCTCAAGCCATCCCAGCTTCCCAAAATCAGTGGCTGGACCAGCTGGTACAACTACTACACCAACATCTCCGAGGAGATTATCCTTGATAACCTCAAAGCCTTCAAAGCAAAACAATACCCCATCAATATCTTCCAGATAGACGATGGTTATCAAACGGCTGTCGGAGACTGGCTCTCGTTGAAACCATCCTTTCCCCATGGTATGAAATATATCGCCAATGCTATACACGAAGCAGGTTTCCAGGCAGGACTCTGGCTTGCCCCTTTCATCTGTGAGAGCAAGTCCACCATCTACCAGAACCATCCCGAGTGGATTCTACGGTACGAGGATGGTTCTCCGGTGATTGCCGGCTACAGCGAAAACTGGAACGGCGACTTCTACGCCCTGGACCTCGACCACCCCGAGGTCAAAACCTACCTCACCCAGGTCTTCCACACAGTGCTCCACGAATGGGGATTTGACATGGTAAAGCTTGATTTCCTCTACGCAGCAAGCCTCAAACCCCATCGGGGAGAAACAAGAGCCGCCCGTATGGCACAAGCCCTCTCCTGGATATGCAACCTCTGCAGAGGCAAAACCATCCTCGGTTGTGGTGTTCCCATGACGAGTGCTTTTGGGAGGGTGGACTACTGCCGTATCGGGTGCGATGTAGGACTCGACTGGGAGGATATCCGCCCGGCGCGTATCCACTTCCGTGAGAGAATCTCCACCATCAAGGCTATTACCACTACCATTGGACGCTTTCCACTCAATCGTATGGGCTTCATCAACGACCCCGACGTGTACATCCTCCGGGACACCAACCAACATCTCTCCGATGAACAACAAAACACCCTCTACCTCGTCAACCAGCTCTTTGGTGGGCTTCTCTTTACCTCGGACAACATTGGTGAATACTCACCCCAGAAAGAACACCTCTACCGTCTTCAGTTTCCACTTGCCGAGCCAGTCCTCGAATCTCTCACCCAACACCATGATATCTACCACTTCCGCCCACGCTCAAGTTACCTTCAGGCTGTTGGTCCTGTCAGAGTTTACAGCTCCTATTACACCGGCTGGGTAAAACTCCCCTTTTGCCGTGCCTTTCTCATCATCAACACAGGACACAAAACCATCAAACAGAAACTTCCCGATGGGATATTTTTTGACCCTCTTTCGGCTCGCTATCATCACAAAACCTACACCGTTCCCCCCTATGCAACACGACTATTGCTCCATTTTATCCCCTCGGAAAACTGGCAGTACGGAGGAAGTACAGAACACATCTTCCCAGGGAGTGGCTTTGTCTCACTCTCCTGTGACACTCATCGTCTCTCATACGAACTCCACCCACATACTGCCCCTTATGGGAGCCTCTTTCTCATTTCTCTTCAGGATACTCCCATCGAATACCAGGGAGAACCCCTGCTTACCGAGAAACATCCGTTGGGATTTTTCTTCACCAGGATAAAACTTTAGGAGGAACATCATGACAGACATTCGTTTTCCCGATGATTTTCTCTTTGGCACAGCTACGGCAGCCCTCCAGATCGAAGGCGGTGACACAAACAACAACTGGTACCGCTGGGCAGAGCAAGGACACATCAAAGACCATACCTCCCCCATACGAGCCAACGACCACTGGAAACGCTTCAAAGAAGACATCGAGCTTTTAGCCGAGATGGGGGTACAAACCCATCGAATGGGGCTTGAATGGAGCCGCATCGAACCCGAACCAGGGAAGTTCTCTCGAGAGGGTATCGAACACTACATCGAGGAAATCTCCCTCCTCAGAAAACACAACATCCGTCCTCTCGTCACCCTGTATCATTTCTCCCATCCCCTCTGGTTTGAGGACAATGGTGGCTGGGAAAACGAAAAGAGTATCAGTGATTTCCTCCGCTATGTGGAGTTTGTTGTCACCAATCTCAAGCATCTTGTAAGCGATTGGGTCACCATCAACGAACCCAATGTCTATCTCTCCTACGGCTATGTTCTTGGCTCCTGGCCTCCAGGAAAACAGGACAGCAACGCCATGCTCCGGGCAGGAAGAAACCTCTCCCTCGCCCACATCGATGCCTACAAACTCATCCATTCCCTCAGGCAAACAGAAAAAGACCCCACCCTGGTAGGGGTGGCTCACCATTTGCGGGTCTTTTCCCCTCTCTGTCCTCTTTCCCCCCTGGATCACCTCAGTGCGTTTCTCAACGATTTTGTATTTCAGGGGATATTCCTCGAGGCCATGGGAAGAGGACGATTCCTTCCCCCACTCGGCTCCGGCTACCCCAGGGGCAAGGGAAGATACCAGGACTTTGTCGGCATCAACTACTACTCCAGAGACAAGATTCAATTCACCTGGAACCCACCAGAACTCTTTGCAAAACGCCTGGTAACCCGGGGATCTCCCACAAACGACCTTGGATGGGAGATTTATCCACGAGGGCTCTCAATCCTCATAAAACGTCTGTGGAAACGCTACCAGCTCCCCATATTCATCACCGAAAACGGCACCTGTGATAGAGACGATCGTTTTCGCTCCCAGTTCCTCTACGATCACCTCAAGGAGGTTGCTTCGGTTATCCAACAGGGCATCCCTGTCAAGCGATACTATCACTGGACCTTCATCGACAACTTTGAGTGGATCGAGGGAGAATCTGCTCCCTTTGGTCTGCTAGCCAACGACTACGAAACCCAGAGACGTTCCTGGCGAAACTCGGCACGGTTTTACCAGCAGATATGCCAGACCAAAAGCATCACGAGTGACATGGTAGCCCAGTATCTCCCCCACCAAAGTTACAAACCCTTACGCTAAACTGTACATACTATTTACCGATAAATATAAAAGATACAAACATACACTATGCGAGGGTCACTATGAATGAACAAGCCCAAATCCTTGTCGAACGTATCATAGCCTTTCTCGAAGAAGATGAAAAGGTTCAACTCCCCTATTTCCTCTCGAAAATCAGGGAACTCCAAAAAGACATATCCAAGAAAGAGAGCTTTTTCTCTTCCCTTCTTGCCCTCTTTGTGCATTACAACTTCTCAGAAGAAGAGGCTTTCAATCACTGGATCCACATTGTAGAGCATGCGGAGTTTCTTACAGCCAAACTCCAGCGTCCCGTCGGACTGAGGCTCCCGATTGTGGATTATTTCATCAACTACAATCGCCTCATATCCCATCCGATGGTTATTGAGTTTCATCTCTTCAAACAAACCGAAGAAATGGCCATGGTAGACAGTCTCACCGGGGTTTTCAACCGCCGATACATGGAACTCAGCCTCCAGAAAGAGATCAACCGAAGCCTCAGGTATGACAAAAAATTCTCCGTTCTCATTCTCGACTTAGACGATTTCAAAAGAATCAATGATAGCCGTGGACACCTCTTTGGGGACGAGGTTCTCAGGCGGTTTGCTGAGTTTGTACGATCCCACATCCGACTCGAGGATGTACTCTGTCGCTATGGGGGGGAGGAGTTTTTGATCCTTCTCCCAGAAACTGATAGCGACAGGGCTCGTTATTTTGCCGATCGAATCATACGCCGTCTTCATGACCATCCCTTCTTCTCGGAACACGGTGTCCACTTCAGTGGAGGTATCGCTACCTTTCCTGATATGGGAGGCACTATTCCGGATCTTCTCGCGCAGGCTGACCGTGCCCTCTACCAGGCAAAATTTGAAGGAAAAGACAGGGTCATCATTGCCCCCAAGGACCGTCGCAAACACATCCGCCATCCCCGTCAGTGGGAGGTATGGCTCACCTACCGACAAGAAAACCAAACCATCAACGAACATACCTTTACCGAAAACGCTTCTCTCGGCGGCATTCGTATCATCTCGCGACACGTCCTCTCCCTCGAGATGCCCATCCACATCCAGATCAAAAAATCCCACTCCCACAAAGAACCCACTCCCCTTGAAGGAACACTTGTCTGGGGGAGAAAAATCGACGAACACGAATACGCTTACGGGATAGCCTTTAACCATCTCTCAGAAAAGGATATCGACGACCTCTCCCTTGATCTCCCCAAGAGCAACCTCTACAGCGATATGTAAGAACGCAGATCAAGCCTCATCCTGTATCCATCCTCATCTCCGTAGTAGCCGGGCAACTCTTTGACAATGACAAACCCCAATCTGGTATAGAGCCTGATGGCCGGTGCATTGGAAACCCTCACCTCAAGATGACAGAAGCGATACTCCTCTGAAAACTCCCTGAGTTTTCTATGAAGATACTCCTCCGCTATACCCCTACCCCGAAAATCAGGAAGCACAGCTATCGAATACAGCCTCACCACACGGCTTCCTTTCCGTGTCATCCAGCACCCCCATCCTGCTCTCTCCCCATCAAACACCACAACCTCAGCCAGTACCGACCCATAAGGATTGGAGAGGAGCTTGCGAATCTGCCAGCGAGGGAAGGCGTCTCCTCTTCCAAAACACTTTCTCTCGATAGCTACAATCGTCTCCTCATCTACCATGGAAGCCTGATAAAATGAGACTCCCATCATTCCCTTCCCCAATACTCAAGCACCCGCTTCACCAGATCACGCATCTGCTGCACACCCCGTGATGCCACCTCCAGCACCGCATGATGATTGGGAATATGACCACCCAGCCCAGCCGCCCGATTGGTCACGAGAGAAAACCCACACACCCTCAAACCAAGAAATCTCCCCATAATCGCCTCCTGAACAGTTGACATCCCCACCAGGGTTGCCCCAAGTATCTTCAGAGAACGGATCTCGGCCGGTGTCTCATACTGCGGTCCCAGTACCCCCGCATAGACCCCTGTGGGTACTCCAAGGGTATGCAAATAGTTGATAACATCCCGATCATACACCTCCACCATCGGCACAAACCTTCCCGGAAGTGGACACCCCACCAGAGGTGATGTCCCCTGATGGTTGATATGATCCTCGATCAAGACCACCGATCCCACCTCATACTCTCCTATACCCCCAGCCGCATTGGTGAGAATAACCCTCTTCACCCCCATTCGCGCCCACAACGCCAGCCCATAGACAACCTCCAGCGGATGATATCCCTCATAGAGATGCACCCGCCCGAGAGAAAAAACCACCCTCTCCCCTCCTACCCAAGACACCACATACTGACCAGGATGCCCCTGCACCAGACTCCTCGGATGATAGTCAATATCCTCAAAAGCTATCGTCTTCTTCTCATTCCCAAGCCTCGACACCTCAAAAAGCCCAGAACCAAGCACCACAAGAGTCGTAGGTGCCTCACCAATATCCTTTAACGACTCAAGCGAACACTCGAGGCGATTCTCAAAGCTCTTCCAATCCATTGACTACCTCCACTGCAGTTAAAGGAAGCACCAGTTCTCCCAGATCCACCATAGCATTGATAAACCCTATCTGGGTATACCGAGAGAGATCCCCAACGGTTATCTCCCGTTCCACTATACTGCGTTTCTCAAGACAAAACCGCCTCTGTACCCCATTCAAAAGATAGGTCGTCGGTGTTACCCATTGCTTTCCATCAGAAAAAACCACATTACTAAAAAGACTATCTGTGATATATCCATCACAGGAAAACACCACCATCTCCCCTTCGCCACAAAGAGCAGCATACTTCTCAAACTCAGCCCGATCAGTAGACTTGTAGGGGTACCTGACAATCGCTTCCACTATCTTGACCCTCTTTATCTGCCTGAGTGTATACGGCTCATAGAATATCTGATACCCCTCCCTCCCATAGACAAACCGACACTTTGTTCTCGTTTCTACCCGGGGCACAGGCTGAAGGAGCCGCTTGAGATCCCAGGGCTTTGCCTCAGGATAAAACGCAGCAAAAACCTCATTCAAACGTTTCTGATGATACGCAAGCAGCTGAAAACCATTCCTCTCCAACCGAAGAGTTTCAAAAAACGGGTACATATACCTTCTCCAGCAGTTCTTGATATTCCCGTTGGGCATCACTATACACCATCACACCACCCCCAGATTTATAAAAAATCCCTTCTTTCATCTTTTCCAGGTAACGGATCATGACAGCACTCACCAGACACCTCCCATCAAACACACCAAACACCCCTGTATACCATCCACGATCATACCCCTCAACCTCCGCGATAATCTCACACGCCCGTGGCTTGGGAACACCGGTCACTGATCCCGCCGGCAAGATCGCCTCAAAAACCTCACCCATCCCTATATCGGGATGAAGCTCCCCCTCGATATGCGAACTCGTCTGGTAGAGCTCGCCACGAGCATGAACCACCCTCTCCCAGTAACGGTAACGCTTCACCTCTACCCGACGACACACCTGCCCCAGATCATTGCGCAGAAGATCCACCACCGCCACATGTTCAGCCGCCTCCTTGGGGTCGCCATAGAGTTGTCTGAGGTTCTCCTCCCTCTCAGCCGAGATCGTCCCCTTCATAGGGAACGTAGCGATCCTTTTCCCCTCTATAACCACAAACGTCTCCGGGGAAAACACCAAAAACTCATCCCGTATCCCCAACACAAAAGGGGATCGTACGGTGTGCGCCACCTCCCACAGATCGCGAGAAAGCCTCACCTCTGTCGGAAAGGTAAGGTTCAACAAGTAGTTTTCCCCTGCCCGCTGGTAGCTCTGAACACGCTCAAAAGCCTCCCGATACCTCTCCCAGCTCACCGGAGAGACCACCTCAAGAGCCACAGGGAGAGACACAGGTTTTCGATTGGTCAACTCTCCTACCTGGTAGATCACTGTCGGCGGCACATCCACCAGTCTCCAGAGCCTCACCTGCTCTCCCCTCGAGTCCACCACAAACAAAAAGGGCACACCCTTCTGGTACCATTCAGTAAGCCGTTGTCGTACCTCGCTGGAAAAATGTATCATTGAGAAAGTTTTTTCTCCTCCTCAGCCAAAAACTCCAATCTCTCCAGTAAAGGTGGATGACTATACGTCATCTTCACCACAAAGGGATGCACATGAAACGGAGAAAGATTCTCTTTATAGAGCTTGATAAGAGCTGACTGGAGTGACTTAGCCCCTCCCATCGTCTTCACCGCATAGCTATCAGCCTCCCTCTCCCGTTTCCTCGAAAAGTACGCCCCCAACGGCTCAAAAAACATCTCTATCCCCATAGCAAAAACCCCTAGCCAAAACACCTCAGCAAAAAATCCCTTCTCCGAAAGAGCGATCGGTTGCACAACACCAAAAGCCTGTGAAAACCAGCGATACTGAAGCACCACATAAACCAGATACAGCCCCACCAGTGAAATCACCAGAGAAGCAAGAAACTGCTTCAAGATATGATGTCTTTTCCAGTGCCCAAGCTCATGAGAGAGGATCGCCAGAATCTCCTCCATCGAAAAGTTCGCAAGCAACGTATCAAACACCACGATCCGTTTCACCCGCCCAATCCCTGTAAAATACGCATTCGAATGCTTGGTTCTCCTCGAGGCATCCATCTTCAATACCGCCTTCACACTCACTCCCTGCTTTTCTGCCCAGGCCAGGATGGGCTCACCGTACTCCTTCTCCAGGGGTTCATACTTGTTAAAGAGGGGATCAATCACATACGGTGCAATATAGATCACGAGAATATCAAAAAGTGTATACACCACCCAGGCTACAAACCACCACAACGCTGGCATTCCCTGAATCACTGACAACACAATCCAAAGCAGAGGAAGTTCCAGAGCCACAGAGAGCACAAGCCCCTTTATCAGGTCCGTGATCCATGTTTGCCATGTCATGGTATTAAACCCAAACCTCGCCTCCAGCACAAAATCCTCATACAGATCCCAGGGGATACTCACCACCATAAAAAACAGGGTCGAAAGCCAGGTAAGCACAATACCCGTCCATACAAAAGACAGGTTCCAGCTCAAAACAAGCTGGTAGAGCCAGAGAAACCCTCCACCAAATACCCACCACACCATCATCGCAAAATCAAACACACTCGACCATGTCCCATACCGCATTCTGGCCATGGTATACGCCTCGATCTTTTCCATATCCTCAGGGGAAAAAGCCCCCTCAAGAATAGGTGGGATCTCCTTATGATGCTTTTTAAGATAGGAATAACCAAGATACCTCAGGTACTGTTTCCAGAGAAACCTCACCACCGTTAACCCAAGTGTTAACCAAAAAAGCCAGCGATAATCTGTCATAGACACTCCTTTTCACTATTCAAGAGTTGTATCAAACCAGTACTCCGTCTCCCATACCACATCCTCGAGAAGATGATGACGCTTCATAAAAGCCTTCATCTCCCCTGGAAGAGGAGCCACCACACGAAAACCCTCACCAGAGGGCAGAACACCACGCACTTCATAGGCATGGAGATACTGTTGGGATGCCCCACGGAGTTCCCTTTTTTTCAGTTTTTTGGGACCGTAGAGTCTATCCCCCACAAGCGGATACCCAATCCTGGACATCTGGATACGAATCTGATGCTTGCGACCTGTATGAAGTCTCACCCCTATGAGAGTATAATCATCACCCTCACTCAGTTTCACCACATCCATCACAGCAAGCTTCTGCTCCAGGTAGTCCCTCAGTGTTTTGTGTTTGAAGGGTATGATTCCCTGGCAGATGGCCAGATAGTACTTTTCGACCGTCTCTTCCCATCTCGTTCGATAAAACTCGACAACCCCCTGCCCTTTTCCAAAGAGGACAATACCAGACGTATCCCTGTCCAGTCGATGAAGCGCCCGAATAGCACGATTCTGGTACCATCGCTGGAGTTGCGCCTCGAGAGAACCAGCGTCCTCAGTGACCACCATTCCTGCCGGTTTATTCACAGCGAGAACCCACTCATTCTCCAGGAGTAGAAGAGACGGTTCAAATCCAACCTTTTTCTCCTCCTGGATTTCTACCCTGTCACCCCGCCTCAGTTGATGCGTCGCAATCCACACCAGCTGTTTATTGACAAACACCCGCTTCGCATCCAGGAGCTCTTTTGCTTTTTTTTTAGAAACACCGAGTTGTTCTGCGACAAAATCCCGAAGAAGCATCGGATACAAACATTCAAACCGCTGCATCAAATACCCGCTCCCTGATCAAAGGTTACATCCCTTGGTTGGGTTTGCAAAATCTTCTGTCCTGGTGGCACATCCTCCGTGACCCAGACATTGCCTCCTATCACGGCTCCACGACCTATGGTAATCCTCCCCAGGACTGTCGCACCAGAGTAGATGATCACATCATCCTCCACGATTGGGTGACGAGGTATTCCCTTGATAGGATTCCCATACTCATCTTTGGGAAAACTTTTTGCCCCAAGCGTTACCCCCTGATAGAGACGCACATTTTTTCCTATGATACAGGTCTCTCCTATCACCGTACCCGTCCCATGATCGATAAAAAAGTACTCCCCTATGGTTGCCCCGGGATGGATATCAATCCCCGTCCTCGAATGTGCCATCTCCGAGATGATACGTGGGATCAATGGTACCCCTAGCTTCAATAGAGCGTGCGCCACTCGATGGTGAAACAACGCCAGAATACTCGGATAACAAAAGATGGTCTCTCCTTTGTTTTTCGCTGCTGGATCCCCATAGTACGCCGCCTCAACATCCGTGGCCAGCAGTCGCCGTATCTCAGGCAACATCTCAAGAAACTGTTTTACCACATTTATCGCCTTTCGTTCACAGTCAGCACAGACCTTGCGTTCCCCCGAGCAATCAAAGCAGAACCCCCGTTTCACCTGTTCAGTCAGCCTTTTATACACCTCGGTAATGGTTGAACCAATATAAAAAGGCATGGTGACCGCATTCACCTCTGACGAACCAAAATACCCGGGGAAAAGTACCCCCTTCAAAAGCTCAAGGATCTCCTCCAGTTCAGTAACCGAAGGCATGGGAACATCCCTATAGGCATAATGATAGAGCTGGGCATACGAAGACTCGTCACAGAGCCTCTCCACAATACGCTGCAGAAACACCTTGTCCGAAAACATACAGACCTCCTTGCCCATTTAGTATAGGCAAAAAAGTCCAAAAAAGCAAACTCTTTTAGTTGGATTTCTGGCGAAGATGGGTGAAATTATCAAACACATCTGGAACAAGATACTTTTCTGCGGGATACTCATACACCGCCACATCAATCATCATATCCACACGCTCATAGATGTGATACGCGAGCGTCTTAAGTTGAGCCTGGAGAAGCTGCTTGTCATACTGTGGAACCACAAACACAAACTGAAGATAACTCTTTCTTGCTACCAAGATAGGATAATGGAGCTCTTTTTTGATCATTTCGCTTACCACATGAACAATCTTTTTCTTAGAAGAATGTGGTAAACCATGAAGGCTTTCTGGCAATTTAAAAAATCCGAAAACAAAGGGAATTTCATTGACGATAAGTGTCTCCACCTCCTCATGGAGATATTCAAAGAGATACAGACCATTGAGAAGATTCAATCGGAACATCATCTGCCGAAAATCCTCGAGCCGGCTTTCTTTCACCATGGTGGATCGCTCATAGATCACATCCAGATAACGGATAGCCAGAGCCACAATCTCCTCATCCCACTGCTTGCCAGCCCCCTCTCGAAAAATCTCTTCCACCTGATCAAGGGGAAGTGCCTTCCGGTAAGGCCTATCCGAGGTCATGGCATCAAAAGCATCTGCCACCGCAATCACCCGCGCACCCAGGGGGATATCTTTGCCCTTCAAACCATAGGGATACCCACTACCATCCAGATACTCATGGTGAAAACGTATCCATGGCACAATATCCTGCAGGTTCTCCACCTTGGCCACAATATTAGCCGAAAAATCAGGGTGCAACTTCATAATCGAATATTCCATCTCATTGAGAGGCAAAGGTTTCAAGAGAATCGCATCAGGAATACCCACCTTCCCTATGTCATGAAGAAGCGATGCAACACTCAGTTTCTCAAGCTCATAATCATCCCAATGGAGATGACGGGCAAGCTCCACAGCGTAGGTGGCGACACGCATCGAATGACCGGTGGTATAACTATCCCTCGTTTCGGTAGCGTTTACCAAAGAGGTCACGATATCAATATTCATCTTCTTGAGTCGTTCGCTGCTTTCCACAATATAGAGGTAGTACTCATTCTTTTCAAGGATAAAGGCAAACTCATTGGCAAAGTTCTCCAGCACATCAGTCATAAAGTACAACACCGGCTTCGGCTCGTCAAAAGCCAGACTGATGAAACCACGAACAGTATTATTCTTAATAAGAGGGACACTTACTACCATACAGAGTGGGGAAACTACCCGTTCCAGATCCGATGCCAGTGCACCCAGATCCTCCTGAGGATTATCCGTGATCTGGAGCCGCTGTTCACGAATCAAACGCTTGTAGAAAGGGATGTGTTCAACATAGATCTCATGATGTTCACCAAGATAAAGAGAATTAAGTCCATACGAGGCATAGTGCCCCCACCTTCCATGGGTAAAAAGCCGCATAATGGCCGCACGTGCTCCCAAAAGCTCCGCAATCTTATGAAGAATACGCTGGGCAGAGATCTTCGCCGAGGATTCGTTGATGATATTCTTCGCCACAGTGTCAAGAATCTGCAGAGCCGAAGCAGCCAGCACATCCTTTTGTTTGATAAGGGAATGCACCTGTTTTAGCTTTTCTGGAAAATCTGCCCATATAAGAAAAAGCGTCTCATCTCCCCTGACCTTTTGCATCATCAAAGGTAACTCATACTCCCCCGCAAAATGGGCAGGAAAATGAAGGTGAAAACGCCAGAACGCCTGCTGCTCCGTCGCGGATGTCGTACGAAGTTGATGTAACCCCTCGACAACCACAGAACGCAAAGAGTCCAGGATCTCTGTACCCTCAAGAGACCGCAAAACTTCACCTAGAGGATGCTGATACTTCAACTCCTCTCCCCACCACAACGCTAAAAGCTCTTTCATCTTCTCACACTCTCTTTCCGGTTTCTGCCATCTAATGGCAAGCAAAATTCATGCCAAAAAGAAAACTTCCCGGCACTGGCATAAATATCGATATTTTTTGAGTTAAACTTGAGCCATATTCTGAGTGAGGTAGAAAAGATTTTTTAGAAATGCACAGGAAGTGCGGGATGCACAAAATAAGTTCACCAAAATGCACTGTGCATTATAGTATTTTTTGATATCGAATAAATTCATCACGAAATATATTATAGGGAAAAGAAGAAAAAAAGTCAACTCAAAAACAATCGCTTTAACAGAATTTTCTCGATGTTTTTTTGACGATCAGCAAAAAAATACCTATTTTTATGAAAAA
>FWWL01007940.1_pt1 | contig 13990 bp, 12 predicted proteins | sample 2228331 | NCBI WGS metagenome assembly FWWL01 (sample SAMEA103939775, study PRJEB20133) | metagenome
GTCCAGGCTCTGCCTATCATGGAACTAATGTTTGGGCAACGAATCTTTCAGGAAATTATAACAATGGTGCAGATGAAGCTATTGAAAAGCAAGCTCTATTAAATCTAAGTTGCCCAGGATGCACCAATTATTACCTTAGATTTTATCATTGGTATTATACAGAAACAGGTTATGATAGTGGATGGGTTGAGATAAATACAGGTGCTGGATGGGTTAAAATAACTCCGAGCTATCGTGGTCAATCAAATGGTTGGATTTTTACACAATTAGATTTAACGTCTTATGCTAATCAAAATATAAGGTTTAGATTTAGATTTAAGAGCGATGCTTCGGTTGTATATGCAGGATGGTATATTGATAGTGTTAGTGTAATTGGGGCAAATCTCACATCTACTCAAATTGCGTTCTATGATTTTAATGCTAATGATGGTGGATGGACTGCGACTCAATCACTATCTTCAACAGATCCATATATGCTAAGCAACAATTATTTAGAGTGGTATATTGATATTTTATCTGCGAATGAGTTAGGAACTTATACTGCAAGAACAGGTCCTGCTCATCCATTTGGAATAATAAGTGTTTTATATGGAGCACAGTATTTACCCCCTAGTGCCTGGTCAAGTTGGACAACAATTAGATCACAGGCAACATTTATAGATTATATTACTAAGACTGGTAGTGCAACAGCACCTGCCCCTTATACTTCTGTTCAATTAAAACCTTATGCCCAAACTATTATATGTGAACCAGCTATACCAAGACTTACAATTATTTATAATGTTAATGCCAATGGCGATAACTTTACTACAAAAGAGATATTCTGGATAGTGGGCAGTGATGCTAATAACACAAGATTATGGCATAGAACTGTAATAATAAATAATGCACCAAATCAGAGAGCTTATGGTGTAAGATGGGAATACGATACTCATGTTGGAAACACTGATCACCCTGCGCATTTCAGATGTGATTTTTATCCATCTAATAATTTAACTTGTTCACCTCAGGTTACATCTGAGCAGACTGTGAATCCAGTTTCAAATACATTTGACTTTTTAAGAGAAAGCGATAGTGATCCACCTAGTGCTTATCATTTATTTGCGGTTTATGCAGATGGTGGAGCTCAAACAGGAGTAACGCCACCTAACTTCGCTCAACACATAAGATGGCCAGATGCTCATAATTATACATGGGATCAGGGTGTTGATGGTGAGGATATAAGTCTTTCAAATGGTCTTGATAATGCATTTAACTATTTCTTTAATCCTGTGTTTGTTAATCCAAATGATAGCGTAGTATTTCAACATTTTATAGGTTCTCCTGAAAGTGTCACTCCTGTTAGTAATGATGAAGCCAAAATTGGAAATAATGTGATAAAAGTAGTTAGAACTGAGAAAGGCTTTAATATCTACTACGATGGGAATAGTCCAATTTCAATTAAAGTTTTTGATATAAGAGGCTCACTAATAAGAGAAATAAGTTTGAATAAGGGTAATAACATTGTTAATGTTAAGAGGAGTGGTCTTTATATAATTAAGGGTAATGGATTTACACTAAAAGTAGTTAGGTGAAGTGTAATATGTTTAGGGGCGAATGGTTGTTCGCCCCCTTTTCATTAGATGTTAATAAAAGCTATATGATAAACTTAAAGTGCTTCTTAGCCCCTCAAATGGAGGTTCATATCTACAAATACCTGATGAACACACGATATCTCCTGAAAATGAACCATATCCAAAACTAATTAGAATACCTTTCGTATTATCAAATTTTATTTCAAAGAAATAATCGTATTTATCAGAGTTCAAATACATTCTATAGTTAAATGAAGTTGTTAGGTATTTGTAAATAAGGCCTATTGAAAAAAATGGTTGGCTTTCGCTCTTTCTATTTCTATATTCCAAAAGTCCCAAAATTCCCTTATATTTAAACTCAAAATTAGCATTGTAATCATCTAAATTTTGATTTAAGGAAAATAGCCTATAAAATCTAATTTTGTAATCTAAAATCAAATTTGAATAAAAACTTGCACTATAAAAATCAAGCAGATTTCTATTTAAGGATTTATCATAGCTTTTTGCCACTTCTAATAACAAACTCTTTTGGCTATAACTTATTGAAAAACCCATCTCATCCCTTCCAGAACTTGCTAAAAGTCCATAACTATTCACAGTTGCAGGAATATTGAATTTTTGAAATAATTTATCGTAGTAATTGTAATCCAATTTAAAGTTCCAAAAATTAATTGATAGAAATAAGCCATAACCTTCATTATTTGAAAATGTGAATATATCATAACCATTTCTATATGCAAGTTCCAAAAATAAGAATGGAAGCTCGATATAAAAAGAGCCTAAAAACCCATAATCATTACTTTTATAATACAATCCATTAAAGCCAAAGAACTTATATTGAAAATAAGAACCTAAAATGTAAGTTGTATCAGTATCAGATGTATAGTAAATCCACCTTCTCTTTATACCACCATATATTGAAAGATAATAATAGTTTAAATTTATTCCTCTTAAAAAGCTTTCAAGGATTGCCTTTTCATCATAGGAAAGAAATAAACTAAGACCCCTACCAAATGAAATTGTATTATCACCAATTGTAAGAAATTTATATTTCAGATAACCTCTAAAAATGGATAGATTGTAGTTTTGACCATAAATGATGGAAGGACTTCTATAATCTCTAAGTTCAATATATGAGGAAATATCAACATAATTAAATTGCCCTATAAGACTTATAAAATTCCTTAAACTATCGGAAAGCCATAAATTATTACTTATTGAGAAGAAAAAACTCATTGGATAGAGCTTTTTATCATTTCTATTACATTGGGATGATAACCTGTAATTTTCTTCTTAATTTTTAAATTCTTATCCAAGACGATGATCGTTGGAAGTCCAACTACACCATACTTAGATGCAATTTTCTTTCCATCATCAATTGATATTATGAAATTCCAATCCCTACTTTTACTTATCTGCTTGATTTTTTCAACATCTCTTTTGGTATCAAGGCTTATAGCAATCAGTATAAAATTAGTGTCATTTGAGAATGCCTTATTTAATTTATCAAGCTCTTCATCGCAATGCTGACACCATGTAGCCCAAAAGTCCAAGATAATGTTCTTTTGAAATTTTGAAATATCGTAGCTTTTGTTATGAATATCAACAATTGTGAAATTCAAAAGAAAGCTTATCATTGCACATTCACTCTCCCTCTTATGATCTTATATAGATTTTTGTTTTCTATTAAGACTTTCATATCAATAATTGCACTTTCATTAGTAGTAGCAATAGCACCGAAATAGAACAAGCTATCTCCCGTTTCATAATTTGGTAATAAGCTATCAGCTAAGCTAGTAGAGTTTCTACAAACACCTTTAAAGCATAAGGTAGGTATCCAGTCCCTACTAAAAGCTTTCAGATAAAATGAAATTTTAAAGCACAAAAAATTCACGAATGGGCATTTTAGCCTTTAAAATTTTAAAAATGTATGTTAAAAAGACTACAATTGTAAATAAGCTTGGTATTCATGCAAGACCTGCTACAAAAATATGTGAAATTGCAAATAGATTTATATCTGAAATTTACATAGAAAAGGATGGAATAACTGCAAATGCTAAGAGTATTCTTGGTATTCTAATGCTTGTTGCTCCAAAGGGAACTGAACTTTTAGTAAGAGCGGAAGGTCCCGATGAAGTGGAAGCGGTTGAGAGTATAGTGAAAATTATAGAACAAGGATTTGGAGAGGAAATATGAAACTTAAGGGTATATGTGTAGTGGAAGGCAAGGTTTTTGGTGAAATTTTTATATTAGAAAGTCTTAGTGAAAATTCAATGGAAAATGTTCGCTTTGAGCAAATAGAAAGTGTGTTAAATCAATACATAAACTATTTACTTGAGGAGATTGAAGGCTTAGATGAAAAATACAAAGAGTATATTAGATTTTATGTAAGTCTTTTAAGGAGTAAAACTTTCATCGAAGGTATAAGAAGTAAAGGTATTAGTTTAGCAATAGATGAAATCACCGATATAATAGAAAATTCGAATAATGAACATTTTAAGGACATTTCAAGCGAGTTAAAATTTTTAAAGGATGAATTATTAAATTTCATAGCTGGTAAAGTTGATAATGTTCAATTTAGTGAAAACAGTATCATCGTTGCAAAGAATTTAACTATTAGGCAAAGCTTAAAAGCTGTAAAAAGCAATATAAAAGGTGTAATCCTTGAAACAAGTGCTTTAACATCTCATCCTATTTTGGTTTTGAAGGATAAGGGGATACCAACAGTTATTGGATTAGAAAATGTCTTAGATATTGCAAAAAATTATAAATATGCACTTATAAATGGCAATGAGGTTGAGTTTGCAAATGAATTTAGAGATATTCAGCAAGGCAAAATTTATTTAAGCTTTTATAATGATGAATTTAAGATGAAGGAAAAGGGAAGTGTGAAAGTTCAGTTAAATATAGATTTTCCAAGTGAGGTTGAAAATATTAAGGGTTTTGATATTGGATTATTTAGAACTGAATACTTATATCTAAACGGTATTATAAGCAAAAATGAACAGAAGGATATTTATGAATATATGAGCGAAAAAATTTATCCTAAGACATTAACCATTAGATTATTTGACCTTGGAGGAGATAAGGTTCCCTTATCAATTGAAGATAAACATGTAAGAGGTATAAGATATCTACTAAATTACAATAGGGAGCTTCTCAATAAGCAAATTAATGCAATAAAACTAGCAAATAGGCTTAAAAATATAAAAGTTCTGATTCCTATGGTATCATCAATTGAAGAAGTAATTGAAGTTAAAAAATTATTTCAAGACATTGAAATTGGAATAATGATTGAAACACCTTCATCTGCACTACTAACAGATAGGTTTAAGAAATTTGTTCAATTTTTTAGTCTTGGAACAAACGATCTAAGTCAATATACACTTGCAATAGATAGAAATAATATAAGTTTTCAACAATTTCACCCAAGTATATTCAGACTTATCTATTATTCATTTTCTAAATCTAGACCAAAGCTTTTTAGTGTATGTGGTGATATGGCAAGTAATGATCTTGGATTATTGGCACTTCTATCATTTGGTGTTAGAACAATTTCAATACCAATTTCATATTTAAATAGAGCAAAAGAGATTATTGAAATGTTAAATAACGAAGTTCTTTCGCAAATTTCAAGGAAAATTATAACTGCATATAGACAGGAGGAGATTTTATCATGCTTGAATTATTACTTGGATATCTTATCAAGATAAATGATGATAACGTATCTTTAATAAAAACGATAGAGCTTGAAAGTGGAAATGTTCTTATGATTGGAAACAGGTTAAATGAAAATAGTATAGGTGAAATTGCTATTCTAAAATTTTCAAATGGTGGTAATATCTTACTTTCAAAATCCATCTATTCAGATAATAGTTATCTTATTTCTTATGATGCAGTTTATAAAAATGGTAAAGTTTATATCATTGGAACAATAGATATTGAAAATGAGGGGAATAACATATTATTTGTAGTTGTTGATACAAGTGTGAATCTCATAACATCAAACTATTTCTCCATTCCAAATTATGAAAACCCAAGTGCGGCTAACTCTATAAATGATAGAATCTATGTAGTTGGGACATCTGCACCAGCAGGATTGATAAAACCATTCTTTTTAATCATTGATACACTTGGAATTCCAGAAATTATGAAATTGGGTTTTCTAATGCCTTCAACGATGAAATTAAAAGGTCTTTTTATAGAAGATAATGAATTATACGTTTTTGGTGATTACTTTGAAAACAAAAGAAAATCAATTATTTTAAAATTTGATAGTTTATTTAACTTCATTGAAGGGAAAGAAATTTATGATACTATTTTAAATCTAACAACTTATGGATTCTCAAAGAAAGGTGATAGCTTATTTATATTGTTTAACAAGTTTCTTTTAAAATTTAGGAGCGATTGGAAAGTTTTGAATACTAAAGGTTTATCAAGTCTTTTGCCAAGGTTTTTGAATTATTCAAATGAGCTTGAAATTTTTGGACTTTATAATAACAAGCCGTTTTATTATACAATTGGTTATTTCCCAATTCTAAACTATGTTAATATAAAAGCAAACGACCTGAAATATGCAGATGAGTTTGTTATTTTTAATTCAACAAGTGATTATGTGTTTTATAAAAATACAACAGGTTGCGATACTATTAAGTCTCAGATGTTTAATTTAAGTGATACAATTGTAGATGTTAAGATAAAGAATTATCAAGCTAACTTCCAAACTTTCTCAATACCTTATTCAAGTGTAAATTTAAGTATAAAAGATATAACTATTTCACTTTCATATATATGTCCATCTAGCAATTATAAAGAATTTGAAGTTTCAAAGGATAAGTTTTACGACGTTTATAAATTAGATGGAACATATTTAGGTAAATTTAAAGTAAATCAGCTTAACAAGGGCATTTACATATTAAAGGATGGAAAGAAATTCAATAAATTCCTCAAACTTCATACCCCTTGAAGCTTTTAATATAATTCTATCACCTGGAGCTAGATATAGCTTCAAGAATTCCATTGCCTTTTGTTTATTATCAAAATAGTAGCATTCTAACTTATCTTTAAGTTCCTCAGATGTATATTTAACAAAATTACCAACTAAAATAATTCTATCATGTCCTAAATTTAAAATCAAATTAGCAATTTCCCTATGATAAAATTCAGAAAATTCACCAAGTTCAAGCATATCACCAATTATAAATACATTCCTTTTAGTTGGTTTGACTGAGTATAAAAGGGCTTTTAGTGATAAAGGATTTGAATTATAAGCATCGTTTATAATTTCAAACTTCCCAGTTTTGATAATCTCCATTCTCATGCTTTCAGACTTAAAGTTTTTTAAATGCTTATATGCATTTTTTAAGCCAAAAAATTCAGCAACTTTAATAACACTAATTGCATTTTCAAGCCATCCATAGTTCAAAAAATCTATAAAATTTGAATTAACAAAGAGCCTAAAACCTACATCCAAAAACTCGAAATTATATTCATTTATATCAAATGTTATTATCTTCTTGTTTTCAATCAAATGCTTATAATTTTCATAATCTTCTTTTCTCAAAAAACCAAATTCTGCATACTTTAACATACTAAACTCTTCCTTTGCAATCTCTTCAAAACTCCCAAAGAATCCTATATGCTCAGGACCTATATTTGTGATAATAGCATAGTTTGGTTTTGAAATAGTTGTTAAAAATTCTACTTCTCCTTTTTGGTTTGTTCCAATTTCAAGTATTAGAAACTCTGTATTTTTTGGTGTATTTAAAATTGTAAGAGGAACACCTATGTAATTATTGAAGCTCTTCGGACTTTTTGATGTTTTATAAAAATTTGAAAATACTTTATATAACATTTCTTTCGTTGTAGTTTTGCCAGATGCTCCACCAATAGCTATAATTTTAGTATTTTTTAGATAGTTTTCTCTATAAAATTTAGCAAGTTCCAATAGTGCAAATAATGTATCATCAACCTTAATTATCTGCTTAATATTCTTATTAAAATTATTTGAAACAATACACCCAACAGCCCCCTTATTTAAAGCATATTCCACAAAATCCTCACCATTAAATCGCTCACCCTTAATCGCTATAAATAATTCACCATCTTTAATTGTTCTAGTATCCGTTGAAACCCCCTTCACTTCAAAATCATCCCCAATTAAGTAGGAATTTAAAGTATTAGCTATTTCACTAAGCTTCATTCTTCCGTATGAGCTACGATGTTTATAAAGAAAAATATGAAGCAGTAAAAGAAGTATGCTATATCTTTATTGTTCAATAAATAAATTGGATCACCTGGAAAGAAAAATGCAAAACTCAATAATCCTATAAGCCACCTTCTTCCTAAATCACTCCCGAAGTATATAAGTAAATTAGCAGATAATATAGCAAAGTTCAAAGCAAGAGTTGAGAGAAATAGGTAATTTATAAAACTTTTTTCAACTAGAATTTGTGAGAACAAGAAAATTAAAACCGAAACTATAATAACAAGAATTAACCAGATTATAGATTTCAAACCTCTCAAACTAAGTCCTTGCCTTTTTAGCCCTAAAAACATAAATAAAAGGCATATAGACAGGTAAAATCTTGAAATTACCTGAAGGATATCTGATTGAAATATAGCAGCAACTGGGAAAACCAAACCGGTTAAACTCAAGAGTAGCCAAAATCTACCCCTTAGGTTATCAAGACCAAGAATAAGTGTTTTCCTGATACCTGATATAAGAAAGAGAAATCCAAGAATTATAAAGATAATTCTAGACATTTCAGGGTTTACAAAGAGAACTAGAAAGTTCGCTATAATAAAAAGCACATTTAAACTTATCAAAATCCAGAGCATACTGAAAATTTTAAAGCTGATATTATATATTATTAAGAAGGCTTTTTTTATACTTTAAAATTTTATAATGCCTCTTTTAGTTTTTATATTCTTTCTCTTCCTTGGTTGCCAAAAAATAAGTATTCCAAGAGATAACTTTGGTAAGTTCTTTGGATCAACTATTCTAAAATCAAATGATTATTTTACGATAAATGGTTTTCTTGATGAAGGTGATACACTCTATGTTGGATTTAGAGCATCTAATACTTCCATTTCTCAATTTTTTATAGCAAATGAGGATAATTTTAATAAGTGGAAGAATGGAGAGAGTGCTCAGTTTTTGATAAACTACAATAATGTAGATGAATTAGATGAGAAATTCTCTATTAGCATCCCAGATAATTATTATGTTGTAATTGTGAATGGTTCTCAAAAGCAAAGAGTTTTTATAAGGATAAAGAGAATATGATTTTACTTTTAATATCACAGATTATACAAGATGAGTATATTATAAGGTTCAAAGATAGCTCTTCAAAGAAAAAGTTTCTGAATGCTCACAAAGACATTGTCAAGAAGGAAGTATATGGACTTAGTGCTATTGTTGTAAAAACGAACGATATTTCAAAAATTCAAAAAAGTTCTAATATTCTTTATGTTCAAAATGCTATAAATTTTAGAATAAACTTCACCCCAAACGATACTTATTATAGGAGTTATCAATGGAATGCCTATGTAAGCTATTTGGATAAGGCTTGGAACATTGCAACTGGCTCTCAAAGTATAGGCATTGCGGTTGTTGATCAAGGTGTTGATTATCAGCATCCAGATTTGGCATTGCAATTTGACCCATCGAATAAAGGCTATGATTTTATAGAAAATGACAACGACCCTCTAGCGGATAACAATACAACAACTGATATCCATGGAACGCATGTTGCAGGTATAATCTCTGCTAGTATGAATAATTCTTTGGGTATTGCAGGTGTTGGCAATTTTAGATTGTATTCATATAGGGTTTGTGACGTTAATGGTAACTGCTCAGATTACAATGTTGCAAGTGGTATCATTATGGCTTCAAAAAATCCAAATGTTAGAATTATAAATTTGAGCCTTGGTAGTTCATCACCATCAAATGTTGTTAAAGAGGCAATTGATACTGCTATTAAGTATAATAAAATTCTAGTTGCTGCTGCTGGGAATGATGGAGGTTTTGTTAATTATCCTGCTGCTTATGATAGTGTAATTGCAGTTGGTGCTTGGGATACGACAAGTAAAAAGGCAAGTTTTAGTTCATTTGGTAAAGAGCTTGATATTATGGCACCTGGTGTTTGGATTTTATCAACTATACCTTCAAACTTACAAGCTACTAATAGTTGTGGTAATGGTGAAGTTTTAAATGGATATGCATGTTTAAGTGGGACATCTATGGCAGCACCATTTATCTCAGGTGTAATAGGACTTATACTTTCAATAAATCCAAACTTAAATTTCAATCAAGTAAAAGAAATATTATGTTCAACAGCAGAAGATGTAGAGAGTAGTGGATTTGATGATAGAACGGGTTGTGGTCTTGTAAATGTTTATAGAGCAGTTATAAAAGCTCAGCCAACTCAATAATTTTATTAAATACATCTGCCTTTAAGCTTGCACTACCTATTAAGAGCCCATCAACATATTTTTGGCTTAGTAATTCCTTTGCATTGTATTCATTAACACTACCTCCATATAAAATATCAAGCGGAATAATATCCTTAATAAAGTGATGCATTTCATTAGCTTGCTCTGGTGTTGCATTCTTGCCTGTTCCAATTGCCCAAACAGGCTCGTATGCAATTTTTACTTTACTAAATTCATAAACTCCTTCAAGTGCCTTCAATAGTTGTGATTTAACAACTTCAAAATGCTTCTTATCTTGTCGCTCTTCTAATCTCTCACCAACGCAAAGAATAACATTCAAATCATGCAAGAGTGCTTTTTTAACTTTTTTATTTATAACCTCATCTGTCTCAAAGAAATGAATTCTTCTTTCACTATGACCTATCAGAACATAGTCCAAATTTGAGGATTTCACCATAATTGGTGATATTTCACCCGTATATGCACCACTATCCTCATAAAATACATTTTGAACACCAACTTTTATATTCTTCTTGTAAACTATATCTTTTATTAAAATTGCATATAAGCTTGGAGGAAATAGTATAATTTCATTTTTGCTTGAGGAGTTAATAGATGAGGCTAAATTTATAGCATCTTTAAGTGTTAGATGCATTTTCCAATTACCTGCAATTATTTTCATAGTTCTAAAAGTTTAAAGAGCTTGTTTCAAAACTTTAATAAAATTTTCATAACTTGCATTTGTCTTAATCCCATATGGATTTATATGACTTCCACTTGCTATATATCCTAATTTTCTCAATGCTTTTATAATTTTCATTCTTGAAGGAGGACTTATTGATATAATATCGCAAAGTTCTTGATAATCATAGTATAATGGAATATCCTCTTCATCTAATATCTTCTCAAGAATTTTTTTGATATTTTTTAGATCTTTTGCATTCTCAATTAAATTCTTGATATACTCCTTATTTTCAATAGCTCCAAGATATATAGGACCACAAATTAAACCTTTTCCTTCAATATGATTATCTCGGAAAATTTTAAATTCTCTACTATCAGGATTGTATAGAACATATCCAAATTTATCAAAATTTGCATTTTCTACACCCTTTTTAAGCCTTAATGCAATTCTCCAAGAATATCCATCATATAGACTTATTACAGGTTCAAAATGCATATTTAGATTACCTGCACATTTCATAAACTGACTTATTACAACTCTCATTCCAAGCTCATGACAAAATTTTGCATTTATAGCATGAACACCATAATTTCTAATGCTTGCAGTTTGTTTTAATCCACATAATGTAAATCCATCAGTTGATGTTAAATAAACTATACCTTCAATTTTAAGAGCCATTATTACTCCAAATGCAAACTCAGAGGATGCTCCAAAGCTATCTAAATCAATAAAATCAAGTCTATTTTCATTCAAAGCATTTTCTAATAGGACTCTTTTTGCTTCCAAGATAGTAATTTTTATATCATTAATTGGAATATCATTTAGCTTTAAATTCTCCTTTAATATCTCAATTGCTTCTTCATTTCCTTCATTTGCCCACAAGTTTTTAATTCCAGCTTCCTTATAGTATCTAATAGTCCTAAAGCCAATACCTGCCATACATTCAAGAACCTTAATATCTCCCTTATTTTGACTCTCAGTTCTTAAAATTGCTATACCAAGCTCTCTTGAAACAATACCTCTTGGGTTATAAAATAATCCTTTCTTTTCAGGCTTTATAAATTTACAATTACCCTCATTTATGAACATCATTCAATAGAAAATTTTAAAGTTATTATCTTACAATAATTTTACCCTTATAAACCTTACCATTATCACTTATGAATTTTACAAAATATGCTCCCTTATTAAGATTTATCTCAGAACCCTTTTCCACCTTTGCTTGCTTATAGACTGAACCATTTATACCTATGATTTTTACATCACCTGATGTTAAGAATTTGATTTTATTCCTTATTTGCAAAAAGTAGATATTGCTTTCACTTTCAGGACTTGAAAAAGGTGTTACATTTTCATCAAATATAAATTTTACTTCATCTATAACAGGCGTTTTTTCACTATTATTAAGACTATTCATAATTATCATATATTGAATGTATTTTACCATTTGTGTTTGGGGAGGTGTATAAGGGAAGTTTGTAAGAGGACCTATCCAAGGTTTATTGTAAATATCTTGGTAGTTAGCAGTTGATGAATATCTATAATAGAATTGGACATTTGGTATTACCTGCTGACATAGTAAGGGATCAAAACCTAAAAGTTCTATTCCTATAAGTTTCCATGTTTTATTAACATCATTTATATCTACAATATTTGAAATTAAAACACCTCTATCTACATAGAAAAGCTCAGTTGAATACCAATATAAACCCTCCGCACCGCTTGTTCTTCCTGCCCTTACTACTAGGTCTGGATCTGCATCTGAATCAACATCTCCAACACCAAGTCCAAAATAACTCCTAGATGGAACATTCACTGGTGTAATTCGTTCAAAATCTATATTTTGATTGTCAGGAACATAACCACTTTGGCTTTTGTTTTCAAATACATAAATCATTTTATCAATTGGAACATAACTTGCTACAAATATATCTTGGTCTCCATCGGGCTCTAAATCAGCAACTACTACACCCATTGGATTATTTACATTATCTAGTGTAATCCACCAATTACTTGGAAAGTTTCCATCTACATCATTCCTATAAATTTTAACTCTACCTGCTCTGTCTGTTACTATAACATCTAGATCACCATCATTATTTATATCCTTTACCCAAAGAGCATAAAAATTAGCGTTAGGATTATTTTCAATTGTTACTCTTTGAAAAGTTGGGGGATTTCCACCCTTATTTTTAAAATACATAACTTCATTTTGTGTGGTTGCAACTATGTCATTTTTACCATCATTATTTATATCAGCAATCCAAGTATCCCATCCCCTTCCTGTTCCACCAGCATATATTTGATATCTATTATATCTATGATTTTTATTATCTATGTTATTACAGCCAAAACCAGAATTAGCATTATTTGGAAGCCTTTCAAAGTAATAGACCGAACCATTATTTAGATATGTTACTGCCATGTCCAAATCGCCATCATTATCCAAATCTCCAACGGATATTCCTTCTGCTTCACCCGTTCCCTCTGGGCTATCACAAGAACCATTTAAATTCATACATATTACACACTTAGACCAACTTTGAGAATTACCGTTGTTTATCAAAAGGACAACATCTTCATTGTAGTCGCTATGACCTACTGTAAATAAATCTATATCACCATCTCCATCTGCATCTCCTTCATCTATCTCATCAATACTTTCAATATCACTTGCTGCTACTACTCTTGTATTTTGAGAGAAATTACCACAACCATCTGGATTAAAATATATCCAAGCATGTTCATGATTTCCACTTTCATCCGTTACTACCAGATCCAAAAATCCATCCTTATTAACATCATATATATCAGGATCATTATCCCATCCACCCACTGAATCGTCTAAGGGATGTTCAACTATTGTTCTAAATACACCCCTTAGCCTTAATTTACCTTGGAATAAGTAAAATACATTTCCATCATACTTACAAAATTGATTTGAAAAGCTTCCAAAGGAGGGATTTGTAACAAGAGGACAATCATTTGAACAGTTTAGATCGGTTGGATTTGTTAGGCAGGAGCCTGTCAGATTTGATCTTAATGGACCATTGTACCAATCTGTTTGGACCACCTCCACAATTGATAAAATTGTCACTAACATATTATCACCTCCTTTTTAGGTTTTCTTGGACTACAAACTTTAACTGTCATATTTAAAGTTTTAAGGTAAAGGGGGTAAAAAGTCAAGGGGGTTCAAAGCTTCTAGAAAATTTAGATTACAACTTAATTTCAGATGGGGGTGAAAATTTTTGCCAAAATTTTTAAAAAATTTTAGAAATAGATAACAAATTAA
>FWWL01007941.1_pt1 | contig 13989 bp, 14 predicted proteins | sample 2228331 | NCBI WGS metagenome assembly FWWL01 (sample SAMEA103939775, study PRJEB20133) | metagenome
CCCTTGCCTACAGGATGGCGGGCCTCGGCCCCCAGGACATCGACGTGGTGGAGGTGTACGACTCCTTTACCTACACCGTGCTGGTGACCCTGGAGGACCTGGGCTTCTGTCAGAAGGGGGAGGGAGGGCCCTTCGTCTCCGGCCAGCGCACAGCTCCAGGGGGCGACTTCCCCCTGAACACCAGCGGCGGCGGCCTCTCCTACACCCATCCGGGCATGTTCGGCATCTTCCTCATCATCGAGGCCGTGCGCCAGTTACGGGGGGAGTGTGGGCCCCGCCAGGTGCCAGGGGCCAAGACTGCCCTAGTGTGTGGGGTGGGGGGAGTCCTCTCCTCCGCTGGCGTCCTTATCCTGGGCGTGGACTAGGAGGTGAAGGGCATGACCCAACAGGTGGTCACCGACGAGGTGCGGGCCTGGATCGGCCGCCGCTTCGACCCCATCATCTACGAGGTGGAGCCCACGGGCATCAGGCTGTTCGCCCGCACCATGGGCTATACCGATCCCATATTCTACGACCGCCAAGAGGCCCGGCGCCGCGGCTATCGCGACCTGGTAGCCCCCTTTGGCTACTTGGGGGCCCCAGTCTACAATCCCGCTGTCCGCCAGGCCAACCCCCTGCGCTTGCCTGAGCTGCCCCTCAAGCGCCGCCTCAACGGGGGCACAATCATCGAATACGCGCGGGAAGTGTGCGCCGGCGAGGTCCTTATCGCCACCCCCCTTATCCGCGACATCTACGAGCGGCAGGGGCGCGGTGGCCCCATGGCCTTCATCGTCCTAGAGATGGAGTTTGCTGATCAGGAGGGGCAGGTGGTGGCCCGCCAGCAGACCACCCTCATCCGCTATTAGGAGGTGATAGCATGGGCATTGTAGATGGCAAGGTGGCTGTGGTCACCGGCGGCGGCCGGGGCATTGGCCGGGCCATCGCCATCGCCCTGGCCCGGGAGGGGGCTAAGGTGGTGGTCAACGATCCCGGGGTGAACGTGGACGGCACCGGCTTCGACCAGGGCCCCGCGGACGAGGTGGTGAACACCATCCGGGAGATGGGCGGGGAAGCGGTGGCCGACTATCACTCCATCGCCTCCATGGAAGGGGGCCAGGCTGTCATCCAGACGGCCCTGGACCGCTTTGGCCGCCTGGACATCCTGGTCAACGCCGCTGGTATCCTCCGCGACCGCATGGTCTTCAACATGACGGAGGAGGAGTGGGATGCGGTCATCAGCGTGCACCTGAAGGGCTACTTCGCCACCATTCGGGCTGCCACTCCCCTCATGCGCCAGCAACGCTATGGGCGTATCGTCAATTGCACGTCCATGGCCGCCCTGCGGGGCACCTCCGGCCAGGCCAACTACGCTGCGGCCAAGGGGGGCATCTACGGCCTTACCAAGGCCGTGGCCCGGGACATGGGCCGCTACGGGGTGACCTGCAACGCTATAGCCCCGGCGGCCATGACCCGCATGACCGCCACCGTGCCCCAGGAGGCCCTGCAGAAGCGGGCCCAGGCAGGCATCGCTGCCCCCCGCCGCGTGGACCCTGAGGCCATGCGCCAGCGCACGCCGGAGCACGTGGCCCCCTTCGTGGTCTACCTCTGCTCCGAGCACGCCTGGAACATCAACGGCCAGACCTTCTTCGTCTCTGGCGGGGAGGTCTCCCTCCTCCAGGAACCCATGCCCTACCGCACCATCGTCACCGAGGGCATCTGGGACCTGGAGAAGCTCATACGCTTGGTGCCCGAGTTCCTCATGCAGGGGATCCGCAACCCGGCACCGCCGGCGGAGGAGAACATCCCTGCCAGCCAGAGGGCACCCCAGGCCGAGAGCGCCAGTTAGGAGGTGAGGGGATGGAGTTCACGGACATCATCTATCAGAAGCACCACCGGGTGCGGGGGGCGGCCTGGATCACCATCAACCGCCCCCAGGCCATGAACTCCTTCACCGGCCACACCCTGGAGGAGATGGCCCAGGCGGTGGAGGATGCTAACAACGACCCCGAGATCGGGGTCATCGTCATCACCGGCGCCGGCAGCCGCGCCTTCTGCGCCGGTGGCGATGTGCGCTGGCTGGCCCAGATCCAGCGGGAGGGGGAATGGGAACGCCAGGCCTTCGACCCCCATGTAGGCATTGAGGACGTCCTCAAGCCGGTCATCGCCAGGGTGGACGGGTACGCCGTGGGCGGGGGCAACCACCTGGCCTACTTTTGTGACTTCACTATCGCCTGCCGAGAGCACGCACGCTTCGGCCAGATCGGGCCGCGGGTAGGAAGCCCAGCCGCCGGCTACATCGTCAGCTATCTCACCTGGGTGGTGGGGGCCAAGAAGGCGCGGGAGATCTGGATGCTCACCCGCCAATACGATGCCGAGGAGGCGGTGCGCATGGGGCTGGCCAACGTGGCTGTCCCCCACGAGCAGCTGGATGAGGAGGTGGACCGCTGGTGCCAGGAGCTGATGCAGAAAAGCCCCAGCTGCCTGCGCATCCTCAAGGCCTCCTTCCGCGACCTCTACCAGCCCCTGCGGGAGCGCTCCCGCCGCAACTGGGTGAAGGAGTACGCCCCCGACTTCTTCCGCTCCGGGGAGGCCGACGAGGGCAAGAACGCCTTCCTGGAGAAGCGCCAGCCCGACTTTTCCCGCTTCCCCCGCCTGCCAGGGCGCTATAAGCCTAACCCATGAGCGAGACTACCTAGAGGAGGTGAAGTCATGGGCCTTCTGGATGGTAAGGTGGCCATCGTCACCGCCGCCGCTGGCGCCGGCATCGGCCAGGCCATCGCCCGCCTCTTCGCCCAGGAGGGGGCGGAGGTGGTAGTCACCGATGCCCATGCCCGCCGGGTGCAGGAAACGGCGGAGGCCATGAGCAGGGACTACGGTCGCCCGTTCATGGGCCTGGCCGTGGACGTGCGCAACGAGGACCAGGTGCGGGACATGGTCTCCCGCGCCCTGGAGCGCTACGGCCACATCGATATCCTGGTGAACAACGCCGGCATCAATCGCCTCTCCCCCGTATGGGAGATGGACGACGAGACGTGGGACCTGGTCATCGGGGTCAACCTCACTGGCACCTTCCGCTGCACCCGCGCCGTCCTCCCCCACATGATCGAGCGGAGGCAGGGCTCCATCATCAACCTGGCCTCGGTGGCCGGCTGGATGGGCTCTAACGAGGGGGAGGCCCATTATTGTGCGGCCAAGGCCGGGGTCATGGCCTTCACCAGGGCAGTGGCCGCCGAGGTAGGCCCCTACGGGGTGCGGGTCAACGCCATCGCCCCCGGCCTCATCTACAACCCCTTCTTGGAGCGCATCTACCCCAAAGAGTTCTTCGAGGGCTTCGCTAAGCGGGTGCCCCTGCGCCGGGTAGGGGAGCCACCAGACGTGGCCAGGCTGGCCCTGTTCCTGGCCAGCGATCTCTCCAGCTACATCACCGGGGAGGTCATCTGCATCTCAGGCGGCTTCTACATGAAGCCCTAGGGGGGATAAGGGGCCCGGGCCACCTCTCCTCGTTTACTTGGCGAGTCCCCCCAAAGGACAATTGCAGGGGCCAAGATTATTACGGCTGGCCTTGCGGGTGTCAAGGCGGCGTCGCATGTGCCCAGGCGGTACCTGGCCCCACAGAGGCCTTCTGAACCCTGCGCAGCGATATGTTAAACTGGGCGTCGAGCGGGCACTTAGGGGTGGCCATGTCCAGGGAAAAGCCTGTCCTCCTTGAGGTCAGGGACCTGGTGAAGTCCTTTGATGGCCTGCGGGCAGTGAACCGCTGCACCCTGCAGGTGCGCCAGGGGACCATCACCGGCCTCATCGGCCCCAACGGGGCAGGCAAGACCACCCTCTTCAACCTTATCACCGGCTTCCTCAAGCCTACCGCTGGGGCCATCTACTTCCGGGGCCAGCGCATCGATGGCCTGCCCCCTCACCAGGTAGTCCGGCGGGGCATCGTGCGCACCTTCCAGATCCCCCGCATCCTCAGCCACATGACCGTGCTGGAGAACCTTATGCTGGTGCCCATGGGCCAGGCCGGAGAGAAGCTGTGGCCCGTCCTCCTGGCCTCCGGGCGCGTGGCCCAGCAAGAGGAGGAGCTGTTCGATAAGGCTATGCAGGTGCTGGAGTTCCTGGACCTGGCCCACCTGCGGGACGAGTACGCCGCCCACCTCTCGGGGGGCCAGCGCAAGCTCCTGGAGCTGGCCCGCACCCTCATGGCCGACCCCCAGCTCATCCTTCTGGACGAGCCGGGGGCGGGGGTCAACCCCGTCCTCATGCGCCGGCTAGTGGCCGCTATCCAGGAGCTATGCTATGTGCGGGGCATCACCTTCTTCATCATCGAGCACGACATGGACCTCATCTCCCGCCTGTGCGACCCGGTCATCGTCATGAGCAACGGGGAGAAGATCGCCGAGGGCTCCCCGGAGGAGATCAAGAGCGACGAGCGGGTGGTGGAGGCCTACCTTGGCGGACAGTACTTGGAACGGGAACGCCCTTGAGGTCCTCGACCTGGTGGCCGGCTACGGTGAGGTCGATATCCTGCATGGGGTATCCCTGCGCCTGGGACTGGGGGAGGTGGTGGCCATCATCGGCCCCAACGGGGCCGGCAAGTCCACCCTCCTCAAGGCCATCGTGGGCCTGGTGCGGCCTCGCGCCGGGTGCGTCCTCTTCCTGGGGGAGGAGATCACCGGTCTGCCCCCAGAGAGGGTGGTGGCCAAGGGCCTCTGCTACGTCCCCCAGCTGGAGAACGTCTTCCCCTCCCTGACGGTGCAGGAGAACCTGGAGATGGGGGCCTATCTGGTGCGCGGCCCCCTGCGGCCCCGCCTGGAGCGGGTCTACTCCCTCTTCCCTGACCTGGCCGAGAAGCGGCACGAGCGGGCGGGGCGCCTCTCCGGGGGCCAGCGCCAGATGCTGGCCCTAGCCCGAGCCCTCATGGTGGACCCTAAGGTATTGCTCCTGGACGAGCCCTCGGCCGGCCTGGCCCCCAAGATGGTGGAGCTGGTGTTCACCAAGGTGCGGGAGATCAACGCCGCCGGCATCCCCGTGGTCATGGTGGAGCAGAATGCCAAGGAGGCCCTCAAGCTCAGCCACCGGGCCTATGTCTTGGCCATGGGGCGCAACCGCCTGGAAGGCCCCTCCCAGGAGCTGCTGGCCAGCGAGGAGGTGGCGCGGGTCTACCTGGGCGAGTAGCCATGGCCCTGTGGCAGAGGACGATGGACCTGGCCCTGCGTGGCCGCGAGGGCCTGCGCTACGTGGGGGAGACGGTCAGCGGCCCCAGCCTCTGGGCCCTAGTGGTGGGGCTTTTCCTGGCCGGGGCCTTCATCTCCCCCCAGCTCTTCTCCGTAGGCCTGGTGGTGGGCAGCGTCTACGCCCTGGGGGCCATCGGCCTCACCCTCATCTACGGGGTCCTGCGGTTCGCTAACTTCGCCCACGGCGACCTGATGATGCTAGGGGCCTACCTGGCCTTTGTGGCCCTTACCGGGCGCATCATGGGCGAGAGGCAGGATATCTCCTTACCCCTGGCCCTGGAGGATCTGCCGGGGGCCACGCGCCGTCTAGGTGACCTCACCTTCGGCTACGGGCTGCTGGTAGCCACCCTGGTTTCCGCTCTGGTGCTGGTGGCGGTGTGCATAGGTCTGGACTGGGCCATCTACCGGCCCTTGCGCCAGCGGCAGGCAGGGGTGGTCATCTTCGCCATTTGCTCTCTTGGGGCAGCTATCGCCGTGCGCAGCCTTATGCTCCTGCTATGGGGCCCCGATCCCCGCCTGTACGTCCCGGGCATCTTTCCCGCCCACAGTTACCCCTTCGATGTGCGTCTGAAGACGGACCAGGTGTTCACCCTGGCCCTGGCCGTGGCCCTGGCCGCCCTGGTATACCTCCTCCTCTACCGCACCAAGCTAGGCAAGGCCATGCGGGCCATGGCCGACAACCCCGACCTGGCCCGGGTCTCGGGCATCGACGTGGAGCAGGTGGTGATGTGGACTTGGGGCCTTGGGGGAAGCCTCATGGCCGTAAGCGGGGTGCTGCTAGCCCTCCAGGCCCAGCTCAGCCCCGACCTGGGGTTCGCCATCCTCCTGCCCCTGTTCGCCGCTGCCATCTTGGGAGGCATCGGTAATCCCGTGGGGGCCCTTTTAGGGGCTTTGGTGGTGGGGGTGGTCCAGGAAGTGTCGGTGGAGTTCTTCCGTCCCGACTATAAGCCGGGGGTGGCCTTCGTTATCCTGGTCCTCATTCTCCTCCTACGGCCGCGGGGGCTCATGGGGGGTAAGGCCTGATGGGCAGGTACCTGACCCTCTTCACCGTCCTGGCGGTGACGGCGGCGGTAGTGATTATGCCCGCCGAGCGCTCGGGCTGGGACTGGGAGGGGGTGGCCAGCTTTCTCACCGCCTTCCTGACCACGGTGGCCATATATGGGCTGTTCTGCCTGGGCCTCAACGTGCAGTGGGGATACACAGGGGTGTTCAACTTCGGGGTGGCGGCCTTCTTCATGGTGGGGGCCTACACGGCGGCCATTTTCACCAAGGGGCCGGCCACCGGCGGCTTCGACACCTACATTGGCGGCTTTGGGGACAAGCTATCGCTCCCCTTCCTGGCTGGCCACCAGTGGTTCCCCTTCCTGGTGGGGGCGGTGGTGGCGGCCATCCTGTGCGGGGCCTTGGCCTTTTTCCTCTCCATCCCTGCCCTCCGCCTGCGGGAGGACTACTTGGCCATCACCACCATCGGCATCGCCGAGCTGATGCGCAACGCCGTCATCGCCGAGCGGGGGCTAGTGAACAGCGAGCGGGGGCTCAAGGGCATCCCCCGCCCCTTCTACGATTTCTTCGACCCCAACCAGTACCAATACGTATACCTGGGCCTGGCCTTGGTGGTGCTCCTACTGGTGTTCCTAGCTGTGGAGAGGGTCGCTCGCTCCCCGTGGGGTCGCGTCCTGCGGGCCCTGCGGGAGGACGAGATGGTCACCGCCGCCAGCGGTAAGGACGTGTTCGCCTTCAAGCGGCAGGGGTTCGTAGTGGGGGCCATGATTATGGGTCTGGGCGGGGCCATCTACGCCTACGAGCGGGGCGCCATCTCCCCCGGCACCTTCACTCACTTCGCCGGCACCTTCGTGTTCTGGGTCATGCTCGTAGTGGGGGGGAGCGGCAATAACAAAGGGGCCATCTTGGGAGCCTACGTCATCTGGGGCCTGTGGATCATAACCCTGCAGCTCCTAGGCTATCCCCTGCCCGAGTTCATCCAGGTGCGCATCTTCTACCTGCGGGACTTGGTGCTGGGGGCCTTGTTGGTAACTGTGCTCCTCATGCGGCCTCAGGGCCTGTTGCCGGAGGAGCGACGGGTGTCTATGTGGGTGGAGCGCCGGCTCAAACGGGAGGCCGCCCGCCAGCAGAGCCAGGACAAAGGGTGAGCAGGAGGCCCCACCGCCCGCAAGACGAATACGAGGGGGCCCGGGATCCCGGGCCCCCTCCCGCCTCCGACGAGGCCCTTACTTCAGCTTGGTTATCTGGCCGGTGCGGAGATCCACCTGGAACACGGACTCCGTCACCAGGTCCCGCCTTGCGGCGTCCACCCGCCAAATCTCAATGGCCCCGACGATGATGTCACCGTGCTCGTCGAACTCGATAGGCCCAGAGGCGCCTACGTAGTCGATGTCCTGACCCTTGCGGATGGCCTCCAGGGCGGCCTTGATCCCCTCCGGGCCGGGGCCATACTGGGTGCCGGGAGCGTTGGCCACCTTCCGCAGGGCATCGCGGATCTTAGTGGGATCGGTGGAGCCCGCCTTCTCGGCGGCCAGGGCGATGAGGACAACGGCGTCATAGGCCTCCCGCACGAAGGGGTTCTTGTAGCGGTAGCCGAACTCTTGCTCAAACAGGCGGTCGAAGAGGCGGCCTCCCTCCGTGTCCAGGGCTCCGGGGGCCGTGCCCTTCATGCCGTCGAAGTTCCTCCATCCCAGCTTCTCGAACATGGCCGCCGACTTGGTGCCGTCCACGAACACGAACCGGTTCGCCAGCCTCTGCTCTAGGGCCTCCCGCAGGTAGACGTCGGCCTGGCCCTCAGGGTAGCTGATGGCGACCAGGGCCTCAGGCCCCTTCTCGGTGCACTTCTGGAGCTCCGAGAGGTAGCTAGGGGCCTTCTCCGCCGTATGGGCCACCTGGGCGGTGACTGTGCCCCCCAGCTCCTTGAACTTCTTGGCGAAGGTCTCGCTCAGGCCCTGACCGTAGGCGTTGTTGACGTACATGGTGCACACTTTGGTGAGACCCAGGTCCTTCACCAGCTGGGCCAGCACCACCCCCTGGGCCGCATCGGAGAGGGGCGTGCGGAACACGAAGTCATTGTCCTTCAAGTCCGTGATGGCCGGCGAGGTAGAGGCGGGGGAGATCTGAACAATGCGCTTAGGGATGGTCACGCTCTCTGCCACGGGGAGGGTGACGCCGCTGGCCGCTGCCCCCACGATGGCCTGTACCCTCTCAATGTCCACCATGCGGCGGGCCTCGGCCACCCCCTGCTCAGGGTTGGTGCCCGTGTCCCCCCTCACCAACTTCACCGGGCGGCCCAAGACGCCCCCGGCCGCGTTGATGTGCTTGACCGCCAGCTGGGCCGCGTTGTAGTAGTCGGGCCCGAAGGGGGCCAGAGCCCCCGTGAAGGGGACCAAGACACCGATGCGCAGCTCCTCGGCCACCGGCGTGGGGGTCGCCTCCTTTTCCACCTCACAGGCCACCGCCCCCGCTACTGTGGCCAGGAGAACCAACAGCATGGGGGCCAGGACGCGTAAGGCCTTCAGCTTCCTAACCATGATCCACCTCCTGCCCTGGCGTTATAAATTCCCGCTAAAAGTTAGCCTTTAACTGCTCTTTCGTCAAGCCCCTCCCGTGGGCACCGGCCTGGGGAACCGTAGGGGGCTTCCCGCCTAGGCTATTGCCGCAGGAGGTAGCGGCCCCGGACCCAGGCGCTGGCTAGGTCCATGGTCAGGGTCAGGGCCAGGATGAGCAAAAGGAGGGTGGCCAGCCGCTGGTAGTCCAGCACCTGCAGGTATAGGCTTATGTAGAATCCTATGCCCCCCGCTCCAGCAAACCCCAAGATAGAGGAGGCCCGCACGTTATACTCCAGCATGAACAGGAGCTGGCTTATGGCCGCGTTGGCGCTCTCCGGCCACACCACGAATCGGGCCAGGTGCAACCTGCCTGCTCCCACCCCGCGGACGGCCTCCAGCACCTCGGGGTCCACACCCTCGAACAGCTCAGCATAGATCTTCCCCAGGTAGCCCACGGTGTACAGGGCCAGCCCTAGGGTGCCGGCCAGAGGGCCTAGCCCCACCATGACCACAAACAGCACGGCCCACAGCAGCGATGGTATGGTGCGGGCCACAGCCACCACCAGGCGGGCCAGGGCCACCAGGGGCCAAGGGAAGAGGCTGCGGGCCCCCATCATCCCCAGGGGCAAGGAGAAGAGGAAGCCCAGCAAGGTGCCGGCAAAGGCCATCACCACCGTCTCCCACAGGGCCCGCCCGGCCAGGGGCAGGATGCCCATGTCCGGAGGCAAGGTGTCGCGGGCGAAGACTACCAAATTGGAGAACCCCCGCAGGAGCCGCCCCCCATCGAAGAACCCTACCTCCCGCAGGGCCAGGCCCCCCAGCAGGGCTACCAGACCCCAGGCCAGGAGCTCTCCCTTGCCGGCAAGGGCTGTCTCCTGCTTCAACTCAGGGCCTCCTGCAAAAGTTCCCAGGTCACCGCCTCTGCCCGTCCCTGGAAGAGGACCTGCCCTCCCCTCATGATCAGGGCCCAGTGGCAGTACTCCCTTACCAGGGGCAACTCGTGCATGTTCATGACGAAGGTGATGCCCAGGCTAGCGGCCAGCTCCCGCATGCGTCCCATCACTTCGGCGGCCAGGGGCAGGTCCAGGTCGGATACCAACTCATCGGCGAACACCACCAGGGGGTCCTGCATCAGGGCCCGGGCGATGGCCACCCGTTGTCGCTCCCCCCCACTTAGGCGGAACACCTTCTCCCTGGCCTTGTGCCCGATGCCCAGGGCGACGAGGAGCTCATGGGCCCGCTCCACCTCCGCCTTGGGGAATAGGCCCAGAAGGGGGCCTGGGCCGGCCAGGCGCCCCAGGGCCCCCATAAGGACGTTGTCCAGGGCGGTCATGCTCCGCACCAGGCCCAATTGCTGGGGTATGTAGCCCAGGCGCCGCCTGAGGTCCTTAGGGGCCCCGTTGTGCACGTCGTTGCCCAGGATGCACACCTCGCCCCGCTGGGGCCGTAACAGTCCTGCCAGCACCCGTAAGAGGGTGGGCTTCCCTGCCCCCGAGGGTCCCATAATCGCAAATATGGCCCTTTGGGGCACCTCCATCCCCACCCCCTGTAACACCCATCGCCCCTTCCGATAGGCGAACCACAGGTCGTGGGCCCTCACCGCCAGCACCTCAGCTCCTCCTATCTCCCAGCGGTCGGCGGCCCAGGCGATGCTGCGGCCTCCTCCCTCCATGGCCCCTCCCTCATCTCCTTTCCTTGAACTGGAGGCCGGTGACCTCCAGGTAATGGCTGAGCTGGCCCAGATGCTCCTGCAGGGTGGTGCGCTGGAAGCGTACGAAGAGGGCGGAGATGAACTCCCGCATGAGCTCTGGCCTCTCCTCCCCCAGGGCCTCCAGGGCCCTGATCACCCGGCTGCGCAGGGGCTCTTGTAGGTCTTTGCTTACCACTACCCCATGGGAGGGCATGGGCCCCTGACTCTCCAGGATACGAGAGGCGGCCAGGGCCTCCTCATAGAGCTTCTGGGCCACGTCCCCGGCCATCACCGTCACGTCCACCTGGCCAGCCTTGAGGGCCTGCCAGCACTGCTGGTAGCCACCCCCAAAGACCACCTGGCCGAAGAACTGGCCGGGGTCCACCTCCTGCCCGGCAGGGGGCTGGGGCAGAAGGCCCAGCTCCACCAGCCGGCCCATGGGCCCCACATAGCCGGAGGTGGAGATGGGGCTGGGAAAGCAGGCCCGCTTGCCCCGTAGCTGGACCAAAGAGGTATAGGGGCTGTCCTGGAGGACGATCCAATAGGAGTAGTAGTAGGGAGCTTCCACCTGGCGCTCCCCTTGCATTACCCGCCGCACCTCGGCCAAGGCCAGGTCGGCCCCCGCCTCGCGGGCGGCCAGGAGGGTGGGCCAGGCGCTCATAAAGGCCACCTGGGCCTGGCCGAAGCGCAGGGCCTCCACCACCCCCGCATAGCTGGTGGGCACGTATATCTTGATATCCACCCCCGGGATGCGCTCCTCCAGGAAGCGCTCCAGGGGGCGGGCCTTCTCCATCACCTCGGCCCCCGCTTGGGTGGGCTGCACAGCGATGACCAACTCCTGCCTGCCCCCACCAGCACAGCCCACCGCCAGCACCACCAGCCACCCCAAAGCCAGGGCCAACCACCAACGCGCCATCTCCATACCCCCTGCTTAGCCTCACCATCATCATATCCTTAGTTCATCCTAATGTCAACAGTTAGGCCAATAAAATAAATTGCAATGTGTCTAAAGTCGGAGGGGATCAAGGATGGGGCAAGAGGCGGGGGGTACTTACAGCACCCTATCCTAGAGGCCACCGCCTTAACCTGGGTTAGCCGCCTGGCCCCTCAGTCCTGTCCCCTCGCGCTGCAGGCTCGGACTTGCAATAAGCCCTGCAGGGTTGACGGGATGCGATCCTGGCCATATCTTTAATCTTTCTTGCACAGGCCCCAGAGGGGGAAGGAGGGGGTCATGGCCAACGCCGGGAACTATTGGGAGCGCGTTTACTGGCCCCGCCTATTGCACCAGCGCCTGAGCCGCCGCCGCCTCCTCCAGCTGGGAGGGGTGGGACTGGCGGGAGCCCTGGCCGCCACCTACATGGGGTGTGAGGAGGAGAAGCCGGCGGAGACGCCAGCTCCCACGGGGGTAAGCCAGGTTCTGCAGGAGTATCGCACCAGGTTCCACTACTCTAAGCTACGGGAGCTCCCCGGGCAGAAAGAGGGGCCCAGATATGGGGGCGTCTTCCGCTTCTCCCACTACCAGGGCTTCACTGGGGCCTGGGACATCACCGGCCCAGAGGGGGACGCCCTGGCCAGCTTCGCCCCCAACCACTTCAACGGCCTGGTGACCTTCCGCATCGACGACTTCTCCAACGCCCACAACCTGTATGAGGAGACCATTGGTGACCTGGCCCAGAGATGGGAGGTGCCCGACGAGCTGACAGTGGTCTTCTACCTCCATCGGGGGTCAAGTTTCACAACATACCCCCGGTCAACGGGCGCGAGCTGACGTCAGCGGACGTCAAGTTCTGCTTCGAGGTGTTCAAGAGGGCAGTGGCCCAGGGGCCCATCCTGGCGGATGTGGACCGAGTGGAGACCCCTGACAAGTACACGGTGGTGGTCAAGTTCGCCCGGCCGGCGGCCTACTTCCTGGAGAGCCTCAAGTACCCTGTGTTCCTCATCTTCGCTCCTGAGGCCTACGAGAGGAAGGAGGTGTTCGTCAAGACCCCCATCGGCACTGGGCCCTTCATCCTGGAGAAGTGGGACCCGCCCAACGTCTACAGCGCCAAGAAGAACCCTGACTACTTTGGCAAGAACCCTCGCACGGGCATGAACTTGCCTTACGTGGACGGCTTCGAGGCCCCTATCCTCAACCTGAACGTGCCCCTGGAGGAGGCCGCCTTCCGCGACGGGCGCATCCACACCATCTGGACGCACACCAGAAGGGCCTTCGACACCATGATGGGCGTCTTCCCGGACAACGTGGGCCAGGTGACGACCCCACCCCCTGGCTACCAGCCCTACATCACCATCAAGCTGGACAAGCCCCCCTTCAACGACCAACGGGTGCGGGCCGCCCTCCAGCACCTCATCGACATCCAGGCCATCATCGAGGGGGTGGCGGAGGGGCTGGCCGACCCCGGCCTGGCCCACGACTACAGCTTCTTCGGGCGGGAGTTCCCTTGGAGCTTGCCGGAGCTGGTGCAGATGGGGGCCAACATGGATTATGACCCTCAGAAGGCCCGTCAGCTTCTGTCCGCCGCCGGCTTCGAAGGGGGCCTTGGGCGGCCTATCAAGTTCATGTTCGGCATCGGCGATCCCTTGCAAGCGGAGGTGTACCGGGCGGTGGCCAACTTCTGGCGCCAGGCGGGCCTGGACGTCATCACCGATGAGGTGCCTATCACGGACATCGCCCGCTTCAACACTGTGTTCTTCGGCAAGCAGTGGGGGGACATCGACGTAGTAGGGTTCGGGTTTGCCGGGCCGGGGGTGGACGAGGACCAGTACTGCTACGGCCCTCTCAACTCCAAGTCCCCGCGCAACTTCTTCTGGGTCAACGACCCCGTCCTGGACGAGCTAACGGAGAAGCAGCGCCGCCTGTTCAACCTGGAGGAGAGGCGCAAAGTGGTGCTGGACATCATCAAGCGAGAGCTCAGCCAGTCCTATCGCCTGTGGCTGATCATGCCCTACAAGCTGGCTGTGCGGCGAGGATCCGTGTTCAACGTGGTGGACACCATCCACGCCTGGCACAACATCGGCTGGGGCTCCCGCGGCAACCAGTACGTCTGGTTTAGCAAGGCCGTCTGAGAGTGAAAAGAGGCAAGCCGTGACTGGTTATATCCTGCGGCGGGGGGCGGCCTCCGTCCTGGTGCTTTTTCTGGTCACCGTCATCTCCTTCCTCCTCATCCACCTGCAGACGGGGGACGCCCTTACCGTCAAGCTCCGCCAGCGCCTGCCGGAGGAGCAGGTACAGGCCCTGAGGGCGGAGCTAGGGCTGGACAGGCCTCTGTGGGAGCAGTACTGGGACTGGCTTTCGGACGTGCTGCGGGGCGACCTGGGGCGCTCCTTCTTCCGGGAGCAACAGCCGGTATGGGGTCGCATCCAGGCCGCCCTGCCGGTGACCTTGGAACTGGTGGCCTTAGCCCTGGCCATGTCCGTAGCCATTGGGGTGCCCATTGGCATCGTATCTGCCATCAGGCGCAATAGTGTGCTGGACCAGCTGGGGAGGCTGTTCGCGGTCATCGGCTTGGCCGTGCCCGTGTTTTGGCTGGGGACGGTG
>FWWL01007943.1_pt1 | contig 13987 bp, 13 predicted proteins | sample 2228331 | NCBI WGS metagenome assembly FWWL01 (sample SAMEA103939775, study PRJEB20133) | metagenome
AGATAAAGCAGATAGTGCTGCAATGGCTTCCTGTTCGTTTTCTTTATTATTTGCTAATTCATTTTTCGTTGCAGCTGTTACCTTGGCTATCGGCTTTGCAGTTGGCTCAACATAAGCCACCTGAGCAGGCAGAGAAGGCTTTTGCAACGCATGGAACGAACGATTGTCGTTTGTAACTGCATTCACAGATGGTGCAATATGGCTGCCTTGATTTTCAGAAGGGGTCGTTGGGGTAATTAACAAAGCAAGACTGGTAGCTGTAAATATTGAAAACAACAGATAATATACGTTGAAGGTTAATGGTGAAAACTTAACAAACTGCTTCCACCAAAGGGCAACATAAATTTTTCGCCATACATTTCTTCTGGGTTGAATAAGATAATCTTTAAACAGCGAGCGACTTTGTTTCTCAAAAAGAGAATTATCAAGCTTATCCCACAGCGATGAGCTTGGTTCTACCTCGAAAGAGTCAAACTTATCTTTCCAATATTTTTCAAAATTGTCGCTCATGAATTTACGGCTAATTGTTTTACAGAACGTATTTTTGCCAATCGGTATTGAATTACCTTGCGTGCACGTGAATATTGTGATTTTGAAGTGGCAACATCTATTCCGAGCATTTCGGCAATTTCTTTATGCGAATAGCCTTCTATAGCATATAAGTTGAAAATAGTACGATAACCTGGCGAAAGAGATTGAATAACACGGAGCATCTCTTCCATTGTAAATTCCAGGTCGGCAGTGTTAACATCTTCTTCGTATTCCTTGATTTCGTCAACATCGAAGTGGTTGTAATGTTTTAAATTTTTTCGGTAGTTAGAAATAGCCGTGTTTACAATAATTCTCCTCATCCATCCTTCAAATGCTCCGGAGAAGGTATATTGGTCTATACGTTCAAAAATTTTTAAAAAGGCTTCCTGCAAAGTATCTTCTGCCTCCTGACGATCTTTGGCGTATCGCATGCAGATACCTAAAAATTTTGATGCATAGCGGTCGTACAACATTTTCTGAGCCTTTCGGTTTTGTTTTTTACAGCCTTCTATAATTTCCTTTTCATTATACATGTAGCTGCCTTTTATAGACTCAGTTTAGTAGAATTTAGTTGCAAGTTCATACAAAAATATAGTATTTATTTGAAAAAATCAATGTGTTAATGCTTTTTTCTGACGATTTTTATATTTTGGATGATGAACATCGGTATTATTGCGATAAAGCTCAGACAAGTAGTGGCGTTTTTTATTATTCTTATGCAAAGAACCTAGCAAAAGGCTCTGAGGAGAAACGACCAATCCCCACTGTCATAGTGAGCCCGTCGAACTATGGCTCACATAACCCAGTACAACATAATTCAAATACAACAACCAAAATAATTCCGAAGAGAATGTAAAAATCAAAATATTTTGACAAAATCAAATCCCGAGGGGATGTAATGATTATAGAAAATCGTCAAGATTTATCAACAATCCCCAATATGATGTAATTTATGTTTCAGACGATATTGATGAAAAAAATTTATAAGAATGGTTAGATTAGCTATTTCACCACTATGGGATCATTGTGTTTTTTACAAAATATTCTATAAACAATCCTTTCGGGATTAAAATTCTGAAAAAACGACAAAAGCAATTACATCTTCACTGTGTATTGAGCAAAGAGTGTTACACTTCGACCGGTTCTGAAATACTTTTTGACAAATGCAAAAAAACAATTCGCCATGCTTTTTGATTATTTAATCATTTTGTATTATATTTACTCAAAATATTTCTGGCAAATGAACACAAAAATCTTTATCTTGCCAATCTGCTTATTTTTTCTTCTTACTCATGCCTTTTCTCATGCCCAAAACGCTTTTGTTGAAAACAAAGGGCAGTGGCATCCCAATGCTCTTTATCGCCTTACCCTGCCCAATGGTGCCGTATTCCCCGAAACAAACGGCATTACTTTCTCCTTCTACAACACTGAAGAAATGGAAAAATCCCCTGCCCACCACAACCACAACAAACCCCACGACCCTGTTAATCACATTCACTTTCATGCCTATAAGCTTTCCTTTCTGGACGCTCAAACATCCCATCCCGAACCCACCGAAATGACCAACGATTATGAAAATTTCTTCATCGGAAATGACCCTTCCAGATGGGCATCGAAAGCCAGACGTTACAAACGATTAACATGGAAAAACATTTACCCTGGCATAGACTACACCTTGTATGTCAATAAAGACAACCGCCTTCAATACGATTTTATTGTTTATCCTGGTGCCGAAGCAGAGAAAATTAAATTAACATACGAAGGGCAAGATTCTTTGTATGTAGACAAAGAAGGTCGTGTTGTGCTTACAACTTCTGTCAATCGAATGTACGAATTACAACCGTATGCCTACCAGCGTATTAACGGAAAAGAAATTAAAGTAAAATGCAATTTCTTAATCCACAATCAGAAATACCTGGCTTTTCAGTTTCCCGATGGATACGATAGCCGTTATACACTTGTCATTGACCCGGTATTGATTTTTTCTACGTACACAGGTTCGCTATCCGACAACTGGGGCTTTACGGCTACTTTCGATGAAATGTCTAACGCATTTTCGGGAGGCATTGTGTTTAACACAGGCTACCCTACCTCTTTAGGAGCTTTTCAGGTAAACTATGCTGGTGGAGAACCTTACAGCTCCAGCTGGTATCAATTTGGCTGCGATATAGGAATTATCAAATATTCTTCCGATGGCACCCAACGCTTGTGGGCGACCTATCTGGGTGGTACTATTAGCGAGGAGCTTCCGCACAGCATGGTATGCAACCGCAGCAACGATTTGATTGTTATGGGAGTAACCGGGTCTTCCGACTTCCCGGTTACTACTAATGCTTACGATACTACTTTTAATGGAGGTTCTAATGTTATTTACGACAATGTCATTCGATTTTCTTTCGGAACAGACATCTTTGTTAGCCGATTAAGTGCCGACGGTTCTCAATTGTTAGGTTCTACTTTTATTGGAGGAACCGAAAACGATGGTTTCAATTTTCGCGATTATTACGAAAACTTTCTGATGGATGGCGACGAAAACACCCTGTACTTCAACTATGCCGATGGTGCACGCGGAGAAGTTATTTGCGATGGTGCAGGAAATATTTATGTAGGAAGTTGTACCTTCTCACCCAATTTCCCTGTTACTTCAGGTGCTTTTAGTACTGTTTACAGCGGACAACAGGAGGGCATAGTGTTTAAACTAAATCCCGACTGTTCGCAATTAATATGGAGTACTTTCTTTGGTGGAAGCAACGACGATGCTGTTTTTTCGCTCGATTTAGACCAATATGGAGATGTCTATTTTGCTGGTGGAACACTTTCGGCCAACATTCCAACAACAGGCGGTGTTGTACAACCCGTAAATCCTGGTATAGGAAGCGTAAATGGCTTTATCGGACATCTATCGAACGATGGTACTACTCTTATCAAATCTACCTATTGGGGAACATCTGCTTACGATCAGATTTATTTTATTCGTGTAGATAAAAAACGCAACATTTATGTAACAGGTCAAACCAAAGCCAGTGGTAATGCTTTTATTGTTAATTCCGCCTATAATGTACCAGGAGCGGGTCAGTTTATCACCAAGTTTCCTAATAATTTGTCATCACCTATCTGGAGTACTACATTTGGAACAAATATTGGGCAGCCCAACATTTCGCCTACTGCCTTTGCTGTTGATTATTGCAATAGAGTGTATGTTAGCGGATGGGGAAGAAACTGGAATATGAGTCCTAATCTGGGTACTTACGGAATGTTTGTTACTTCCAATGCCTATCAAAATCAAACCGATGGAATGGATTTTTATCTCATGGTTCTTTCCGACGATGCTTCTTTTGTAGAATATGCAACGTTTTTTGGAGAATTACACTACAGCTCATGTGGATATAGCGGACACGACCATGTTGACGGAGGTACCAGTCGTTTCGATAAGCGTGGAAATATCTATCAATCTGTTTGTGCAAGCTGTGGTGGGTGCAACCAGTTTCCCACTGCTCCCAACCCCGGAGCTTGGTCTGTTAACAATGGCAATGCCGGAAATAACTGCAACAACGCATTGTTTAAATTCAGCTTTGCCCTCCCTCTTACTATTGCCGATTTTATCGCTCCTACCGTATGCGTGGGAAGTCCTGTACAGTTTCAAAACACCAGCCAGCTTGCAACAGAATATTACTGGGATTTTGGCGATGGCAGTAATTCTACCCAAACAAATCCCATACATACCTATTCATCACCTGGCATTTACAACGTTACGCTTATTGCCAACAATCCTACTTCATGCAATATGTCCGACACTATTGTGCGACAGGTAATTGTTGAACAACTAACAGTTCAAACAACGGATACTGCTATATGCTATGGAAATTCCATCAATTTAACCGTACAAACTTCAGGTTCTTTGGGAACACTGAATTATATATGGGATACACATAATCCTATACAAGATACGCTTAATGCTTCTATTTATTATCCAAATTTTAATGTACATCCAACCCAGTCGCAGTACTACTATGTGCAGGTATCATCTGCTGCCTGCACCGTTGTAGATTCTGTATTGGTAACAGTACATCGCATTGGTTTGCAAATGCCACCCGACACTCTAATATGTGCTTCTTCTCAACTTACCTTAACAACTCAACCTTTATATACGCAAAGTAACGTACAATATCAATGGTATCCTGACTGGTATATAGTAAGTGGCGGGCAAACCAATCAGCCTGTTGTAAATCCTTCGCAAACAACAACTTTTTATGTTACAGCTACCGATGCTTTTGGTTGTAGTGTAGTTGATTCTGTAAAAGTAGAAGTAGATGCTTTTACTGCCAATTTTGCCCAAATTCATCCGTTATACTGTCATAATGATTGCAATGGGTATATACAGATAGGAATTACCAATCCTGTTTTACCTGTTACATATCAATGGAACAACGGCAGTCAATCTGATCAATTAACTAATTTATGTGCAGGAACTTACGAAGTAACCGTTACCGATGCACTGGGATGCTCAAAAGTGCTATCAACAACCTTCACCAACCCACCTTTGCTTGAAGCCTCCTTGCAGGTACTGAGCAACGCCTCCTGCGACATATATAATCCAAACACCGGCTCTGTGCAAGTTACAGCGTGGGGAGGAACACCATCCTATCACTATCATTGGAATACCAACGACACCATTCCTCTGCTGCAAAATTTGTTTGCCGGAATATATACCGTTACAGTTACCGACCACAATGGATGCGATACCATTCTTTCGGTTACCATCACCGACCCATCACCATTACAAATTTTAGCAGTGCCACAACCTACCTTATGCTTTGGCTCGTGCGATGGCAGTGCCCAGGTTTATATCACCAACCAGGGGACACCACCTTATACATATCAATGGAGCACTAACGAAAACGGAACCTCTATCAATAATTTATGTGCAGGAATTTACAGTGTTACCGTTATTGATGCCGAATACTGTGTGCGTGTTCAAGCTATTGCAGTTAATCAGCCCGATAGCATAAGACCTGTTCTTTCTGTACCTCCTATCAAGTGTTACGGCGATACTACCTATATAACCATTAGTCAAATTATAGGCGGAACACCTTCTTATACCTGGGTGTGGAATGATGGCTCTTCAGGTCAGTCATTGTATGGTGTTTCGGCTGGTACTTATTCACTTACCATTACCGACGCTCACCAATGTGTTGACACTACCATCATTGTTGTTCAACAACCATCTTTGCTTACTTCAACGGCTAATATTGTAAATACTTTATGCACAGCTTCGTGCAATGGTTCGGCACAAGTCAATCCAACCGGAGGAACCAGCCCTTATTCCTTTGTATGGAGCACAGGACAGCATAGCTCACAAATTACCTCACTATGCGAAGGTGCTTATCGTGTTACGGTTACCGACGCCAACGGATGCACCTACGTTGACGAATATACCATAGGTAACAACAACTATGCTCCTCCACTCGAAGCCATAGCCCAGCCACCCGTCATTTATACCGGTCAGAGTTCACAACTGCTGGCACAAACTACTGGAACCAACCAGTTTTACTGGACACCGTCAAATACCCTGTCGAACCCCTATGTCAAAAACCCGGTAGCCACACCCACCGAAACAACAACATACATTGTACACATTACAGACTACAACGGCTGCACCAATATTGACACAGTGGTAGTTATGGTGCTCGATGTTGTATGTACAGAGCCTTACATTTACGTTCCCAATGCCTTTACACCCAATGGTGATGGCGAAAACGACATACTGTATGTACACGCTCCAATGGCTACCGATGTGTATTTTGCCATCTACGACCGATGGGGAGAAAAGATATTTGAGACAACCGATTTACTGAAAGGCTGGGACGGAAAATACAAAGGCAAGCCCATGGATCCGGCTGTTTTTGTTTATTACCTTAAAGTAACCTGCCTCGATCGTTTGCAGTTTGAAAAGAAAGGCAACATAACACTGATACGATGAGGTATATATTTACCATAGCATTGTTTTTTCTTATGCTGACTTTTCTCGGACAAGATATTCATTTTTCGCAGTCGCATCTTTCACCTGTCAATCTTAATCCAGCCGAAACCGGAAATTATACCGAAGATTATCGTTTCCATCTGAATCAGCGAACACAGTGGCGTTCCATTACCATTCCCTATATAACTTTTTCGGCATCGTTTGAAATCAATTGGTTCTCACTTCATATTCCCGGAAAACTTGCGACTGGACTTATCTTTAATACCGACAAAGCTGGTGATGGGCGTTTTGGTACCAACCAAATAGGAATTGCACCTTCGTATACATTGCCCATTAAAGATTCTTCCCTATCCGTTTCTGTTGCATTAATTGGAATGTGGAATCAACATTCGGTTGACTACTCCAAATTCTATTTCGACAACCAATACAATGGCTATATGTTCGACCCGAACATACCCCCTAGCGAAATCTTTCCCAGGCAAAGCATGCACTATTATGATGCACATGCAGGATTACTTGTTCGCAAGCAACTCGAAAAATTTCCTGTAACCATGGGCATTTCGCTTTATCACATCAATAAACCTAAAAAAACATTCTATAATGATTTTGAAGTAAAACTTGACCGTAAATTTACCCTATATCTGAACTCGAATATGCAAGTTGCCAGACAAATCTTTTTTATTCCTCATGTATATTGGTTTCAACAATACATGCTGCGTGAAATATATCTGGGAGGACTGTTGCATCATAAAACCCAGGACATTGCTTTTCGTGGATATTATATTGGCGGTTGGTTTCGCATAGGCGATGCCGCCATACTTTCTGCTGCCTTCGATTACCAAGATTTTCATATCGCAATAAGTTATGATTTCAATATTTCGCCATTGGTTGCGGCAAGCAACGGACGGGGAGGTTTAGAAATTGCTATTCGCTATGTACTTTCTAAGCCAGAGAAAATTATTTTACCTGATAAACATCGTTGTCCTTCATTTTTGTAAGATGAAATGGTTAATTGTTATAGGATTGATTGTTGCCGGAAGTCAGAACACATTTCCACAGTCTGCTAAATCATCTATAAAGGCCGGCAAAAGATCGTTTAAACAAGAAAAGTATGAAACAGCCGTTTACTATCTATCAAAATCTATAGAAACCGAAAAGAATGTTTCAATAGCATGGATGTTAGCAGAATCGGCACGAATGATTAAAGACTATGAAACTGCTGAAAAATGGTATCAGTATGTTACCGAAACAGATGTAGAAGCCTATCCGCTTGCTTACTTCTGGCTGGGTACGGTTCAAAAATCTTTGGCCAAATATCAAAAAGCACAAATAAGTTTCAGAAAATACCTGCAAAAAAATGCTGCCAAAAAAGATTATTACACAGCCAAAGCACGTCATGAAGTCCTTTCATGCGAATATGCGTTGTTTTTAACTTTCGACAAAGTTCCTGTGTCGCTACAGCTACTAGACACTTCTGTTAACAGCCCTTTTAGTGAGTTTCAGGCTTTTTTAGATAAAGATTCTCTTTTGTGGGTAACTTCTTATAAACCCCTGCAAAATGAAGACAGTATTAATTTTACCTCTAAATTATTAACCTTTTCTCATCATGACAGATGGAAGCAACAGCCTGTTGATACGATAGTAAATACATCAAACTGGCTGGTTTCGAGCTTCTGCTTTTCAAACCATAAAAAGCAACTGGTGCTAAGTCTTTGTCAGAACAATGGCAAGTCTTATGCCTGCAAGCTATACCGAAGCCAGTTCAAAAATGGACAATGGACAACACCAGAGCCATTGAGCAATGTGATAAATACAGATAACACTACTACGTCAACCCCACACTTAATCGAAACCGACACCTGTCGTTTCCTAGTCTTTTCATCAAATCGTGAAGGCGGTTATGGAAAGCTTGACCTATGGGCTGTACGCATCAACGAAGCACTGGAACCCGTAGGGGATCCTTTCAATCTCGGCAAAAACATAAACAGTATAGACAACGAATGCTGCCCCTTTTACGATGTAAAAAAGAAAACTTTGTATTACAGCAGCGAATGGAACACCAATCTTGGAGGTATGGATCTTTTTTCGAGCTACGGTTGGATTACTATGCTGTATCCATCGCAAAATCTGGGCTACCCCATCAATACAAATCACGACGAAACTTTCTTCCAGTTATCAGAAGACAGAACCAAAGCCATCTTTGCCTCAAACAGAATCGCTCACTCACTGAGTTCTTACGAAAAATGCTGCAACGACCTGTATGCCATGGAATTTGAAAAACCCGAAAAAGATACCCTCAAAAAGCAGGAGCTTATTACTAAGACAAAGAAAAAACTCGAAGAACTTATACCTGTTACCCTGTATTTTCATAACGATGAACCAAATCCAAGAACGTGGGATACCACCACCTCGTTTGCTTATGATCAATTATACGACCGTTACGTTCAAATGCGAGAAGAATATATCAAAATGTACGGATCTGTTTTAAAAGGCGAAGAGAAACTTCAGGCAGAATCAAGAATTGATGCCTTTTTTACCGAAGAAGTCGAAAAAAACTACCTGCAGCTGTTAACCTTTTTTCAGCTCATGAAACGCTTGCTTGCCGAAGGAGAAACCATAACAATTACGATAAAAGGATATGCCAGTCCGTTGAATAATCATGCCTATAATTTGAATTTATCAAAACGAAGAGTTCAGAGTTTGATAAATTTACTATATCGCTTCGAAGATGGTGTGTTTCTGCCATATTTGAATCATACTGCTAATAATTGCGGTCGGTTAATCATTCAACGTGAAGCTTATGGCGAAAATATGGTTGCTCAAGGCGTAAGCGACAACTTAAGAGATTTGCGAAATTCTGTCTATAGTCCTGAAGCATCGAAAGAACGAAAAATAGCCATTATTGCAGTAAAAATGCAAAAGGATTAAGTTTTCCTTTAAAATTAAGAAATATGTTCTGGGAATTTGTGGAGTATATCGGATTTATAACCAACCTATATTTCAGATAATTATACCATCTTTGTTAAACATTTGTTAAACACTTTTTTTTTTCTGCCTATTGCCAAATTTAGGCAAATATAAGAAAAAATAAGGAAAAATAAGAATTACTGAAACTTTACTCTTCTATTTCTTACACCAAAAAATGAAAAGATTAGATATTTGTATTCTGTATTAACCTTTAAAAAAATATTGATATGACACAACCAACAGTAGTTACTGAAGCTGCTACCACAGTAGGTAAAGCTTTTAACTGGAAAAATTTATTGTTTTTAGTAATAGCAACGGTAATAGTCACATTAATCGTTAGCTATATTCTAAAACAAGAAGTAGTACTCCCGACTTCAAATGGAAACGTAGCAGGAAAAGGAGAAATCAAGCCTAAAATGAAATTAACCATAAGTAAAACCAATTAAAAAAAAAGATTATGAAAACCAAAAGTATCATTTTATTCGGTATGAGTGCTATTGTAGCACTTTTTATTCCTACGTTTGCGGCTAATTATGCTGCTATAATGCCTTTTGATTTGCAAGATTTTGCAAATAACAATTTTTCTAGTTTTGAGGGTGATTCCTATTACACAGGTGAAGAGGATGATTTTCTCGATTTCGGCGGTCCTAATCGTTCATTTGCTACAGAATCTGTAGAAAAAAGAGTTTTTGTTGTTAATATTAACAACCAATTGACCACAAATGAAACTGTCATACTTTTACCTGGTTACACATGGTATCCTGGAGCATCTGGAAACAACTGGCTTGTAGATGGTTCTATTAAAACTGTTGGAGATAAAACGTTAACAGCTAATGGTAGTCCTAAAACTATTAAAGAATTATTATCTTTCATTATGCACAATCCAACAAATCTGAATGCTATAAGAATATCTTCATCTGAAGCAGCACAGGTGCAACAGCAAATGGTTTACAGAGAATTAAGTCCATTTAAAGACCTGCAAAGCAAAATCATAGATCTTGGCACATATACCGACGAAAACACTTATCGTGACAAAATTGTTACTGTACCTACACCTGGTCTCATTGCATGTGCAGAAGTTGAATTATCTATACCTATTCTGGCCAATAGCACCTGTTCTATTACTTTTTTCTTTGGTGGCGTTCTTTCTGCAGCTACTGCAATGAAGAGAAAGCGTGAAAAAGCTGCATCTACTTTTGCTAAAGTTGGTATTCAAAAAGTACAGCAATTGCATGCAATTAAGCAAGCAATGCCGCAGGTAAAAACCATACCTACAGGTAAACTTTTGGCAAATTTTGAAGGAGAAGGAGAAGAATACTAAAAAATGTGAGGCATACCTTAACTGTATTGAATTGATACAGTAGCGGGCTGCCTCTTTTAAAATAATCAAAAAAAAGCATATGGCAAAATTAACAAAAACCCAGTTAGCAGCAAAAGGCAGGGCAATAATGAAAAAAGCCAAAGAAATACGCAAAGAACATCCAACCATGAAATGGCAAAATTGCGTAAAGATGGCAGCCAAAAGAAATAAATATGACTAGAATTAACGGCATATTAGAAGTTCCAAATTTAGTAGGTACACCTGCAAGGGCTGACCATAAAAATGGTATAATACTTATTAGTAAATCTCATTTTGATAAAATTGGAGATCCTGTATATAAAGATTTTATTATTGCACACGAGGAAGGTCATCTTTTTTTTAAACACTAAGATGAAGAAAAGGCTGATGAGTATGCTATGCAAAAACTTATCAAAAAAGGTTATCCGTTATCAAAAATATTAGGCTCATTAACTCATGTTTTGCAATATGATAAAGCAGGTCATTACGGAAGAACTAATAGGCTTTTCGAAAAATTATTTATTTACGATTTGTTAGTAAATCAAAATAAAAAATTGTTAAATCATTTAAACTATAATTCTATGCAAACGCCAAGTGAATTAGAAGACATCTATACGAAAAGTTATGAGTCTGAATTTTCAGATTTTCTCGGCTTAGGCAAAGAAACTATTGAAGTAAAAGACTTGCCTAAAATTGCCCCAATAATTTTCAGATGGGAAGCTAATCCAGATTTTATGGCAGCTAAGCAAGAATATGGACCTATGCGAATATTAAGCATAGCTTATAAATATAATATTATATAACTTAAAAATTAATCAATTATGTCAGGAGTTATCATTCCAAAACCAGGTTCAATTTATAGTGAATATTTCGCTCAAGGCAGCGATGGTAATTATTATGTAAAAGTAAACGGACAATGGCAAAAAGCAGGTACCGGCGGTGTAAATGTAACGCCATTCGATCCTGCAGTTTTTGTTTTTCCTGCAGCCAAAAAAGGTGATTTATTCAATGTTGTAGATGATGGAAGAGTGCAAGATAAGCAATTAGAAAAAGGCGATCTTTTAATTTGTATTACCGACACTGAAGAAGGTCATCCGGAAAATTTTGAAATAGTTCAGGCAAATGTTGAAAGTAGAAAAGACTTCATTGAAGAAACACCACTTCAACAGTTGAAAGCTTTTTCAGGAGATATATCTATACGCAATTCAGATGCTTCAGGCCTTGCTGATGTTACCGTAAGACAAGTAAAAGCAGAAAAAGTTGAATTGAAAAAGGAAGTTATAGATCTCAGATTAAAAGATACTCTAGATTTTGATGTAGATTTTGTAGATATTGAAGCAGCTGCATATCGTGCTAATATCCTTAGATTATATGATTTATCAAACTATAGAGCGAAAGTCATTTTTATAAAAAATTCTACTAACATTGATATTCAATTAAGAAATTATCAAAATGAAGATATTAAAACTCTATTGGCTAATTCTACTTATATGATTATATGGTTTGGTTCTTTTCTGGCTTTTAATATTGAACCATTATCAGCCTAAATGCTTAACTTCCTTTCACGTCATAGTATAGTAGGCTTTGTTAGCAGCTTGTCGGCGTCGTTGATTCAGTATATCAACGACCTGGAGCTTGCTTTTAAATTATTCGGATTTGTAGCCGGGATGGTTATAGCACTGCTTACCATCTATGCCAAGATTCTGGAAATTAAAGAACGACGCATAAGACGTGCCAAACGCAGGTATTAACTTAAATCTAATGTATATATGAAAAAGTTATTTTTAATCGTAGCCATGGCTTTTGCAAGCCTTTCATTTATCCGTGCCAATGTAGAAAAGAAGCTGGATAAAATGATTCTGGAACAAAACATTCAGGTATCAAACAAAACACAGCAAAACATTGATACACTGGAACAACTTATTGACAACTTACGCTCCGATACGGTTACCATTGACGACCTACATCCTATGCAACCAGGTAGCAACTGGTTTAAAAACAACTGGGAATGGCTGCTAACCTTGCTTATCTTTCTGCTCGAAGTATTTTTGCGTGTAGCTCCTACTAATAAAGACTGGTCGCTTGTTAATAAGATTCTTTCAATTTTGATATGGATATTCAGAATAATTCCGAACAATGCTAAAGCACGTGAAAATGTTTTAAAACGAGGCCACGATTTGCGGATAAAAAAACTTATAGAAGACTATCGCAATAAATAGTAACTGAATTCGTTACTATGAGCATGAGAACTAAATTAAAAGCATTAGATCCGCTAACGGTAAGTGCAATTACGTTGGCTTTTTCTTTTATTTTTGGCATTATTACCATTAAATCAGGAAATAAATATTTTGCAATAGTTACTTTATTAATAGTAGTTCTGTTTGTTTATCTTTTTTACAAATCAACCAAAGAACCCGGTTTAATTTTAGAAAATGACTTTAACGGTAAAGTTCGCTATAAGCCTGAAGAAGGTTGCGACCCCGAAGGGCTCGAAGACAAAAACTTACCAATAGCTGTTGATGGAATAAACACCGGCATAAAACCCGGAAAAGTTTTTAAAGTTCGGAGTGGCACTAACGTATATATTGATAAAAGCGGAAATGTACGCAATTATTCGCCTATAAGTGCTTGGGTAAATAAGTGGGTAAGCCGAAGCGATTTTACAACCGATGAGCTTAAATGCTGGGATATGTTGTTTTAAAATTTATTCCATTTTTCAATTTCCGTATTGCGTTTTTGCTCGGTTATTTTAGCGTAAATTTGCGTTGTACGTATATCACGATGCCCAAGCATATCTTTAACAGCATATAACGGAATATCAAGACTTATGGAAAGTGAAGCAAATGTATGACGTGCCACATGAAAGGTTATATTTTTATTAATTTGAGCCAAAACTGCAATTCGTTTAAGTATTCGGTTGGTAGATTGATTGGTAAACATTTTAAAAATAGGTATTGATGGATGTATTTTTTGACGATCATTTATTAAATTTATCAATTCTACTGCATGATTAGACAATGGTATTACTACTTTATATTTAGTTTTTCCTTGATATAATTCAATTTTGTTTTCAAATAAATGTTGATTAGAAAGTTTTTTAATATCGCTAAAACGCAAACCTGTAAAACACGAAAAGAGAAAATATTCAAGGCAAAGATGGTCGTTCCCTT
>FWWL01007944.1_pt1 | contig 13987 bp, 7 predicted proteins | sample 2228331 | NCBI WGS metagenome assembly FWWL01 (sample SAMEA103939775, study PRJEB20133) | metagenome
CATGGATCATCAACCGACAATTCGGCGGACGCGACGGCGCGCGTCCCTCCATTTTGATCTTGGACCACCGTTCATTCGGGAGGGCCACGCGCCGTCGTGGCCGCGAACCACCATGGATCATCAACCGGCACGTCGGCGGACGCGACAGCGCGCGTCCCTCCATTTTGATCTTGGACCACCGTTCATCCTGGAGGGCCACGCGCCGTCGTGGCCGCGTCAAACCCCAAAACCGGGCGAAACTCCAGGGAACGGATCGAGCGTCAAGCCGGTCTGCGCCACTCCGCCATGAAAAAGGGCTTTATTGGAGAAATCTTTATCCCCCTTGCGCAACCAATTCAGCTTCTCCCGATTAGGTGAATCGAACTTACAAAACGCGACAAACCGGTCAAACCCCAAATGGAAGTTCGATTCGTCGGCGGGGCGGGTCTTCCCAGTTATTTCATTATTTACGATTTTTCCCAGTTCTCCCAGTTGACCGGATTTTTTGGATTCGATAAGATAGGGGAATTGATGTTTTCCCTAGATTCCCCAAATTGCGCACGCTTGATGAATCGGTAGAAACCTGGCGGTGGCGCAAGGTGGGTCGGCGTTGACGGTATTGGCTTCCCCGGGGGCTGCGAATTGGGATCGGCATTGTCAGTTCCGCCGAGCATCACGATGTTGCCTTTGATGTTTCAGTTTTGAAACATGACCGGCATCATGAGACCAACCGAGTTTTTTCACAAGAGCATAAATCCTTTGAAATAAAAGACTTACGTTTCGAGCACGTCCTGCACGGACGCTCAGGCATTGGATGTGCTCCCTCCTTAATCAGGCAAAACGGTACGCGTGGTTGTGGCCGCTTTGAGGTCTCTTGCCTGTTGAGGACAGCACCTTGCCGAGAGCTAGCAAGAATCGCGGACGTACGCCGGTCTCATCCGGCAAATGTGGCAAAGTCAACGGTCAGCGGGTGAACCTCACCAAGGTTACCCCACACAACGGAACCGCTAACCCACCTTCCAACGGGAAGGGGGACCGGAAAAACGGGCACGATACGGTGCCGGAATTTCTCCTCGATACGGCCGAAACGGCCTTCATCAAGCCCCTCGGCGAAAACAACCTGATCTCGATCTCGGTGACGGAGTCTCGCGACGAGGACGAATTCGACCTGGAATTGGCCGTCCCCGAAAAAACCCCTTCCCCCACGGAGATAGACGACGAGGATGGTTTCGAGGACCCGGAAGACCGTGATCTGGACGCCGAGACCACCGGTCAGGACGATCGGATTGACGATCCCGTTCGCATCTATCTGATGCAGATGGGCGAGATTCCGCTCCTTAGTCGGCGGGACGAAATCCGGGCAGCCCGCGACATCGAAAAGGCCCGTCGCAAATTCCGCTATGCCATGCTGGCCACAGACTACATCCTCAATGCCGCCATCGAACTGCTGAAAAAAGTTCGAGACGGTCGTCTGCGGCTCGACCGAACCATGGATGTATCGGTGACCAATCTGCGGGGCAAACGGCACATCATTCATCTCCTCGGCCCAAATTTGAAGACCCTCGAGGAGATTCAACGGCGTAACCGACGCGATTTCTGCATCATGATGAGTCGCCGCGAGTCAATGCAAAACCGTTTAGCGGCCCGGCGGCGACTGATGAAGCGTCGGTTTCGGGCGGTCCGACTGGTGGAAGAACTCGATCTGCGGACACAGAAACTCCAGCCACTCTTGGATCGTCTGACAAAGATCTCGCAGCGGATGGATGAAATTGTCCGCAATCTGAAATCCCTGGAAGGCACCCCCGAAACCCCCTGGGCCAAGGAACTGCGTCGGGAACTCCGCTACCTTATGCGGATGACCTTGGAAAGCCCCACGACCTTGCGGAAACACTTGGCCGCCATCAACTCCTATGCCCAGGAATACGAGACGGCAAAGCGGTATCTCTCGGCGGGAAACCTCCGGTTGGTCGTCTCGATTGCCAAGCGATATCGTAACCGAGGGCTGAGCTTCCTCGACCTCATTCAGGAAGGCAACACGGGACTGATGCGGGCGGTGGATAAATTTGAGTATGCCCGCGGCTTCAAGTTTTCGACCTACGCCACCTGGTGGATTCGGCAAGCCATCACCCGGGCCATTGCCGATCAAAGTCGTACCATTCGGATGCCCGTGCATATGATCGACGTCTGTGGTCGGATTCACGCTGCGGCACGGAAGCTGGCCCAGGAGACGGGCGTCGTTCCAACCCTCCACGAGACGGCCCAAGCGTTGGGAATGTCGGTCGAGGATGTTCGCAGCATCCTGCGCATGAGCCATCAGCCGTTGTCGCTCGATCAGCCGGTGGGTGAGCAAGAAGAGAGCTATTTGGGCGAGTTTCTGGCCGATTATCGTGAAGACGATCCCCTCTACGAGATGAACTTCGAATTGCTCAAGCGTTCCATCAACGATGCCCTTTCCGACCTGACGTACCGGGAACGGGAGATTATTCGGCTGCGTTATGGGTTGGCCGACGGTTACGCCTACACGCTGGAAGAAGTGGGCAAGATTTTCGGTATCACGCGGGAGCGGGTCCGGCAGATCGAAGCCAAGGCCATCCGAAAGCTGCGGCATCCGGTGCGATCTCGAAAACTGGCGGGTTTCGTCGATGCCCTAGTCGCCCGCGGACAAACCACGCCCGATCCGGCCTTGGACCGCGAACTCTGAAGATGAGCGACAAGGTCGATCAATCGAGTTTGGTCTTTTTCGCCCGTTCGGCCTCCAACCAGAAGTAGAGATAGTACAGGCAGTTCTTAAATCGGTAAGCCCCGCGTCCGCGTTCCGGGTCGGGCTCCAGGACACCCAGTTGCTTCATCCGCGACAAGAAATTGTGCCATACCTTTCGTTCCTCGGCCTGGAGCAATGGTCGCAACTCGCGGGAGGTAAAAGCAACCTCGAATGGTCTTCTGGCTATTTTTCGAAGGATGACCCGATAACGGGCGCTACGGATGGCTTGGAACACCTGAGGTTCCAGGTGCTTGCGGCCAACAATATCTGCAGCCGCAAGGACGCCCTGAAGGGCATCCTTTTCATCAATGCGATCGTCCGTATTCGCATTGAAGGTAGCATCCCCGATCTCGTGCGCCATCATGGGCAGACCTCCCGCAAAGCGACAAAGGATGGTCATTGCCTCTTGATCCACACGAATATTGGCTCTGGAAAATGCCTTCTCAAAAAACTCTCTCGTCTCCTCGTCCGACCAGACTCGAACATCGATGATCTCGAATACGCGCGATAACGACGGCTGAATGGAAATCAACGATTGGCGGCGTTCTTCAAGGCCAACGGCAACCAAACACAGAGGCAGTGGCTTGGAGGAGGTAGCAATTTCATCGACGAGGCTTTTCAACCAATTGGCAAAAGGTACCGAGTTGGCCAAACCGTTGATATCGTCGAGGACGAGAAAGATGACTTTTTTCTCATCACGTAATCGTTCCATCAAATTTCTCAAGGCAGGAGCAAAGTCATGAACAAGTTGTGTAAGGTTTTTTTGAGACGGTCCAAACTCAACCGTCACTCCAAATAGCCCCACTTGCCTGATATGATTCCCAAAAAACTCTTTAATCCGTTCGTACCAGGTGGTGCCAAAACTCTCTTTAAGCAATCGATCGAAGACACGACGTACCGCCTCTTCAAGAGTGTCAACCCCTCCCAAGAAGGTGTGCAAAGCAAGGGCCGCATGGTCCCGTTCGGCAAGGGCACGAACATACGCTGCCAGTGAGCTTTTTCCAATACCCCGCTCGCCCGTCACGAAAAGGACCTGCAACTTCCCCGCGGTCGCAGCACGAACCGATCTCAGAACCCTTTCGATCTCCTGCGCACGACCGACAAAGAACTCCAGGGGGACCGGCTGACCCGGCGTGAACGGACTGTAGTCTTTCGACACGGTTGAATCCTTACGGCAAGCCCGAAGTCTTATTCCCACACACAGTCATTGTTCACCGTAGCAGGAAGGCATCGAATCCCATGATATCAATTACCGGCCGACAGTGACACCGCAAGCCGAAATGAGGTCGTGCGTCGGTAGGGACAACCCCGTGGGCACGCGTTTATCGTGCGTCGTTCCGAGAGTTTTAGACGGACGCACGCCGTCGCGTCCGATGACGTCCCGGTCGATGATCCATCGTCGTTCACAGCCACGACAGCGCGTGGCCCTCCAAAAAGGCATACCGCTAATCGTTCGGCCAACGCTAGCGAACCACGATAAAAACCGGTATTCTTACAAAGACGGTATGGGGTGTTAGGCGTTTCATACGCGAACGGAATGCCCCATGCCCAAAAGGATTGTCAACCCGGTGATTGTTCAACTCAAGAATGACCCGTGAGTTAGGAGACCTCGTTCCATGCCGCTTGTCGTGGTTGGCTCGGTCGCTTTGGACAGTGTGGAGACTCCCCACGAACGACGTGAAAACGTGGTGGGAGGATCGGCCGTTTACTTCGGTTTGGCTGCCCGGTTCTTTACGCCGGTTCGGCTTGTCGGCGTTGTCGGTGAGGATTGGCCACCGGAACATACCCGACTCCTTCAGGATCACGGCATTGACACGTCGGGACTGATGACGATTCCCGGCGAAAAGACATTCCGCTGGCGGGGACGTTACCTGCCGAATATGAACGACCGCGAGACCCTCGAGGTCCAGCTCAACGTCATGTCGCAATTCGATCCGGTCCTCCCCGAGGCGTTCCGACGCTGCAAGTTTCTTTTCCTGGCCAACGGCTCAACCAAAATGCAAATGCGGGTCCTGGATCAATGCGTTGGGCCCGACCTGGTTGTCGCCGATACCATGGACCATTGGATTCGTAACGAACCACAAGAACTGCGGGAGCTGATGCAACGCATCGATGGCCTCGTCCTTAACGATGCCGAAGCCAAATTGCTGGCCGAGGATGAAAATCTCGTCCGTGCGGGAAGGAAGATTCTCGACTTCGGCCCGACGTTCGTCGTGATCAAAAAAGGCGAACACGGGGCCATGTTTTTCAGCCGGCACGAGATGTACGTCCTCCCTGCGTACCCGACGTCGGCGGTGGTGGATCCAACGGGTGCCGGGGACAGCTTCGCCGGCGGGATGATGGGCTACCTCGCCGAGAAGAATGACTTTTCGCCGCGGACACTCAAGCAAGCCATGGGATACGGCGTGGTCGTCGCCAGCTTTACAGTGGAGGATTTCAGTATCGACCGCCTTTTGAAGATTCGCCGGGAAGATATCGAACTGCGATTGGACGAATATCGAAAGATGCTCATGTTTTAAAGAAGCATTTTGGCCGAAAACGCCCACACCGCGTGGAATGTCGTTCCGCCGACTGTCAAAGTATTCGCCGGGCAGAAACGATACGTCCCTCTTGGCAGGGAAAGAAAGGCTTTTTGGCCCAGCCGGTATAATTCATGATGTCTCGAATATCGCCATGAGGCCGACGATCAACCTTCGGCGTCTGGTGCCGGCCGGATTGATTGGCAGATGTTAGTGTCGTCGCCGTAGTGTGGGCTGATTGGGCAAGATGTGCTGTCTGTTCTTGCGAGGTAAAAACGAGGCAAGTAAATATGGCCCAAAGTGAGTTGACCAACACCGTATCGCGTCCTGCAACCGATGGAACCTTACCGGAAGGGGCCATTCCTTCGTTGGCCCGTGATATTGACCCCGCGGAAACGGAAGAATGGTTGGACGCTTTGGAGTCCGTCATTCGGCGTGAAGGCCCGGAGCGGGCCGTCTATTTGCTGGAACGGTTGAAAGAAAAGGCCTTCCGCACCGGCGTCCCCTGGGTATCTTCCGCGACAACACCGTATATCAATACGATCCCTCCCGAGGCCGAACCCGAATATCCGGGCGACCGCGCCCTGGAGCGCCGCATCAAGAGTCTCATTCGTTGGAACGCCTTGGCCATGGTGGTTCGGGCCAATCGGGTCAGTTCCGGAATCGGTGGGCATATTTCGACTTTTGCCTCGGCGGCCACACTGTATGAAGTGGGATTCAATCACTTCTTTCGCGGTAAGCAAGGGCCTAATCCTCCGGATTTTGTCTATATCCAGGGACATGCTGCGCCGGGGATTTACGCCCGGGCGTATCTCGAAGGCCGAATCACTGAAAAACACCTGGAAAACTTCCGCCGCGAATTGGCGGAAGGCGGCGGTCTGTCATCGTACCCCCATCCCTGGTTGATGCCCGACTTCTGGGAATTTCCCACGGTCTCTATGGGTTTGGGCCCGATCATGGCGATCTACCAGGCGCGGTTCAACCAGTACCTGGCCGATCGCGGCATCCTGCCCCAAGCCCGGGGGTCGAAGGTCTGGTGTTTTGTGGGCGACGGTGAATGCGACGAACCCGAGACGCTGGGGGCCATCACGCTGGCCGGCCGAGAACGCTTGGACAACCTGATCTTCGTGGTCAATTGCAATCTGCAACGTTTGGATGGACCCGTTCGGGGCAACGGAAAGATTATCCAGGAGCTCGAAGGGGCCTTTCGCGGGGCGGGCTGGAACGTCATCAAAGTCATTTGGGGTTCCGATTGGGACCCCTTGTTGGCGAAGGATAAAGATGGGCTTCTCGTCCGTCGCATGAACGAGGTCGTCGATGGTCAGTATCAAAAATACACCGTCATGCCGGGAAGTTACATCCGCAAGCACTTTTTCGGTGTCGATCCCCGGCTGGAGGCCCTGGTGGCCGACATGACGGACGAACAACTTCGGCGGCTCAAGCGCGGGGGACACGACCCGGTGAAGGTCTATGCTGCCTTCAAGGCCGCTGTGGAGCATAAAGGTTCACCCACCGTGATTCTGGCAAAAACGATCAAGGGATACGGGTTGGGCGAGGCCGGTGAAGGGCGAAACATTACCCACCAGCAAAAGAAGCTGAACGAGGAAGAACTCCGGCAATTCCGGCAGCGGTTTGAAATCCCCATCCCGGAAGACCAAATCGCGGATGCGCCTTTCTATCGCCCACCGGAAGATAGCCCTGAAATCCAGTATTTGAAGGCCCGGCGGAAGGCCCTCAGCGGTCCCTTGCCGGCCCGGCGGCACCCCATGACGAAGCTCAAGCCGCCAAAATGGGACGACTACGCCGAGTTCTTTGCCGGAAGCGAAGGGCGTGAGGTCTCTACCACCATGGCCTTTGTGCGGCTTCTGGCGCGATTGATGCGGGACAAGAACATCGGTCGCTACATCGTGCCGATCGTCCCCGATGAAAGCCGCACCTTTGGCATGGAGGCCCTCTTCCGACAATTCGGCATCTATTCCCACGTGGGTCAACTTTATGAACCCGTCGATTCCGATACCGTGCTTTACTATCGGGAGGCGGTGGATGGCCAGATTTTGGAAGAGGGTATCACAGAAGCCGGGGCGATGGCGTCATTCATCGCCGCCGGGACCGCCCATTCCACCCACGGTATCAACATGATTCCGTTTTTCATCTTTTACTCGATGTTTGGGTTCCAGCGGATCGGTGACCTCATTTGGGCGGCGGGTGATATGCGGTGCCGTGGTTTCTTGATGGGTGGCACAGCAGGACGGACGACCCTCGCCGGGGAAGGGCTCCAACATCAGGACGGCAACAGCCACCTTTTCGCGCTGGCCTACCCAACCGTCCAGGCTTACGATCCTTGTTTTGCCTACGAGATGGCCGTGATCGTCCTCGACGGTCTTCGCCGGATGTACTACGAGGAAGAGGATATCTTCTATTACATCACGCTGATGAACGAAAACTATGTCATGCCCATTTTGCCCATGGGGTCAACCGAGGGGATTTGCCGGGGGATGTATCGCTTGTCGGTACACGATTTGGGCAAGGACCGACCGAGTGTGGACCTCATGGCAAGCGGTGCGATATTGCGGGAGGCCCTTCGGGCCCAGGAAATCCTCAATCAAAAGTTTGCCATCTCCAGCCGCGTGTTTAGCGTGACAAGCTGGAAACGGCTTCTAGAAGACGCTCGCGAGGCCGACCGGTATAATCGACTCCACCCCGAAGAACCAACCCGGGTTCCCTATGTGCAAGAGGTCCTGGCAGGGACGGATGGCTCGATTGTGGCGGCCTCGGACTACGTCTCGGCGGTACCGCTTTCCTTGGCCAAATGGATTCCCGGCGACTACACCGTGCTGGGCACGGATGGCTTCGGACGCAGTGAAGCGCGTCCCGAACTTCGTCGCTTTTTCGAGGTGGATGCCGAACACATCGTTCTGGCAGCCTTGTCCTCCCTGGCCAATCGGGGAAAATACCCCAAGGACCGTTTGCCCTCTGTGATCGCCGAGCTGGGGATCGACCCCAACAAACCCGTCCCCTGGAAAGTCTGATCGGGTCCTTAGCCGTGGACGAAAACCGTGCGGTATTCCTTGCAAACCGGCATATTGTCTCGACCGAGCTTGATAGCGATGGCGGAATTCCTGGCTATCGCCGCAGCCGTTTTCTTGCAAGGGTCCTGGCCGGCCCCAGAGGTCAACGAGCCTTATTACTTGGGAAAAGCCGCGCACTACTGGAACCCCGCCTGGTGTCCGCGCGATGACTTTTTCCACAGCCAGGACGCCCATCAGGTCTTTTACTTCACGTACGGTTGGGTTACTCATTTCCTCTCCTTGCCGGCGGCGGCCTGGTTAGGGCGGATTATCACCTGGGTATTGCTCGCCGAGGTCTTGCGGCGTCTTGCGCGGGCTCTTGGGCTGACGGGCTTGCCCCTCGTCTTCGCGGTGGTCCTTTTTGCGGCATTTCAGGAACACTGCGCTATGGCGGGAGAGTGGGTCATCGGTGGCATCGAAGCCAAGGGTTTTTCCTACGTGTTTGTCTTTCTAGCCTTGGCCCAACTTGTGCAAGGTCGCTGGTCGGCGACGCTCATTCTCCTTGGTATTGCGACGGCATTTCACGTCCTTGTGGGGGGGTGGTCTTTGGTAGCCACGGCGGTGGCTTGGCTGTTTGAAGGTAAGCGACGCCCGCCCATCGCCGGCCTTTTACCTGCCGCCGCTGTGGCAGTGATCCTCGCATTACCCGGTCTGATTCCCTCGCTCGCCCTGACGTGGGGTGTACCCGCCGCCATCCTGCGAGAGGCCAATCGCATTTACACTTTCGAGCGGCTTGCCCATCACCTCGTTCCCGGGTCGTTCCGTCCCCAAGATGTGTTGAAGTTCCTACTGCTTACGTCCGCCTTTCTGGGGTTGGCGTTCCTTCGGCGTAACGACGAAGGCTGGAACCGCTTTCGCCATTTTGTCCTGGGGTCACTCATCATCGCCGGGTGTGGCTGGGCCATCGGCCTGACGGTGAACATCATCGCCGATACGGCGGCCGCCTTGTTGCGGTATTATTGGTTCCGCCTTTCTGATGTGACAATACCGCTGGGAACGGCCTTCGTGGTGGGTTTTTTGGCCTCGCACCGCATTTCGTTGTCACACCCTTGGCGGGATACGTGTCTGGCCATCGCCTTCGTATTCCTGGCGTACCACCTGGGTAACCTCGTGGCCATCCGCGCACGCCACGGCATCCCGCGGACCGAATGGTCCATCACCATGCTATCCGCCTGGGATGAGGACGCGGCAGTCCGGGACGAGTTTGAAGACTGGCAAGAAGTCTGCCACTGGATTGCCGAGAATACCCCCACCGATGCCCGCTTCCTGACGCCATCCATGAAGAGTAGCTTCAAATGGTACGCTCAACGGAGCGAGGTGGCCACCTGGAAAGAGATTCCCCAGGATGCCCGGTCCATTGTGGCCTGGTGGGAAAAGCTCAAAGACATCTACATCATCCACGACCCGGTGTGGGGCTCATGGTGGGTAAGAAATGCCGCCCGACTCGGCGAAGATCGCCTCTTGACCCTGGCCGCCAAATATCAGTTTGAATACATCCTCACCGTGTCGGAGCCTCGGTTGAATTTGGAAATTGTCTTCGCCAAGCCGGATAACATGTTCGTTGTCTATCGGGCACGGCGGACGTCACCCCCGGGGCTTTCACCTCAAGCTCAACCTTCAAATCGCAGTAACCCGTAGCGTTTCTTGCCGACCCGCAGCACGACGGTACGATCTCCAACCAGGTCTTGAGCGGTCAAACGGGCTTCCTGGTCCATGACACGGCGGTTATTGACGTAGGCACCACCCTGCTGGATGGTCCGTCGCGCCTCGCTTTTTGTCTTGGCCAGGTCCGCCAGGCAAAGGGCATCGATCAAGAGTAGCCCAGGGCCTTCCAATTGCGAACGGGGAACCGTCCGACTGGGGACATCCCGGAAAATCTCGTCCAACTCCCGCTCAGAAATCTGCTCGATCTCTGCCCCAAACAGGATCGCCGTGGCCCTTTCCGCCGCCTGTAAGGCAGATTCGCCGTGAACCAACCGGGTGATCTCCTGGGCCAATCGCCGCTGACCAAGACGATTCTCCGGTGCCTCGTGGTGTTGAGCCACAATGGAGGCAATCTCCTCCTGGGACAAGTCCGTAAAGAACTTGAGGCACTTTTCAACCAGATCATCCTCGACGTTGATCCAATACTGATAGAACTGATAAGGACTTGTCTTCTGTGGATCAAGCCAGAGGGCCCCGCTTTCCGTCTTACCCATCTTGGTCCCATCGCTCTTGGTCAGCAGGGGACAGGTGATCCCGTAAAGCTGAACCCCGATCAGCCGCCTCGCTAAATCGATCCCCGCCGTGATGTTTCCCCATTGGTCGCTCCCGCCCACCTGGATTTCGCACCCATATTCCCGATAGAGATGCACGAAATCATAGGCCTGGAGGAGCATGTAGCTGAATTCCGTGTAACTCAAACCGGAGTCGCTTCGTTCTAGCCGGGTCTTTACGGATTCCTTGGTCAACATCACGTTAACGGGGACGTGCTTGCCCACTTCCCGAAGAAACTGCAAATAACCGAACTTACCCATCCAATCGTAGTTATTGAGGAGGAGGGCGGCCGTCTCTTTTCCCTCGAAGTCGAGAAACCTCTTGAGCTGTTTTTCCACCGCCTCCACGTTCCTTCTCAGTTCCTCCTCGGAAAGAAGCCTTCGCTCTTCACTCTTCCCGCTGGGATCGCCAATCATACCGGTGGCGCCCCCCACAAGGGCAATCGGCCGATGACCGGCCTTTTGAAACCGCCTCAGGATCATCAAGGCCATCAGGTGGCCGACGTGCAAACTGTCCGCCGTGGGATCAAACCCGGCGTAAACCGTGCGGGAGCGTTCCATCAAGAAACCGGGCAACACGGCATCGTCGGTTGTCTGATGGATCAATCCCCGCCAGCGAAGCTCCTCATAAACGTTGATCTCAGGCATGGCTTAAGTCAATGATGATGTGCAAAACCCCGAGAAAGGACCGCCACGGTATGTGGTCCGCGCGTACTCACCGGGAGAAATCCCAATCGAGCTGTCTCCGCAGCCAGCAGCCCAACACCGTCAACGCGACATCTCCGAGCTTGTCCCGCAGGCTGCCGGCAAGTATGCCAACCGGACATAATCGGCCACCATCCGGTGAGAGCTGAATCGCCAGGCCAAGGAACTGATCGAGTTCATCATGCGAAGGACCCAGCGGCGTGGCAAGCCGTCACTGTCCTGGTCATAAAACTCCGGAATGACCTGGTTTTCCAAGACCTGATACAAGCTCTCGGCATCCCGCTCGTCAGTGACCTCTTCGCTCTTATGACTCGACCCATTACCAATGGCAAAACCGTTGGAACCGTCGTAGGCTTCCGCCCACCAACCATCCAGGACCGACATGTGAAGGGCCCCATTAAGGATGGCCTTTTGTCCACTGGTTCCACTGGCCTCCAAGGGTCGTCGCGGCGTGTTCAGCCAAACGTCCACGCCCTGGATCATATGGCGGCAGACGTTAATGTCGTAATCCTCAATGAACACAATCCGCTTGTTGAACCGGGGATCGTGTCGCAGGTTGGCAATGGCCCGAATGTATTCTTTTCCCGCGGTGTCCCGAGGATGGGCCTTCCCGGCAAAAATAAACTGCACGGGTCGCTCGGGATCATTGACGATCCGCGCCAGTCGATCAGGATCACGCAAGATGAGCGTGGCCCGCTTATATGTGGCGAAGCGTCGTCCAAACCCAATGGTCAGGGCGTTGGGATCAAGAATCGACCGAGCGGCCTCGATCACCTCGTCCGGTTCATTCCGCCGCCGGCATTGTCGGCTGAGACGTCGCCGGACAAAGGCCATCAGTTGATTCTTCAGCGTCAATTGCGTCTCCCACAGTTCACCGGGATCGACGTTATAAATCGATTGCCAGACCTCGGGTTCACCCATGCGTTCATACCAACGATCGGGGAAGTACCGATCGTAGAGGATCTTCATTTGCCAGGCCAACCAACTGGGGATGTGGACACCATTGGTGATATGGCCGATGGGCACTTCGTCTTCCGCCCGCCAGGAATAAAGGTTGGCCCACATTTGCCGCGTCACCCGACCGTGAAGAGCACTCACCGCATTCGCCTTGCGCGAGACCTTGAGGGCCAGCACCGTCATGCAAAACGGCTCATCCATGCGGGTAGGATCGACACGACCTAGACTCATTAACGTCTCATGGGAAATCCCCAAGGCATCCCGCAAAGGACCGAGGTGCTCCTCCACCAACCCCGGATCAAACCGGTCGTGACCGGCCGGAACAGGAGTGTGGGTAGTAAACACGGTGCACTGGCGGACCTCACGCCGGGCCTCTTCAAAACTCAACCCGTCGTCCACCATCCGTTCGCGCATGACCTCAAGCACGGCAAAGGCGCTGTGGCCTTCGTTCAAGTGATACACGCCCGGCTTAATCCCCAAAGCCCGCAATGCCCGAACCCCCCCGACACCTGCCACCAACTCCTGGCGAATCCGCGTCCGGTTGTCGCCGCCATACAGCCGACTTGTTAATTCACGATCTTCCGGACTATTTCCCTCCACATCCGTATCCAAGAGGTAGATGTTGACCCGCCCCACCCGGAGCTGCCAAACCTTGACCAGCAGCCGCGAGCTCCGCGTTTCGAGGGTGATGATGATCGGTTTCCCCTCAGCATCCGTGCACAAATCAAGAGGCAACTTGGTCACATCGACGTCGATGTACTCCTCTTCCTGCCAGCCGTCCACCGTCAAATGCTGTTTGAAATACCCCTGGTCATAGAACAGGCCCACCGCGACCAAGGGGACACCAAGATCGCTGGCGCTTTTACAATGGTCGCCCGACAGGACGCCCAAACCTCCCGAGTAGATGGGCACGGACTCGTGGACCCCATATTCCAGGGAGAAATAGGCGACCGGCTTCGAACCGAGGACGCCGGCATGGGTTCGTCCCCAGAGAGGTCGTTGCGAGAGATACTCCTTCAACCGGCGGTAGGCCTGGTTAATGCGGCTGTGCAGGGCCAATTCCGAAACCCGTGCTTCCAGCCGCTCCGGCGTCATCTCCGCCAAAAGCGCCACCGGATTATGATCCAACTGGCGCCAACGGATAGGGTCAAGATCGCGAAAGAGGTTGATGACATCCGGCTGCCACGTCCACCACAAGTTACGTGACAGGGCAACGCACTTCTCATACATCGTTTGGGCCGATAAGCGACCTTCTTTCGCCGAAGTCATTTCCTCGCTGCTGGAAACCTCTAGTGCGCACATAAAGGTTCGCTCCACAAGGTTACTGATCAAAGGTTGTCAAAGGGAATCCCGTCCGCCGGTTGGCCAAACTTTCGGCAACTGCCACGCTGAATCTTCTCACCAGCCTTGGCCCAACCCTCAACGGGCTGTTCTTTCGGATTTCCGTTAGACTGTCACCTGTTCAAAGTGCTGAGATGGAAAACGTCATCCTGTCGAAAAACCGGCTTGGCAACAAGTCACTTTCGCCATTCCGTGATACGCAAAGTCTCAATTATATCGGCAATCTGCCACGGTGTTGGAGACTTCTCACCCCCACCGATTAGCTAATTGAACTACCACGCCTTCGACATCATGCTTCCACGACAATTTCCCCTGTCGTATTTCTCGGCAAAAGCTGCACGGCTTTCCCAAGAGAAACCAAAGCTGCTTCAATGTGCGGAATATGGGTAATTTGCGAGCAAT
>FWWL01007946.1_pt1 | contig 13985 bp, 8 predicted proteins | sample 2228331 | NCBI WGS metagenome assembly FWWL01 (sample SAMEA103939775, study PRJEB20133) | metagenome
CGCTGAACGAAGCCAAGGCACAGGTCGCCAAGTACGAGGGGCGCCTTGCCAACTATCAGGGGCTGGACATCGACATGCAGGCAGCCACCGCTGACTATCAGCTCCTGCTGGACAACTATAATCGGTTGTTCAGCCAGTATCAGGCAGCGATGCTCAACCTGAACGCCAACACCGAGAGCTTCATCACGCTGATGGGCGACACGGTGGTGGAGGGTCCTGTTCGTGCCGGTCCCAACCCGATGCAGGTGATTATCGCGGCGATTCTGCTGAGCCTCTTCCTCGGCGTGGGCATTGCTGTCGGTCTGGAAGTGGTGGACAACACGGTGAAAACCACGCACGACGCTCAGCAGTTGATAGGACTGCCGGTGACAGGCGTGATCCCCCGACTGGAGAGCGGCGACAGGAACCTGCTACCGAAGATCACGCATGTGGAGCCTGCATCCCCGCACGCGGAGTCGTATCGGTTTGTGGGCGAGGACCTGCTTCTCACGCTGGAAGAGCATCCCGAAATCCGCTCCATCATGGTGGCCACGGTGCGTCCGGGGCAGGGCGGCACTTCCACCATCGCCAACCTCGCCATCACACTGGCGCAGGGCGGGAAGCGGGTAATTCTGGTGGACGGCGATATGCGGCGCCCGTCACTGCATAAGGTGTTCAACATCAGCAACGATGTGGGTCTGAGTTCTGTTCTGTCCAACGGTCTGCAGATTGCCGAGGTGCTTCGCCCGACGGAGGTGGACAATCTGGTGCTGGTTCCGGCGGGTCCCGTGCCGAAGAACCCGTGGCAGTTACTGCGTTCGGAGAAGATGCAAGAGGTGGTGGAGGCGCTGGAGCAGAGTTGTGACATCGTACTGTTCGATACGCCCAGCGCGGCGGTGTTTGCGGACGCCTCGGTGATGGCGTCGCTGGTGGACGGAGTGGTGGTGGTGGTGCGTGCGAACCACATCCCGCGCGGCAGTGAGCTGCAAGTCAAGCATCTGCTGAACAAGGCGAAGGTGAAACTGCTGGGTGTGGTGCTCAACGATGCCGCGCCAGAGATGGTAGACAGTTACTACTACCACAGCCACTACTACCATCACACCAACGGCAAGGGAGAGCTGCCGCCGCCGCAGACTGGAAAGCCTTCGTCGTCCGAGTCGAAGCCCGTCGCAGCGCGGCGAGGCAAGCGGGTGGTGGCATCGGCACCGCCTGAGTCTAAGGCATCCGAAAAGACGCACATTGTACCAGCAGACCCCAACGCGCGCATCGAGATCCGTCGCGAGGATGTGTTGGGGAAGGAGGCAGACAGCGGAGGGTAGCCAATGAAAGAGTCACGCGCTGAAGCTGCTGTCTGGAACCAGCAGCCCGCGACGGAAGAGGAGCCAGTGGCATCCGCGCGATCCCAGGAGAACGAGATGGCGCAAAAACGCCGCGTGCTGATAGTAGGAGCCGGCGAAGTGGGACACTTGCTTGCTCGCAGCCTGCAGGAAGCCGGCTATGAGGTGGTCGGCTTCGTGGATGACCAGATAGAGGCATCCATGAGCGGGGTTCGCGTACTGGGGTCGCGATCAGACATCGAGCATATCGTCCATACTTATCAGGTAGACGAGGTTATCATCGCCTACGCTCCCACGTGGCAACAGCGACTGGCGGAGATGCTTGTGCGAAACGGTCACCGCGACGTAAAGGTGAAGGTCGTGCCGAGCGTGGTGGAAGTGGTGCTCAACGGACCGACCACCAGCCGGATAGGAGATATTCCAGTGGTGGACATCACGCCGCGCCTGCCTTCCAGGCGGTTGCTGGCAGTGAAGCGGGTGTTTGACGTGGTATTCGCGTCTGTTGCCTTACTTGTCTCGTTTCCGTTGCTCCTGCTCTCCGCGCTGGCAATTAAGCTCACGTCGCCCGGTCCCATCATCTACAAACAGGAGCGTGTGGGCGAAAACGGTAAGCTGTTCTATATCTACAAGCTGCGCACGATGGTAGCGGACGCGGAAAAGCGCACCGGTCCGGTTCTGGCAAGCAAAGGCGACCCGCGCATTACTCCGGTGGGCAAAATATTGCGAGCCACCAAAATGGACGAGGTACCACAGTTTTTGAACGTGTTGCTGGGTCAGATGTCCATTGTGGGACCGCGCCCAGAGCGTCCCAAGTTTGTGGAGGAGTACCGAGAGCGTATTCCACACTATGATGAACGCCATCGCATCAAGCCAGGCATCACGGGCTGGGCTCAGGTGATGGGTGGCTATCATACCACGGTCTACGAGAAGCTGCGCTATGACCTGATGTATCTGTACCACATGTCGCTGTGGCTCGACCTGAAGATTATCGTGCTGACGGTGTGGACTATCCTGAAGCGGCGGGAGGGTTGTTGATGGGCATTCGGGTAGATGCGCCCGACCAGCGTCGCGAAATGGTTGTGTGGCTGGTCGCTGTTGGTGTGGGGTTGGCTGCTGGCGTTGCACTGCTTCTTGTTCCGGTAGAGTTTGTGGTCGGCGTCGTTGGCGCCCTCATCGCGGCGTGTGTTTTCTTGTTTAATCCGTATGCGGGTTCTCTGACCTTTATTGCGTTTTACTTTCTGCGCCCACTGGACTTCTTCCCTCAGCTCGGTATGTTGCGCATTCCGCTGTTTATTGCCAGCGTGACTTCCACCGGATTGATTATTCGTCTGGTTCTCAGCAGGCAAAAGCTCATAGAAGGCTGGTATGTGAAGTGGTTCATAGCGTGGTGGATTGCGATGTTCCTGTCAGTTCCTCTGTCGCTCTACCGTTCGCAGTCCTTATCTGGCGCTCAGGATTTCGCGAAGAGTGTAGCAATGGTTTGGATGATTTACATGACCATCCGTACCGAGAAGCAGATTATGTTCACCGTGCGTGCCGTGGCGTTGACTGCCTTGTGGCTTGCGGGGTCTGGTATTCACAACTACATGACAGGCAATGTGCAATATTCAGGCGAGTTACACCGTGCAGGTGCTGATAGTGGCATGTTGAGCGATCCCAACGATCTGGCAGCTTACATTCTGATGCTTTTCCCGTTGTGCTACTATCTGTTTTTCAACGATCCGAAACGCTGGTTAAGGATTGCTTATGGCATCACGATGGTCGCGATCCTCGTTGCCGTGGTGTACACCGGGTCGCGCGGCGGCTTTGTTGGGCTGGTGGCTCTGTTGTTTTTGCTATGGTTATTCTCAAAGCGCAAGGTTCTTGGGCTGTTTATTGGTCTGGCTGTTTTCGGTGCGGTATGGTTTGCCGCGCCTCCGCAGTATCGTGAGCGAATGCGTACGATTACAACTGCCGAGGACGAGTCTGCTCAGAACAGAAAAGAGTACCGGCGGGCAGCTGTCCGAATGTTCAAGAAAAATCCGTTCACCGGCATCGGCTTCAAGAACTACCCGGATTTTGCCCGCGATTTCGGCGCGCCGGCGTCCCAAACACCTCATAACATGTATTACTTTGTGCTCGCGGAGCTGGGTGGAATTGGAGCCTTTGTCTTTCTGAACATCTGGCTACGAAGTTTGCGAGCAGCGTGGCAGGTCGCTCGGACAAACAGCTGGTTGTTGCGTGCACTTGGCATGGGGGCGCTGATTGGATTGCTGGACTTGATGGTAACAGGGTACTTCTTATCCATTTCTTACTATCCGTATCAATATATCCTGATGGCGCTGGTAGCGGCTGCGCAGGCGCATTTGCTACCCCAGAGAAGTGTGAGCGCATGATGTGGGAAGCTGTGCTTGTGACAGGATGTCTCTTCGTGTTTTACACCTACGTGGGTTATCCTTTGGCGCTGTGGATGTTGGCGAGATTTAAGAAGGATGACCTGCCTGCCAACGCGGCTGATGAGGACGCTCCGACAGTAACAGTGGTGGTGGCAGCACATAATGAGGCACATCACATCGCCGAGAGGCTGGAGAATCTGCTGGCTTCGGACTATCCGGCAGATAGGCTCGAAGTTGTCATAGCGGCGGATGGATGCACTGATCAAACCGTGCCCATCGCGCGGCGGTATGAGCGGGTAAAGGTGCTCGATTTGCCTCGCGTGGGAAAGGCTGTGGCGCTGAACGAAGGCGTCAAGTCTGCCAACGGCGAGATTATCGTCTTTGCCGATGCGCGACAGCGTTTTGCGCCAGATGCGATCCGGCGTCTGGTGCGTGCGCTTACGGCACCTGGCGTGGGGGTTGCTGGCGGTGACCTGATACTGGTCGGCCATGAGGGGGCGCCCCGTGCTATGGGGGCGTATTGGGCTTACGAAAAGCTCTTACGCCGATTGGAGGCGCGGGTCGATTCGCCCCTACAATGTAGTGGCGCCATTTATGCCATCCTTCGCGAACACTTCACACCCATGCCGGAGGGACTGGTGCTGGATGACATGTGGGTGCCTCTGCATGTGCTGCGCAGGGGGTTCCGCATTGCCATCGAGACGGACGCGAAAGCGTACGACATAGTAACCGGCTCGTATGAGCGCGAATTCCGCCGCAAGGTGCGCACGCTGGCGGGTAACTATCAGCTGATGTTCGCCGCGCCGTGGTTGCTGGTGCCATGGCAGAACCGGCTGTGGTGGCAGTTTGTGTCGCATAAGGTTTGCCGGTTGCTGGTTCCGTATGCACTGATGGGGATATATGTGGCGTCGTGGGCATTGTTCTATCAGCCGTATGGGGCGGCGCTGGTGGTGGCGCAGAGCGCATATTACCTGCTGGGGGCGGTTTCATGGCTGATGCCGTCGCTGGCGCGACGGTTCCGAGTGGCGGGGCTGGCAGGTTCCTTCCTGAGTCTGAACGCCGCGGCAGCAGTGGCTCCGATAGCCTTCCTGCGGGGCAAAGGACGCGTGCGCTGGGAACGCTCGCCTCTGGTTTCGCCGCATACTACCCGTGATGACGGGCGAAAAGTAAGGACATATTAGCGAATGCTTCGCGCTCTGGTCAAGGACTCTGCCGTCTACGCGGTGGGAGTGATCGCCAGCCAGCTGGTGGGCTTCCTCATGATACCGATCTACACGCGGGTGCTGACGCCCGCGGATTACGGTATCATCGAGACCATTATGCGGGTGGTCGACGTCATCAATCTGTTCCTCGCATTGGGTTTAGTCGAAGCACTCTTGCGCCACTATTATCTGGCAAAGGACGAAGATGACCGCCGCCGCCTCGTTGCTAGCACTTTCTCGTTCAACCTCCTGGTCGTCGTGGGTGGCTGTCTGCTGATCTTACCGCTATCTCCGCAGCTTGCCCGTCTGGCATTCGGGCACGATCGCTATGCTCAATATGTCTCTGCATGGCTCGTCGCTACACTGGTCAACAACATGATGGAGCTGCCTCTGGCGTTGTGGCGAGCGGAGGGCAAACCGTGGAGATTTACCTTTATTTCCCTGTCACGATTGTTCACTCAGCTGGTCACCAACATCATCCTCGTGGTAATCCTGCGCTGGGGCATATGGGGTGTGGTGATGAGCAACCTGCTCAACGCAGTCGTGTGGTCGACCGTGCTCGGGTTGACGGTTCGCAGGCGGTACGGTATTTCGCTGGATACAGATTGGCTCTTAGCGGTCTTGCGGTACGGATTGCCTCTCGTGCCCGCCAGCCTGTCGCAGTTCGTTCTGCATTACAGTGACCGGTTCTTCCTCGCGCGCAACGTCAGCGAGACGGACCTGGGGCTCTATTCGCTGGCGTATCGCTTCGGGATGCTGGTGAGCATTGCGATGCGGGTGGTGGCGACGGCGTGGTATCCATGGGTGTTTGGCACGGCGAAAAGCAGGAGTGACCTTAGTGAGGTCCGGCGGGCAACAGCGCTCGTGGAGGTCACCCTGGCAGTAGTTGCCAGCATGGTTATCCTGTTGACGGAAGTCGTCCTGCGCATCATGTCCGCGCCACGCTTCTGGCAAGCCAGCCAATACGTATCGCTGATTGTCGCTGGTTGCTGGTTCTTTGCCATGCACATTCCATGGAGTGTTGGCGCACGTCTGGCAGGGCGCACCGACGTGGTTGCCCGAGCACATGTGCTGACCGCCATCGTGAGCCTGATTGGCTATGGTCTCATGATTCCACGCTATGGCGCGTGGGGAGCAGCGATGATGACCCTGTTGTCTTTCGTGTCCTTGTCTCTTACCTGCCTAGTATGGTCGGAGAAGACGATGCCCATCGGGCTGGACGTCCGCACCGTGCTATTGAGTTTGCTGTTGATGGGGGCTGCCGCTTCCGTCGATGCCATTCTGCGCATTCAGGGGCATGTGGGTGTTGTCGGGCGCTTCGCCTCCGTTGCGGTGATAGCGGTCGTTTCGCTCGTGTATGTGAATACCCGTCTCAGTCAGGGCGCGATTGGGAATCTCTGGCATCGGCTGTGGCGTCGTCTTTATCCCAAGCACTCGCAGGCGAACGAGGCAAGCATGACATGAGCGGGCTGGGTATCAAGAGTGCACTGAAAAGACTGTTCTACACGGTGCAGTCCGCCGGAGAGCGCAAGCGCTGTACCTACGCGAGCTCCGTCCCGGAAGGATGCCTGCATACCTGTCTACCACCATGCAAAGTGTCCAGCATGGTCGCGCCGTACCGCGAGTTGCTTGCGTTGTGGTGCCAGCATATTCTCGCTCACCGATTCAACATACTGGGTTCAGGTTGGGTACAGTTCGGACGCGACATGGGGCGGGCGAGTGCATCGGGCACATATGGCGGTCTCACCGACGCTTGCCCAGATTGGCTACGGGATGGGGTATCGCCCGGCAACCTGAAGGAAGCTCAGCGAATATGGCAGCTCCTGTCACCAGAGTACTCGCCCATCGACTGGCAACTTGACGTGAAGTCTGGCTATCGCTGGGATGGGCGGACGTGGTTTTTGCTCGTTCCACTTCGTCCTCAAAGAGGGGCCGACATTAAGGTGCCATGGGAGCTGGGGAGGATGCAGCACCTGCCTCAGCTCGCCATTGCACACGCCTGCGCTCGAGAAGGTATGGTGGGCTTCAGTGCGCCAGAGGTCTACGTGCAGGAGTTTCGCAACCAGGTACTGGATTTCATCGCGACGAACCCGCCGCGCTACGGCGTGAACTGGCGTTGTGCGATGGACGTTTCTATTCGCGTGGTGAACTGGCTGGTAGCTTACGACCTGTTCGTGACGTCTGGTGCCGTGTTTGATCAGCCGTTTCTGGACATCTTTGTAAGAAGCGTCTGGGAACACTGCACGCATGTGTTGCATCATCTGGAATGGCGTCCCGATTATCGGAACAACCACTATCTGGCAAACATTGCTGGGCTGTTGTTCTGTTCCGTGTATCTGCCGTGCACTCCACTGACCGACGCGATCCTTGCCTTTGCCGTTCAGGAGCTGGTGTTGGAAGTGGCTCGCCAGTTTCACGAGGACGGTGGTCATTTTGAGGCTTCGGTTTGCTATCACCGTTTGAGTGCGGAGATGGTATTCTACTGCACGGCACTCATTCTCGCGCTACCTCCCGACAAACAGGAGGCACTGCAGAGCTACGATCACACCCTGGTACCTCGCCTGAAGCCGTCTCTCTCCGGCATATATCCCTTCCCGGATTGGTATGTTGAGCGTCTGCATCGGATGGCAAGGCTCACATTGCAGGTCACCAAGCCGGACGGACGGGTTGCACAGATAGGAGATAACGACAGCGGGCGCTTCCTCAAACTACAGCCCGCGCTACGCGCCCTCCCGTGGGTAGAAGCAAGAGCGCGCTTCCGTCATATCGCGGAGGCGCAATCCGCAGACAAAGACGACCTGTATCTGTACGAGGACAGTCTCGACCACCGGCACCTTCTCGCCTTTGCCAGCGGGCTGTTTAGCGACCCTGACCTCAGTCCGTTTGGAGCGACATATCCTCTGGAGCACTGGGTGGCAACCGCGCTCTGCAAGCGTCGGTTGATCGCTACGGTGAACCGGTGGGAGGAGCAGGTGCGATTCGGCGACGATGATGTCTGGCTATCCTGCGAACGGGAGATGGAGCGTGCTCACAACCGATGTATCCTCCGCATCAAAAGCAGGTCAGGCGACCTGCGGAAAGCACTGCGCCTGTACGGTTTTCCGGACTTCGGGGTGTTCATTTTCCGGTCGTCTACTCTGTATCTGCTGGTTCGTTGTGGAAGTCAGAAGCCGGGACAGCGCTGGGGACACGCGCATAACGACCAGATGCATCTGGAGTTGTGGGTAGATGGCAGGGACATCGTTCGTGACCCAGGCACGTTCCTCTACGAAGCCTCTCCGGAGGCAAGGAACCGCTACCGTTCTATCCACGCGCATTTCACCCCCGCCTGGCGTGGGGAGGAACCCTGCAGGCTGGAAAATCGCGTGTTCGAGCACCGCGATTGCTTCAAGGCGGAATGTCTCTACTTCGGTGAAAAGGGGATTGTCGTAACGCATACGGGCTACGGGTTTCCCATCTACCGGATCGTCAACATCACAGATAATGAAATCATCTGCATTGATTACACCCCTGCTCGGGACAAAGGCTCGTTCACGTGCGCAAAGTACCGACTGGATTTCTCTCCAGGTTACGGCGAGTGTTTGAATGAGCCGGCGGTGTTGGAGGAGGCGATCGAGTGGACCTGCTCATAGTATCCTATCATTTTCCACCGGACGACGCGATAGGCGGTATCCGCCCCTATCAGTTTGCCCGACTTCTGCCCCAGCATGGTGTGGAGACCTGGGTGCTTACCGTGTATCCGGCTCATGCGTGGAAGCTGAATCCAGAGTTTCAGCCGGAAGGCGTGCCCGTGGAGCGAATTGTCCGCACGCCGGTGCATACCTCGCGAGGACAGCGGTTGCAACGCTTGACGAACAGGATAAAAGCTTTGCTGGCGCCAAAGCAGGGTACCGGTGCAAAGCCAAGGGCGCGAGTGGATTATGGCGCGGAGGTCAAGCGAAAGCCTCTGCTATTAGCCTGTCTGCTGGAAGCTCTCGAATACCCCGATCGCCACATAGGCTGGTACCGACCGGCGATGGGAGCTGTGAGGAAACTGCTACGGCAGGTGCCAGTCTCGGCGGTTTTCAGTACGTCGCCGCCCCGCACCTCGGCGTTAATCGCTTACGCGATCGCCCGGCAGTACGGGCTTCCATGGATTATGGACCTACGGGACCCCTGGGTCACCTACGTGGAGGGTTGGCGCTCTACGATACAGTGTCCGATCGTCCGGAGGATGCATCAGCGAGCGTTCTCAGCATGTCTTCATCGGGCAAACGCGGTGACGGTGAACTCCCCGGTACTCGCAGAGTTCATTGCGCGGGAGCATGTCGCTGTGTCGCGCAAACTGCACGTATTGCCCAACGGCATTGACGAGACCTTGCTATCCGGTCGCAAGGGACCTTCTCATCCTGAGAGGTTGCTAATTGGCCACTTCGGCACCATCTACGGGCGCCGCACAACGTATCAGTTTCTGAAGGGCGTCGCATCATGGGTCAAGGAAGATGGAGTGGATATCAATCGGTTATCGCTGGTGTTCTATGGCGACAGTGCCGAGGACGTTGGCAGTATCGCGGAGCAATTCGGTTTGACACAGATAGTGCAGGTGCATCCTGCCGTGCCGCGCTCGGCGGTGACGCCCATTATGGAAAGTTGCGCCGTGCTGTTGTTGCTTGCTCAACAACAGCCGCTTCAGATACCGGGCAAAGTATATGAGTACCTGGCGACAGGCAAGCCCGTCATCGCGATGACCGAGCACGACAGCGCAACCGCCAGGTTACTGCAGGACATGCCCTTGTGTTACGTAGCTCAGAGCGCGCAGGATGTCTCTGAGATCATGCAGGTGCTGTGGCAACAATATACGAGTGGGACGGGCTTGTTCGTAGACAGATCTGACCATCTCGCGCCGTTTCGTTACGCCCGGCTAACGGAAGCGCTGGCGGACCTGGTGAAAGAGGCGATTTTGCACCACGAGGGGGAAAAACGATGAGCCTGAGCGTTATGCTGGTCGCTGGGGCGCGCCCCAACTTCATGAAGATTGCACCTATCTGGGATGCTATACAACCCAGGGACGACGTAGAAGCGGTGCTGGTGCATACGGGTCAGCATTACGACCCCAATATGTCTGATGTGTTCTTCAAAGAGCTGGGCTTGCCTCAGCCCGATGAGTTTCTCGGGGTCGGTTCTGGGACGCACGCCGAGCAGACCGCCAGAGTCATGCTTGCTTTCGAGCCGGTGCTGGCGAAATACAAGCCACATGTGGTGGTCGTGGTAGGCGACGTCAACTCGACAGTGGCATGTGCGCTGGTAGCGGTGAAGCTGGGGATTCGTGTTGCGCACGTGGAGGCCGGTTTGCGCAGTTGGGATCGGACTATGCCCGAAGAGATCAACCGAATCGCGACGGATGCTATCTCGGACTATCTGTTTACCTCCAGTCGCGATGCAGACGCCAATCTGTTGCGGGAGGGGATACCTGCGTCGAGGATATTCTTCGTGGGTAACGTGATGGTGGATACCCTGCTGACGCATCGCGACAGGGCTGTTGAGCGGTCGGACGTACTGGAGAGATTAGGACTTTCCGAGCGAGGATACGCCGTCATGACCCTGCATCGCCCCTCCAATGTAGATACCGAGGACGCTTTACAGCGCATGGTGTACATTATCCTGCAGACGCAGTGCCGACTCCCTGTGGTGTTGCCTCTGCATCCACGTACCAGAACGCGCCTCGGACAGCGCGTGAGCGACCTGGTTGATGCCGGGGTGGTTCTTACCGATCCACTGGGATACCTGGACTTCCTGCGCCTGATGTGTTCGGCACGCGTTGTGCTCACCGATTCCGGTGGCATTCAGGAGGAGACCACCGTGCTGGGCGTGCCGTGCCTGACCCTGCGCGAAAACACGGAGCGTCCCGTCACCCTGACGCAGGGCACGAACTTTCTGGTGGGTACACAGCCTGAACTGGTGCTGTCTACCCTGGACGAGGTGCTGAGCGAAGGAGTGAGGAGGCAGTACACGGTGCCCGAGGGATGGGATGGCAAAGCGGCGCACCGCATCGTCGACACGTTGGTGAATCTGTGTGCATAGAGTAAACCTGCCCTGATAGCCACACGATGGGGTTGTGGAACAACCTGAAAGGGGACAGCAGGTGAATCATGCGATGAAGGCTATCTCGGCGGTAGTGTTCATAGTGTGCTGGTGTGCTGGCGCCTTTGCCCAGCAACCTTCTCAGGTGTTTCCCTCGGCGAAGTGGGCGTGGTATCTGGTACGTCAGGGGCCAGAAGGCGGATGGCCGGCAGGCGGGATGACCAAGGACGACATCACTCGCTGGATCGCAGCTCACGGCGACTGGATGCTCGGGGCATTTCCACGGTACGGTTCGCCCACGTGGAACCTGCTCGTGGATGCGAACCCGAATATTCGCTTCACACTCTATGACGAATGGTTCTACGCCGACATGACCGTCTCCCATCCCAACTACAATGCGGTTTCGCACTGGAGCTCCGGCTGGATCGACGGCAGGGTAGTCCGCATCGAAAACTACTATCTCTCCCGCGGACAAGACCCCGAGACTGCGTTCTTTCACGTTGGAAACGACTACAGCTGGCCGGACGCGAACACGCGGTTCTACGAAGAACAGATTCTCTCTGTATGGCGCATCGAGGGAAATTCGCTGGCAGAAACAGGCCAGATAGACCAGCTCTATCGCTGCGAGGGAACATCTCAGTTTGCCCTTCCGGTTACCGCGGGCGGCGCAATCCTGTTTGGCAGACCGGAGCCATACGATAGCCTCTATCTGGAGTTTGACCCTCCGGTTCAAGGTGGACAATACGTGCTGGAGTATGTCAGCGCGACCGCCCGCACGTCGAGCAACTTCCTTCTCGCCAGCGGGTGGACACCGTTGACAATTATCGCCGACGGCACGAACGGGTTCACGCGCAGCGGCGTGGTTCGCTTTCGGATGCCGAACCGCTGGTCACAGTGGAAACGTTGCGGTATCAGCACCGGTGCGAGCAACACCGGAATGTATTACTGGGTACGGTTGCGGTGCACATCTCCGCCAGCAAACCAGCCGGCTCTGCGTGGGGCGTGGGTGACGCCGTATTATCGCTACCATCCCACTGTGGCGAACGTCGGCGAGGCGGTGTACCTTGGGTTTCCCGAGCGAGTCGCTTCCGTAACACTGCAGGTGCTGTCTGCGGGGTCTGGTGGAAGCCTCGCGTTCGAGTATGCCAGTGCGGTGGACGCAAGCGGAATGGTCACGCAGTGGGCAACGTTGCCGTCGGTGGTGGATGGCACCACTGGACTAAGTCGGTCGGGAACCGTATCGTGGAGCGTGCCCGCCTCGCCGGCGTGGGTGGCGGGGAAGGCAGACATCGGGAAGGCACCGAGGCGGTACTGGATACGGATACGGGTCACGGCTCCTTTCACGACGGGCGCAGTAGTTCAGGGCGCCAGCCTGCCGGAGCGAAGTCTGTACACTCAGGAGGTGTATGCCAGCCGGTACCTGCTGATAGTACCCGGCTGGGATCCGCAGAATGACGTCAACGGCGACCAGTATCTCGATGATGCCGAGTTCGCTTCTCTGAGGAATCCGAATGCCACAGCCCGATGGCCCGCGCAGGCGCGTGTGGTAAGGGCAGGATGGCAAGGGGCGTTGAACTATGTCATCAACTGGGCGCGAACTGAGCTTCGCCAGGTGGCACGCGAACATTTCTACGATGTATACCTTGCCATTCCGGATGAACGAGTGTATGGCTTGTTCAGTGATAGTCTGGTCATGTCTGTGCCATCCCCCATGCTATCTGCCGCGGTGGAAAGCGCGGATGTAGCGGGCTGGGAGGGCAACTGGCTGGAGGCGCATCGGTCCATGCGCGCTGGTGGGAAGAAGGTGGGCGGTAATCTGGGTACGTATGAGGTGTACGCGCCACTCTCACAGCAGCAGGCGTATCTCGACAACGGCTTCTATACCCATCTGTACAACGACTACGTGATGCACGAGCACTATCCGCAGGGGCGCATCTATCAGACGACGGAGACCTCGTTCCGGCGGCGACTGCTGAATATCAGCATGGAGACCGGTGCGGGGCTCGAGCAGGTTCTGCAGTTCAACATGGCGGGGGAGGCTCTTCAACGTATCGGCGGTGGCACGGACGCTGTGGCGTGGAGGCGTTTTCAGGAGCACGCGCTGGCGTTTTTCTATCTCGTCCAGCATCCCCAGCGCAGTTACCTGAACATCTGGCGCACCGCCTTCTACGGCGCGGACATCGAGGAAACCCCCATCGGCACGATGCCCAAACCTATGGCATACCAGCCGACGGCGATGCTTCGCGTGGACATCGGTCAGCCCGCCAACGAGATACCGGTCGGTTTCACGCCTGTGACGCTGACTTACCGGGAAGGGGGCACGTTTCCCGATAACATTGTGGTAGGGGATAGCGCGACACCAGTGCTGAACAGTAACTTTCCCAAACTGGCGGGCAAGCCAGTATACACCACCTATGTATTCGCACTGGATTCCGGCACTTTGCCCAACCGCCCGACCACCAGCTTCACCATCTTCGCGCGGAAGTACACGAAGGGGCTGGTGCTCTTGAAGATGACCAGTCGTACCGACCTGCAGGATACAGGCGATGCCTCCGCCACCACGCATCCTCTGCCCGGCGTCTATCGCAGGGTCAACTGGGACGGTACGCTGGGTGAACCGATTACCCAGATCACCCTTCGCGGGATGGAGGGGGCGATCCTGGTGGACGCTTCTGTGGCCAGCGCACCCCTGCAGGTAACCACCACGGTCAGCAAGCTCAATCCGCGTCCCGGGGAGGTGGTGCGGGTCACGGTGACGGCAGTGAACCTCTCCGGTACGGAGGTGAAGAGCCCGGTCATCACGGTGCCTGTGCCGGAGGCGATGACCTACCAATCCGGCAGCCTGCGCGTGAACGGCGCCCGTTCCCCCGACCCGCCTGACCCCCGGCGTCTGACGGTGAGCGTAGCGTCCATACCGGCAGGAGGGAGCGTGCGGGTGGAGTTTGACGCGATGGTGCGGTAGGGCATTTGACAGCCAGCACCGTTTTGCGCTATGATAATCAGTCGCTGGTACCCTGAAATGGGCTGGCGTT
>FWWL01007948.1_pt1 | contig 13982 bp, 15 predicted proteins | sample 2228331 | NCBI WGS metagenome assembly FWWL01 (sample SAMEA103939775, study PRJEB20133) | metagenome
CGAAGGTCTTGCCGGCGCCCGCGAGGCCCGCGCCGCGGCGGAAGCCCGGCTGGAGGCGGCGCGCCAGCGCGTCACAGACGTCGAGCGCCAGATCGCCGACGGGCTGGAGACCATGCCGGCAGGCTTGAGCAAGATCGCCGGCCTGCAGCCGGGCGCGGACCTGCCGCAGGCGGACGTCGTCGAGCGCCGGCTCGCCGGGCTGAAAGCGGAGCGCGAGCGGCTGGGCGCAGTGAACCTGCGCGCAGAGGACGAGCTGACGGAGATCACGGGCAAGCGCGAAAACCTGTCGGCCGAGCGCGACGACCTGGCCGAGGCGATCCGCCGGCTGCGGCAGGCGATCGGCGCGCTCAACCGCGAGGGGCGCGAGCGGCTGCTGGCCGCCTTCGAGGTCGTCAACGGGCATTTCCAGCAGCTTTTCGGCGTGCTCTTCGGCGGCGGCACGGCCGAACTGACGCTGGTCGATTCCGACGACCCGCTGGAGGCGGGGCTCGAGATCATCGCGCGGCCGCCCGGCAAGAAGCCGCAGGTGATGACGCTGCTCTCGGGCGGCGAGCAGGCCCTGACCGCGACCGCGCTGATCTTCGCGGTGTTCCTGACCAATCCCTCGCCGATCTGCGTGCTCGACGAGGTGGATGCCCCGCTCGACGACGCGAATGTCGAACGCTATTGCGACCTGCTCGACGAGATGTCGCGCACGACGCAGACGCGCTTCATCCTGATCACCCACAACCCGATCACCATGGCGCGGATGGACCGGCTCTTCGGCGTCACCATGGCCGAGCGCGGGGTCAGCCAGATGGTGTCGGTCGATCTCGATACGGCGGAGCGCATTCGTGAGGCCGGCTGAAAAAAGGCCACAATCGTCTTCGCAATGCGGCAAGAATGTCGCATCTGGCCTGAATTTACAATCATATCAATATGTTAATACCATTCTACCTGCCTTGACAGCGCTCCGAGCGGGCAATAAAGGAGGCCGTGCTGACGACGGCTCGATGCGCGGGATCAGACAAGGTCATGGTTGTTCCAGGCCCGAACGTGGGCATCTCACGGTCCGGGGAGAACTTCCGCCATGTCGGAACCCGATAAGAACGCCTCGGATTCGGAGCTGCGCGCGAGACTGGGCTCGCTGAAATCCGCTCTCGGGCGGGCGGAAGCGGACGCCAAGCCGGGTTCGACCCGGGCCGGACAGGATGGCGCCCTCGCGGGCGCGATGTCGTCCGGGTTTCGGGCCGCCACCGATCTCGCGGGCGGCATCATCGCGGGCGCCCTTCTGGGGTACCTCGGAGACCGGTGGCTGGGAACGTCCCCGTTCCTGCTGATCGCCTTCCTGGTGATCGGAACCATCGCCGGTCTGCGCTCCGTCTATCGGCTCGGCGCACGTCCGACTCACCGGTCGGGTCCTGGCGTTTCGACCAAAGAGTGAACTGAAGCGGGCGGCCCTCTCTGGCCGCGCATGAGGGATTTGACCATGGCGGCCGGTGGCGGAATCGATCCGATCTACCAATTCCAGATCAAGCCGATCGTGCCCCTGCGTCCGTTCGGGCTGGACCTGTCCTTCAGCAACGCCTCGCTCTTCATGGTGCTGACGGTCGCCGCCATCTCCCTGATCATGGTCTATGGTTCGAGCCAGCGCGCCACTGTTCCCGGCCGCCTGCAGTCGCTCGCCGAGATCATCTACGAATTCGTCGCCTCCACCGTGACCGGCGTGATGGGCAAGCAGGGGATGGTGTTCTTCCCGTTCGTCTTCTCGCTCTTCATGTTCGTGCTGATGGCCAACATGCTGGGCATGATCCCGGGCGCGTTCACCGTCACCAGCCACATCATCGTCACGGCCGCCTTCGCCTTCCTCGTCATCGGCGTCGTGCTGGTCTACGGCATCATGAAGCATGGCAGCCATTTCTTCGGGCTGTTCGTGCCCTCTGGCGTGCCCGGCTGGCTCCTGCCGTTCATGGTGCTGATCGAGGCCGTGTCCTTCGTCTCACGGCCGATCTCGCTGTCGCTTCGCCTGTTCGGCAACATGCTGGCCGGCCATATCGCGCTCAAGGTGTTCGGCGGCTTCGTCGTGGCGCTGCTGGCCAGCGGCGGCATCGGATACGTCATCGCGCCGCTGCCGCTCCTGCTGGCGGTCGCGCTGACCGCCCTCGAATTCCTCGTCGCCTTCCTGCAGGCCTATGTCTTCGCGATCCTGACCTGCGTCTATCTCAACGATGCGCTGCATCCCGGCCACTGAGCCGGGACGCTGAGGATCGCGAGAGTTCATCCCCCTTCCAACTGCTTTACACACCGGAGAAAGACCATGGACGCTACTGCAGCCAAGTATCTCGGCGCTGGCCTCGCCTGCCTCGGAATGGGCCTCGCCGCCATCGGCGTCGGCAGCATTTTCGGCAACTTCCTGTCGGGCGCGCTGCGCAACCCCTCGGCTGCCGACGGCCAGTTCGGTCGCGCCTTCATCGGCGCCGCGCTCGCCGAAGGTCTGGGCATCTTCTGCTTCGTCGTCGCGCTCGTCCTGATGTTCGTGCTCTGACCCCCGGTCAGCGCCTGACGATCCGTGCGCCGGTGCCTGCCAGAGCCGCCGGCGCACGTCCGACTTCTTCTTCGGTTGCAAGTTTTTCCGCGCTTGCGACTTTTTCCGCGCCAGAGAGGCACGCCATGCCGGTTCGACCGTCACCGTCTTTGGGAACCGCGCGGGCCGGCGCGACGATCGCCGCGCTGTCCGTCCTGATCCTGGCGGGGCCCGCGCAGGCGCAGACCGCGCCCGGCGCGAAGGCGTCCTTCCCGCCCTTCGACGCCACCACCTTCGCCGGGCAGTTGTTCTGGCTCGCGATCAGCTTCGGCGTGCTCTACTGGCTGATGTCGACGATCGCTCTGCCGCGCGTCGGCGCCATACTGGAGGAGCGCGCCGGCACGATCTCGCGAGATCTCGACAATGCGGCCCAGATCCAGGCCAAGGCGGAGGAGACCGCCAAGGCCTATGAGAGCGCACTCGCCGAAGCCCGCAAGAACGCTCAGGGCATCGCCCAGGCGGCTCGCGACGCCGGAGCCAAGGCTTCGGAAGAGCGCCGCCATGTCGTCGAGGCGGAGCTTTCGGCCAAGCTGGCGGCCGCCGAGGCGACCATCGCCTCGACCAAGACCGCCGCGATGCAGAATGTGCGGGGGCTCGGCAGCGAGGTCGCCGTCGCCATCGTCGCCAAGCTGACCGGCCAGTCGCCGAGCGCGTCCGAGGCATCGGATGCGGTCGATCAGGCCCTGGCGCGCGGCTGAGGAGAGAGACCATGGATACCGTCTGGGTCGCCGTCGCCCTCGTCATCTTTCTCGCCGTGCTCGTGAAGTTCGGCGTTCCAGCCAAGATCGTCGCCGCGCTGGATTCGCGCGGCGAGAAGGTCGCGCAGGAACTGGCCGAAGCGCGCCGCCTGCGTCAGGAGGCAGAGAAGCTGCTCGGCGAATATGAGAGCAAGCGCAAGGCCGCCGAGGCCGAGGCCGCCGGCCTGATCGCCGCCGCCAGGGAAGAGGCCGACCGCCTCTCCGCCGAGGCCGCCGCCAAGCTCGAGGATTTCGTCGCGCGCCGCACCAGATCGGCGCAGGAAAAGATCGCCCAGGCCGAGGTTCAGGCCGAGGCCGAAGTCCGCGCCGCCGCGGCCGAAGCCGCCACGAAGGCGGCCGAGATCATCCTGCGCGGACAGATGGGCGGCAAGGCCGGGGACACGGCCTTTTCGGCGGGCCTGCAAGAGGTCAAGGCCAAGCTGAACTGAGCAGCGCCGGGCTGTTTTACCTGAATTGAGGGACGCCGCGATCCGCCGAGGATCGCGGCGTTCTTCGTTTTGGTACGCTTTTGCAAATCAAGGCCGAACCACCCTCGCCGTCATCCCGGACGCAGCGAAGCGGAACTCCGGGATCCATCGCAAGGCGCGGCGGCGCTCTATGATGGATCCCGGAGCTGCGCCGCTTTGCGGCTTGTCCGGGATGACGGGGCGATGTGCTGCGACGGCAGATTCAGTTCGACGCGGTCGTCGTCTGCGCCGGGCGCGGGACCGCCGTCGGCTTCGGCGCGCTGGTCGCCAGCGGCGGCTTCGGCCGGGGCTTGCGCGGCTGGATCGTCGAGGTGACGATGCCCTGGGGCGTGTCGAGGCCGTAAATGTCCTCGCGGAACTGGACCTGGCCGTCGGCGCCCTGCCAGCCCGTCAGATAAACCCAGGCGACCGGCACCGACTTCTTCAGCCTGATGTCCTTGCGCTCACCCTTGGCGATCTCGGCCTCCAGCGCCGGCAGCGTCCACTCGCTCCCCTCCAGCAGCCAGGCGGCGAGATCGCGCACGCCCTCGACGCGGGCGCAGCCCGAGGAGTTGAAGCGGACATCGTTGCGGAAAAGGCTCTTCTTGGGCGTGTCGTGCAGATAGACCGCCTCGCTGTTGGGCATGTCGATCTTGAGCTGGCCGAGCGCATTGTCGGGGCCGGGATCCTGCCGGACTGTGAAATAGGGCGAGGTCAGGCCGGCCCAGTTCACGGTGGCGGGGTCGATTTCGCGGTTTTCCGCGCCGAGCAGCCGCATATGCGATTTCGCCAGAAAATCCGGCTCCTTGCGCATTTTCGGGATGATGTCGGCCTTCACGATCGAGGTCGGCGCGGTCCAGTACGGGTTGAGGTTGACCGAGGTGATGCTGGCCTGCAGCACGGGCGAAGGCCGGTCGGGCCGGCCGACGATCGCCAGATGGCGGCGTTGCACGATGCCGTTCTCGACCGCCTCGACGCTGGCGCCGGGAATATTGACCACGACATAGCGCTCGGCGAAGGCGAAGCCCTTGCCCTTGAGCCGCTCCAACGTGGCGGTGAGCTGGTTCAGCCTTGTCTCGACCGGCACGTTGAGCGCCTTCAGGGTCAGACGGCCGACGGTGCCGAGATCGGACAGGCCGTGGCGGCGCTGGAAACGCTTGACCGCCTCAATGACGGCGACGTCATAGATGTCTCCCGGCAGCGAGGACGGAGCGAGATCGCCGCTCAGCATCAGCCGGTGCTTCAGCAGGGCGACGTCTGGACCCTGCGCATCGGGCTTCAGCGCTGTCAGGGACGACGGGACTTTCGGCCAGCCGCCGCGGCCGGCGACATCCTCATGCGCGATCAGGGCCTCCAGCGTGCGGTCATAGGTGTTGGGGCCGTAGCTCGGCTCGTTGGCGCGCGCGGCCGCAGCGCCCAGCAGGAGCGCGCAAACAGCGAAAAGCGAGGTCTTGACGAAACGCACGGGCATGAACCGGTCCCAGACAACGCCAGAGGCGCATGGCATGAGCTTCCCTCGCACATGGTCAAGGAAGACTTAAGGCAGCGCGGGAAATGACGTTTCGGCATGTTGCGGGCGGAGACGTGTTGCCAACTTCTGCGGTATGACTAGAATGACCACTATGGACAAACTTCAGGAGGCGCGCATGGGAGCTGCGACAAAGGAAAACTGGTCGGTTGCTTCGGCCAAGGCGCGCTTTTCCGAAGTGATGGAGAAAGCGAAGACCGACGGACCACAAACCGTGACCCGCAACGGGCGACCCGCAGCGGTGGTGGTGTCGATCGAGGAATGGGAACGAAGGACTGTTCGCAAGGGGACGCTGGGCGAGTTCTTCATGAATTCGCCGCTGCGGGGGTCTGGCATCGACCTGACGCGAGACGACCAGCCTCCGCGCGACATCGACCTCTCGTGATCCTGCTCGACACGAATGTCATATCAGAGACGGCAAAGCCTGTTCCCGAACCGAGGGTCATCGCTTTCCTGACCCGGCACGAAGACGAGCTTTTCATCAGCGTGGTGACGCTGGCCGAATTGTATCGCGGCATCGAGCTGATGCCGGCAGGCCGCAGGCGGCAGGTCTTGACGGACTGGGTCAGTCAAGACCTGCCGATGCGATTCAGCGGACGCGTCCTGTCTTTCGATGAACAGGACGCCCCCGTCTGGGGCGAGCTGATGGCTCGCTCCCGCCGCGAGGGCCTCAACCTGCAGATCATGGATAGCCTGCTCGCTGCGAGCGCGCTGGCTCGCCAATTCGTCGTGGCGACCCGCAATCGCCGCCATTTCGACGGATTGGGCCTCAGACTGATCGATCCTTGGGACGAGCCCTGACCTCGCCCCTACTCAGCCGCCTCCGCTAGCGGCTGTGGCGCGACCCATTTCAGCACCGGCTGGCGCGCCGCCCGCGTCTCGTCGAGGCGGCGCAAGGGAGCATGATGGGGCGCGCCGGTGAAGCGGCTCTTGTCATTGCCCTTCGCCGCCATCGCAAGGTCGCGCAGGGTCGCGATGAAGAGATCGAGCGAAGCCTTGGATTCCGACTCGGTCGGCTCGACCAGCATCGCCCCGTGAACCACCAGCGGGAAATACACCGTCATCGGGTGGTAGCCCTCGTCGATCATCGCCTTGGCGAAATCGAGCGTGGTGACGCCCGTGCCCTTGAGCCATTCGTCGTCGAACAGCGCCTCGTGCATCGAGGGATGGTCGGGGAAGGGCAGCGACATCAGGTCAGCCAGCCCGGCGCGGATGTAGTTGGCGTTCAGAACGGCGTCTTCGGAGGCCTGCTTCATGCCGTCCGAGCCATGGCTGAGCATATAGGTCAGGGCGCGGACATACATGCCCATCTGGCCGTGGAAGGCGGTGATGCGGCCGAAGGGCGCGTTGCCGGCGGGCGCATCGGCGACATTCTCGATCAGGCGCGGCTGCCCGTTCTCCAGATGGATGAAGGGTACGGGCGCGTAAGGCGCGAGCCGCTCCGACAGCACCACAGGGCCCGAACCCGGCCCGCCGCCGCCATGGGGCGTCGAGAAGGTCTTGTGCAGGTTGATGTGCATGGCGTCGACGCCGAGATCGCCGGGCTTCGCCTTGCCGACGATGGCGTTGTAGTTCGCGCCGTCGCAGTAGAAATACGCGCCGGCCTCGTGCATGGCGGCGGCGATCTCGACGATCTGCGGCTCGAAGATGCCGCAGGTGTTGGGGTTGGTCAGCATGATCGCGGCGACGTCCGGCCCCAGCAGCGCCTTAACGTCCTCAACCGCCACCGTGCCGTCGGCGCGCGCCGGCACCGATTTCACGACGAAGCCGATCAGCGCGGCGGTCGCCGGGTTGGTGCCATGCGCCGATTCCGGCACGAGCACGACCTTCCGGGTCTCGCCCTCGCCCTTGGCTGCGATGGCGGCCTTGATCGCCATCATCCCGCAAAGCTCGCCATGTGCGCCGGCCTTCGGCGACAGCGAGACGGCCGGCATGCCGGTCAACGTCATCAGGTAGCGGGCGAGTTCCTGCATCACCGCGAGCGCGCCGGGCACGGTCGAGACCGGCTGCAGCGGATGCACGTCCGAAAAGCCCGGCAGCCGCGCCATCTTCTCGTTGAGACGGGCATTGTGTTTCATCGTGCAGGAGCCGAGCGGGAACAGCCCTGTGTCGATGCCGTAATTCTTCTGGCTCAGGCGCACATAGTGGCGCATCGCCTCGGGCTCGGAGAGACCGGGCAGGCCGATGCCGTCGGTGCGGGCATGCTTGCCGAGACGGGATTTGAACGGAGCCGGAGCCTCGATATCGACGCCGGTCGTCTCGTGATGGCCGATCTCGAAGATCAGCGGCTCGATCTGCTGCAGCGCGCGGTTGCCGGTGAAGGTGGGGTGGGATTCGGCGGCGGCGTGGCCGGCCTGCGTGGGACGTCCCTGACGGTTCAGCATCACAGCACCTCCGCGAGCGCCGCCACGAAGGCCGCCCGGTCCTCATCCGTGTTGACTTCAGTGTTCGCGACGATCAGCAGATCGTCGAGGCCCGCCTCTGGCAGCAGCCGCGAGACCGGGACGCCGCCGAGCACGCCCTTGGCCGCCAGAGCTTCCACAACCTGCGCGGCGGGCCTGGAGAGCTTCACCGTGAACTCGTTGAAGAAGGTCTCGTTCAGCACCTGCGCGCCTTTGACGCCCGCCAGCATGTCGGCGAGTTTCACCGCGTTCGCGTGGTTGACCTGCGCCACACGCTCGAGCCCGGCCTGGCCGAGCAGCGTCATGTGAATGGTGAAGGCGAGGCAGCAGAGGCCGGAATTGGTGCAGATGTTCGAGGTCGCCTTGTCGCGGCGGATGTGCTGCTCGCGCGTCGAGAGCGTCAGGACGAAGCCGCGCTGGCCGTCGGCATCGACCGTCTCGCCGCAGAGCCGGCCCGGCATCTGGCGCAGATACTTGGTCTTCGCCGCGAAGAGCCCGACATAAGGGCCGCCGAAATTCAGCGCATTGCCGATCGACTGGCCCTCGCCGACGACGATGTCGGCCCCCTGCTCGCCGGGCGAGGTCACCGCGCCGAGCGACATCACCTCGGTGAAGACCGCGATCAGCAGCGCGCCATGGGCCTGCGCCTTCTCGGCGATGGGCTTGAGGTCGCGCAGATTGCCGAATACGTCCGGCGACTGCACGACGACGCAGGAGGTCTCGTCGTCGATCTGGGCGAGGATGTCCTCGCTGGCGGAGACGTCCGGCGGCAGCGCCACGACCGTATCGCTCGCCATCTCCGAGATGGTGTTGACCACGGCGGCGTAATGCGGGTGCAGGCCGCCCGACAGCACCGCCTTGCGGCGCTTCGTGACGCGGTGGGCCATAAGCACGGCCTCGCCCGTGCCGGTCGAGCCGTCATACATCGAGGCGTTGGCGACATCCATGCCGGTGAGCGCCGCGACCTGGGTCTGGAACTCGAAGAGATATTGCAGCGTGCCCTGCGCGATCTCGGGCTGGTAGGGCGTGTAGCTCGTCAGGAACTCCGAGCGCTGGATCAGATGATCGACCGTCGCCGGGACATGGTGCTTGTAGGCCCCCGCGCCGACGAAGAAGGGCACGGACGAGGCCGAGACGTTGCGGCCGGCCATCTTGCCCATGATGCGCTCGACCTCGAGCTCGCCTTTTGCACGCGGCAGATCGAGCGGGGCCTTCAGGAGCTTGTCGGCGGGGACGTCCGAGAACAGCGCGTCGATGTCGGGCACGCCGATGCGGGCCAGCATGTCGAGGCGGTCGGTGTCGGTCAGGGGGAGATAGCGCATGTGGGGTGTCCGTTGTCTGAAAGGCGCTGAGCCTGATCTCGCCTGCGCCGCCATCCCGGGCTTGACCCGGGATCCATCATCGAGCGCCGTCCTGCCTTATGATGGATCCCGGATCTACGCCGCTTCGCGGCTTGTCCGGGATGACGGCGCTGTCGATCAAAGGGTTTTGACGTAGTCCTGATACTCGGCCTCGCTCATCAGGCCCTCCAGTTCGGCTGCGTCGGTGAGCTTGAGCTTGACGAACCAGCCCTTGCCGGCGGGGTCCTCGTTGACCGTGCCGGGCGCGGCCTCCAGATCGCTGTTGACCGCGACGACCTCGCCGGAGACCGGGGCGTAGACCTCCGACGCCGCCTTGACGCTCTCGACGACCGCGGCCTCGCCGCCCTTCGTCACCGCCTTGCCGAGCGTGGGAAGCTCGACGAAGACGACGTCTCCAAGCTGGCCCTGGGCATAGTCAGTGATGCCGACCGTGCCGGTGTCGCCCTCGATGCGGATGTATTCGTGGTCCTTGGTGTAGCGGGTCTCGGCCATGGTCTGTCTCCGGAGCGGAAGAGGATGATGGGGTCAGCGCTTGTAGCGGTTGGGGACGAAGGGCATCGGGGCGACGACGGCCGGCAGTGCCCTGCCGCGCACGATCAGATGAAGCTGCGTGCCCGGCGCGGAATGGGCTTTGGCGACATAGCCCATGGCGCAGGGGGCGTTCAGCGTCGGGCCGAAACCGCCCGAGGTGACCTTGCCGACGATCTCGCCCTCGGGCGTGGCGATCTCCGCGCCTTCGCGCGCCGGGGCCTTGCCCTCGGGCAGCAGGCCGACGCGGACGCGGGTGACGCCGTCCGCGAACTCCTTCTGGATACGGGCGGCGCCCGGAAAGCCGCCCTCCTCGCGCCGGCGCTTCTGGATCGACCAGGTCAGTGCGCCCTCGACCGGTGACGTCGTCGTGTCGATGTCGTGGCCATAGAGGCACAGGCCCGCCTCCAGCCTGAGCGAATCGCGTGCTCCCAGACCGATCGGCTTGACGGTCTGGTCGAGCAGCAGCGTGTCCCAGATCTCGCCGATGCGCTTCGCGTCGGCGGATATCTCGTAGCCATCCTCGCCGGTGTAGCCCGAGCGGCTGACATTGGCCTTGATCCCGGCGACCTTCATTGTCCGCGACGACATGAAGCCCATCTCGGCGGCCTCGGGCGCGAGCGTGGCGAGCGCGGCTTCGGCGCCCGGCCCCTGAAGCGCGATCAGGCCGCGATGCTCGGCCCGGATCAGCTTCACGTTTGGCGGCAGGCGGGCCTCGATATGGGCGTAATCCTCGGATTTGCAGGCGGCGTTGACGACGAGATAGAGCGCGCCGTCCTCGTCGGGGTCGAGCGAGCGCGTCACCATCAGATCGTCGAGGATGCCGCCCTCCTCGTTCAGAAGCTGCGAATAGCGCTGTTTGCCAGGCGCGAGGTTGAGGATGTCGGCCGGGATCAGCGCTTCGAGCGCACGCGCGGTCGTCTCGTGGTCGGGGCCGACGAGGAAGGCCTGGCCCATATGGGAGACGTCGAACAGCCCGGATTTTTCGCGGGTCCAGTTGTGCTCCGTCAGGATGCCGGACGGATACTGCACCGGCATGTCGTAGCCGGCGAAGGGCACCATGCGCGCACCCAGCGCGACATGACGCGAATGGAGCGGCGTCTTCAGCGGCGCAGGCGCGTTCGCAGCGTCGGTTTCAGCGGCCTCGGCAGCCATGGACGGCCCCTTCCAGAGTCGAGCGCAAGCCCCGGACGGAGATGTCCGGAGCGCGCCCCCTCTGTCTTGGAACCTGAGAGATTTCCCCGCCCGGCTCAAAGAGCCCAGGCAAGTTACACCCGTCGGTGGGCGGAATCGCTTCCGCCGCTTTCCAGAGCGCCAGTTCCCACGCGGTCCGTTTGCCTGAGCGTTTCCGGGGCGGTTGCGCCTTCGGCGCCGGCTCCGGACTGATCCGGACCCGGTCTCTCCCGCGGGGATGTTGCGGCTGCCGGCACAGATACAAGACGGACGGGCTTAGTCAATCGGGACGCTGCCTCGATTGGCGGCAGTCCCGCGACTTTTTACGCGCAGCGCCTATCTGCGGCGGGCGCGGGCAGGCGTCGCGCCGCCCTGACCGAGACTGACGATGATCTCGACATCGCCGCCCCCTGCCGGCACGACGATGTTATCCTCAATATGGACGAAATCGGCCCCGCCCTGGCCCGACGGTATCGTGGCCCCGACGCGGGCGCTGCGGCGGGCGACAACAGTCGTCCCACGCAGCACCTGCGTCGTCAGCGTCGCGCCGTAACTGCCGGCCCCGCCGGCCGGGCCGAGCAGAACGCGGCCCTCGACGCCGACCTTGAGCGTGAAGGCGCCGCCGCCCGTGGCTCTACATTCGCGGGCGACGTTGAGAATCGAGATCTGGTGGCGCAGGCTGCCGCTGTCGGGACCGGACTGGGCGCGGATCGCCGCCCCGCCCTCGGCGATGATGACCTGCGGGCAGAACAGGGTCTCATCCTCGGTCTCCGGCGGGGGATCGACCCAGTTGGGATCGCGCTCGCGCGGACGCCCGCTCGGCTGGGGCACCGTGGTCGACTGGAAGACGAAGAGATTGGTCAGCTTCTGCGTGGTGCTCAGTTCGCCCGGCGCGGACGGCGCCGACGAGCCGCAGCCGGCGAGACCGAGGCAGAGCAGGGAAACAGCAAGGCCGAACGGCCGGGAGAGGGAAAACGCAGTCACGGCAAGCTCTCCACGCCGGGCCCGAATCCGGTCAACGAGACGGGAATACCGACACCCTCCTCGGGTGTCTGAAACACGATGAAGGTCGCGCTCTTGCCGCCCTTCAGCTGCGTCGTCAGCGCATCGTCCATCACGACCTCGGCGACGCAGCCCGTGGTCAGGCAGCGAACGAAGCCGGCGCGGCCGATATCCTTGTCGTCGATCTTGAGCCCGAGGCCGGACGGCAGCAGCACGCCGAGCGGCGCGACGACGCGCAAGAGGCGGCTCTTCTGGTCGGCGGTCTTGAGCACGATCACCAGCAGCGTCAGGTTCGGCCGGTCCTCGGCCGCGACGTTCTGGACCAGCGCGCATTGCTCGGTCTTGGCGCCGGGAGGCACCTCGCAGCGCATCTGCCAGTCGCCATGTGTGGCCTTGACGGCGCCCTGGGCAAAGGCCGGGCCGGCAAGTCCGGCCAGAACCAGTCCGAAAGCAGCGGCCAGTCCGCACACGGCGATCCCGCAGGCGCGAGCCACACGCGTCAAGGCGGGTGCGATGCTGATGCCCATGCCTGGCCAAACCTCCCAAATCGACGCCGGTCCCCGCATTCCCGATCAGGACGGCGGAATTCGGGCAGAAAGCCGGTCCATGCCCGGACGGGCCCGGAACCGGGTCAAGTCATGTCAGCGTTGGGACCATGCAGGCCGTGCCCTGTCAAGGAGAGAGCCGTCTCGCGGCCGTTTCCGGAGCCAAAGCCGCGCCGGCGAACGGCTCCGGCCTCGCGCGATTATGCCGCACGGCCCGCATGGAAGGCTCGCATTGCCCCACTGGCGCAAGCGTGATCTTTGATTTATCGCAATGCCGAAGAGCAGGGCGCGCCGTCATGGCTGCCGCCCGCTCGCGCTTGGGCCATGCCGGGAGATGCGGGCCGCGAGCGTCACGATAAGGAGCGATGTCGGACCCATGCGATTTTTGAGCAGGCACCCTGCAGCCAAGCATCTGGCAGCCCTGGCTGGTGCGGCCCTCGCGGCCACCCTCGTCACCGGCAGCGCCTCGGCCGCGACCGGCATGCCCTCGCCCTGGCAGCTCAACCTGCAGAACCCGGTGACCGAGGTCGCGGCCTATATCAACTGGTTTCATGACTGGCTGAACGTCATCATCTTCATCATCTCGATCTTCGTGCTCGGGCTTCTGATCTACGTCGCCTGGCGCTTCAACGAGAAGGCCAACCCGACGCCCTCGAAGACGACGCACAACGCGCTGCTCGAAGTCGCCTGGACGGTGATCCCGGTCCTGATCCTCGTCGTGATCGCCATCCCCTCCTTCCGCCTGCTCAAGCTGCAGCTCGAGATCCCGCAGGCCGACGTCACCGTGAAGGTGACGGGCAAGCAGTGGTACTGGTCCTACGAGTATCCGCAGGATGCGGGCGCCTTCACCTTCGACTCGATCATGCTCGACGAGACGCAGCGCGCCGAGGCGATCAGGACCAACAAGATCGCCGCCGCCGAGGCGCCCAAGCTGCTCGCCGTCGACAACGAGGCGGTCGTGCCGGTCGGCAAGGTGGTGCGCGTGCAGGTCACTGCCGCCGACGTCATCCACAAATTCACCGTGCCCTCCTTCGGCGTGAAGATCGACGCCATTCCGGGCCGGCTCAACGAGACCTGGTTCAAGGCCGACCGCGAGGGCATCTATTACGGGCAGTGCTCGTTCATCTGCGGGCAGAACCACGCCTATATGCCGATCGCCTTCCGGGTCGTCAGCGCCGAGCGCTATGCCGCCTGGCTCGCCGAATCGAAGCAGAAATACGCCAACGCCACGGACGCCGCCGGCAAGGTCGCGGCCTCCCGGGACTGATCCATCCGGCGGGCCGGCGCGGCCCGCACCGACACTGACTGACGCGAAGCGCATTCGCACGAGGAGAGCACGCCATGGCAACCGAGGCTGCGCACGCCCACGGCTACGGACATGATGACGGCCACGGCCATCCGACCGGATGGCGGCGCTGGCTGATGTCGACCAACCACAAGGACATCGGAACGCTCTATCTGATCTTCGCGATCATCGCCGGTCTGGTCGGCGGCTTCCTCTCGATCATGATGCGCATCGAGCTGCAGCAGCCCGGCCTCCAGATCTTCGCCAACGGCCAGAGCTACAACGTCTTCGTCACCGGCCACGGCCTGATCATGATCTTCTTCATGGTCATGCCCGCCGTCATCGGCGGCTTCGGCAACTGGTTCGTGCCGCTGATGATCGGCGCGCCGGA
>FWWL01007949.1_pt1 | contig 13981 bp, 10 predicted proteins | sample 2228331 | NCBI WGS metagenome assembly FWWL01 (sample SAMEA103939775, study PRJEB20133) | metagenome
AACCATAAATAAATATTATATAATTAATAATCAGTTAATATGTGTTTTTAATTAATGTAATTATTTAAACATATGAATTGAAAGTCTTAAAGAGTGATTCATGTTTTAATACAAATGTAAATTCATAAAAGTTACACATGTAAAAATTAAAGTTATTACATTTGTAAAAAAATTATGAAGGATAGATTATTGAAGTTTTTACAGGTTGAAAACATCAGCCCGTCTAAGTTTGCTGACGAAATAGGTGTTCAGCGTTCCAGCATTTCTCATATTTTATCTGGCAGAAATAATCCAAGCTTAGAGCTTATTCAGAAAATATTACTTCGTTTTTCGTATCTCAATGCAGAATGGCTAATTACTGGTAAGGGAGAAATGTTTAAACCAGAACGGGAACCAACTTTATTTGATCAAATAATTAGTCAGAATATCGAAAATAAGCAAGTAACTGAGGAAATTCCTATAAAAGAAAACACTTTAATAGAAAAAGACTCAAATACAGAAATACAACAGTCAGCAAACATAACTGAAAGTCTTACTAAAGAAGAGAACTTAAAAAAAACAATTGATAAAGTATTAATACTTTATTCAGATGGTACGGCATCAGTTTATTCTATTAACAAGTAAAAAGAAAATAATTCTTAAATACTCAATTCTGCATTTAGTCATTTCACTATCTAATTATTCTGTATATTTTTACCAAAAAAATGTCTCGTTATATTGAAGATGCCATTATCGTAAATAACAGAAAATTAAACGATAAGTATTTTGTTCTGGATCTAAGGATAACCGGAAAGATTGATGAAATAAAGGCAGGTCAGTTTTTGCAGATGCAGGTGCCCAATGGTGCAGTGCTTTTACGACGCCCTTTTTCTATACACGATATTGATAAAAAGAATTCAATTCTTAAAGTATTAATTCAAATTGTTGGTAAAGGCACCAAAGAACTTTCAAAAACAAAAGCCGGCGAAACAATTAACATTCTTTATCCCTTGGGCAATGGATTTGTATTCGATAAAATAAATGGCCGTTCTTTACTGATTGGAGGTGGCTGTGGTGTTGCACCCTTGTTGTTGCTGGCCCGTCAAATGAATGAGCTGCAAAAGCCTATGGATATTTTAATTGGTGTTCGTTCAAAAAGTGATTTGATTGAGGTAGATGAATATGCCCAACTGGCTAACTTGTTCATCACAACAGAAGATGGAAGCGAGGGAACCAAAGGCTTTGTTACTCATCATGAAGTTATGCAGCGGTTAAGCGATTATGAACAAATTTTTACCTGTGGACCCGAAGTGATGATGAAAGCAATTGCAAAAAGGGCAAAAGAAGCAAATGTTCCGTGTCAGGTATCGCTCGAAAATACAATGGCATGCGGAATAGGAGCTTGTTTATGCTGCATTACACCTTCAGAAAAAGGCAACGTATGTGTATGCACAGAAGGACCAGTGTTTAACTCAAACTTTTTATTATGGTAGATTTATCGGTTAACATTCATAAACTACATTTAAAAAATCCTGTTCTTACAGCGTCAGGAACTTTTGGCTACGGAGATGAATTTGCCGATTTTATTGATCTTAACAAACTTGGTGGATTTATTGTAAAAGGAACTACACTCAAACCCCGTGAAGGCAATCCTTACCCAAGAATGGCAGAAACACCTGCAGGAATGCTTAATGCTGTCGGTTTGCAAAATAAAGGAGTGGATTACTTTATTGAACACATTTACCCACGAATTAAGCATTATCAAACAGCCATCATTGTTAATGTATCAGGTTCAACGGTAGAGGAGTATGCAGAAATTTGCGAAAAGCTTGCACCACTTGAAAAAATTCCAGCCATAGAAGTTAACATTAGTTGCCCCAATGTAAAAGAAGGAGGAATGGCATTTGGTACATCATGTCCGGGTGTTAAAGCTGTTGTTTCAGAAGTACGCAAAGTTTACCCAAAAACATTAATCGTGAAGCTTTCGCCGAATGTAACCAATATTGTGGAAATAGCCAGAGTTGCTGAAGCCGAAGGTGCCGATGCCTTATCGCTCATCAACACATTGCTGGGAATGGCCATTGATGCAAAAACCCGACGACCTGTACTTTCTACGGTAACAGGTGGTTTGTCGGGGCCGGCAATTAAGCCCATTGCACTCAGAATGGTATGGCAGGTGAGTAAAACTGTTAACATACCAATAATAGGGATTGGAGGTATTATGACTGCTACCGACGCAATTGAATTTTTTCTTGCAGGAGCTTCTGCTATACAAGTTGGGACGGCTAATTTCGTTGACCCACAAGCTACCATAAAAATAATTGACGGAATAGCACAATATCTTACTGAAAACAATTTTAATAAAATTACTGATATTATTGGTGGTTTAATTGTATAATAAACTATGCATCAGGAAATTATTCTGGCTGCAGGCTGCTTCTGGTCAGTTCAATATAAACTTAATAAATTAGATGGAGTATTGGAAACACGTGCTGTTTATGCAGGAGGTCAAGTCGAAAAACCAACCTATGCTCAGGTTTGTACAGGAGAAACAGGGCATGCTGAAGCTGTTTATGTTAAATATGACGATAACCTAATTTCTACCAGAGAATTATTAGAATTTTATTTTCAATTACACGATGCAAGCCAGTATCATCGACAAGGACCTGATATTGGTAGTCAGTATCGTTCGGCAATTTTTTACTTTACCGAAGATCAAAAGCAGATAGCTCTCCAGGTTAAAGAAGAAGTTCAACAGACAAGATACTATAAGAATTTACCCATTGTAACAGAAATACAGCCAATTACAAAATATTATGTTGCAGAAGAATTTCATCAGCATTATTATGTAAAAAAAGGCTATTAGTAGATTTTGTAGTAATTTAATACACATTCTATTGAACCGTTGAGTAGTGGAATTTTTTTAATAGGTTTCAGGCTTATATGCTTGGCATATTCTTTTTTCATAAATAGCCATACTTCATTAGTTCGGTAATTAAATTTCAATTGAGTTCCCAAATTGTGATAAAACGACTGAACATTTGATACTTTTATTCGCTCGTCGTAAGGAATATTGGATAATAGTAAACCATTTGAAAACGGGTAAACTTGTTCAATAAAATCATTTTCTTCAAATTTAATGGAGTTAGCATAGGGGAGAGATTGAATATTTTTTTTAGCCTGGTTAAGAACAAACTTATTGATATCCAGGCCGATAATTTCAACACGACAAGCTTTTATCTTGTTGTTTTCTTCTTGCTTGACTTTTTCCCACAGATTAGCATCGAAACTATTCCAATGCATAAACGAATAGGAGTTACGTAAATACCCTGAGGGTATGTTGCAGGCTTCATATAAGGCTTCGGTAGGAATAGTCCCTGAACCACACATTATATCAAGCAGTGGTTTATCTGCTTTCCAACCGCAGAGTTTAATTAATCCGCGTGCAAGTACTTCATTAATAGGTGCTTCACCTTGTGAGCGACGGTAGTTCCTGCGATTGAGTGTTTCGCCAGAACTGTCCATAAATATTTGGGTTTCTTTATCGGTTATGTGAAGATGAATGATAACGTCTGGAAATTTAGTATCTACCGAAGGTCTTAGTCCTTTTTCTTTTCTGAAACGGTCAACAATAGCATCTTTAGCTTTCTGTGCAAGGAATAAACTGTTTTTAAATTTCTCTGATACAAGGGTAACATCTACTCTAAATGTTTTGTTGACCGAGAACCATGTATGCCATGGAATAGAGTAAACGAAAAGATACAGCTTATCTTCATCGTAAGTTTTTTCTGTTTTGATAAGTGTTAAAATTCTTAATGCGGTAGATAAAGAGTAATTTGCTCTATATAAATCTTCTATCGTACTGGTAAAAGAAACAGCCCGTCTGAGCTGTTCTGGTTTATTAAATCCTTTATCTAAAATTTCTTTAAATAAGATTGGTTCTAGCCCTTGAAAGGTTTTTGCTATACATTTCATTCTTCTTCTGTGCCGATAGATTTAGCATCGGTAGCTATTTTGAATGTTAATTCGTCATTTTTGCTGCTGTAGCCAACCATAAGCACATCGCCAGGTTTGGGCTGATGTTTTATGATAGCTTCTGCAAGCGGATCTTCAATATATTTTTGCAAAGCACGCTTTAATGGACGTGCACCATATTGTGCATCGAAGCCTTTTTCAACAATATAATCCTTTGCTTTAGGGCTAATCTTAATTTCATAACCCATTTGTTTTACTCTTTGCAATAATCCTTCAAGCTCAATATCAATAATTTTGTAAATATCGTCTTTTGTAAGAGGGTTGAACATTATAACATCGTCAATTCTATTGAGAAATTCTGGTGCAAAGGTCTTTCTGAGTGCATTTTCTATGATACTTTTTGCATGTATGTTATAGGAATCTTTTCTGGCTTTAGTTTCGAAACCAACGCCGCGTCCATATTCCTGCAATTGACGAGTTCCGATGTTACTGGTCATAATAACAATGGTGTTTCTGAAGTCAACACGACGTCCAAGGCTATCGGTTAAACGACCTTCATCTAAAACCTGCAATAAGATGTGAAATACATCGGGGTGTGCTTTTTCTATTTCATCGAGTAAAACAACAGAATAGGGGCGACGTCTTACTTTTTCGGTTAGCTGTCCACCTTCTTCATAACCCACGTATCCCGGAGGAGCTCCTACCAGACGCGATACGCTAAATTTTTCCATGTATTCGCTCATGTCAATACGAATAAGGTTCTCACTGTTGTCGAATAAGTATTCTGCAAGAACTTTTGCAAGCTGTGTTTTTCCAACACCGGTAGGACCTAAAAAGATAAACGTTCCAATAGGCTTGTTCGGATCTTTTAAACCAGCTCGATTACGTTGAATAGCTTTTACAATTTTACGTATTGCTTCATCCTGTCCGATGATTTTATGCCTGATATCATCGAACATATTCAAAAGTTTGTTACCTTCGGATTGAGCTATACGCTGTACAGGTACACCTGTCATCATTGCCACCACTTCTGCTACATTTTCTTCTGTAACAGGTTGCCTGTTTTTTGCCATGTTTTCTTCCCACAATTCTTTTTCTTGTTCTATTTTGGCAATGATTTTCTTTTCCTGGTCTCTCAAACCGGCAGCAACTTCAAATTTTTGCATTTTAACAGCCTGTGTTTTTTCTTTCCGAACCTGTTCGAGCTGTTCTTCTAATTTAATAATGGTTTCGGGGACTTTAATATTTTTTATGTGAACTCTTGATCCAGCCTCATCCATGGCGTCAATGGCTTTGTCGGGTAGTAGTCGATCAGTAATATAGCGGTGAGTTAATCTAACACAAGCTTCAATGGCTTCGGGAGTATAAATGACATTGTGATGGTCTTCGTAGCGTTCTTTTATATTGTTTAATATAACAATGGTTTCTTCTATGGTGGTAGGATCAACGATTACCTTTTGAAAACGACGTTCCAGTGCTCCGTCTTTTTCTATGTACTGTCGGTATTCATCGAGTGTAGTAGCACCAATACATTGAATTTCGCCACGGGCAAGAGCTGGTTTTAACATGTTGGCGGCATCGAGCGAACCTGTGGCACCACCAGCACCAACCATGGTGTGAATTTCATCAATGAAAAGAATAATGTTCGGATTTTTGGATATTTCGGCAAGTATTGCTTTAATTCGTTCTTCAAATTGCCCTCTATACTTGGTACCTGCTACAATCGCTGCTAAATCGAGTGCAATAATTCTCTTGTCGAACAATAATCGTGATACTTTACGTTGAACTATTCGGGTAGCCAGACCCTCAACTATTGCAGATTTACCAACACCGGGGTCGCCGATCAGTACAGGATTGTTCTTTTTTCTTCGGCTTAATATTTGTGAAAGACGTTCTATTTCTACTTCTCTTCCCACAATAGGGTCAAGACGTCCTTCTTCGGCTGCTTTGGTTAAATCTATTCCAAAATTATCCAGAAAGGGTGTGTCGCTCGAACTGGTTTTACCTGATCCTTGACCACGCGATGAACCAAAGGTCGGTTTATCATCATCATCGTCGTCATCGGCCTGCATTCGGGGGATATCACCATTTATCAGAGATTTAAGTGTGCTGTAGTCAATACCATATTCCATTAAAATATTGGTTGAATAGGCAGTATCGTCTTTGAGTATAGCAAATAAAAGATGAGTAGGTTCAATGATTTTACTTTTTGCCTGAATGGCTTCTAACTCACTGAGCTTCAAAATGCGATGAGCTGCTTTTGATAGCGGTAACTCATCGGTTTCTTTAATGTGTAGGGGTTGAGATTTTTTTAAAAGATTCTCTATTTTTTTCCTTAAATCTGTTAAATCAACATTCAAACTTTTAAGCAATTCAACAGCTTCCGATTCTCCATCTCTTAATATTCCCAAAAACAAATGGTCAACCTGTATCAAGTCGTTGCCCAGACGTACTGATTCTTCTCGACTATAAGAAATGATATCATTAACTTTATTAGAATAATTCAGATTCATAAGTCTGATATACTTTGTAACCTACAAAAATACGCAAACTATCTGAAGTTTCAAATAACAAATAAACTAAATTTAAACAAAAGAATGTTAATTAAAAGATGATAAAAAGATTTTTAATAAAGGATAGAAAATACTATCTTAGCAATTCCTTTTTTGAAGGCTAATATTTAGTTTAAACAATTGATTTATAGAGAAATGGAAAATTACGAAGGTGAAAACATTTTAAAGGTAAACATAGAACAGCAAATGCAAGAATCGTACATTGATTATTCAATGTCGGTTATTGTATCGCGCGCTTTGCCCGATGTACGAGATGGTTTAAAGCCTGTTCATCGAAGGGTATTGTATGGGATGTATGAATTAGGAAATCTCTCCAATAAACCCTATAAAAAATCAGCAAGAATAGTTGGGGAGGTTCTTGGTAAATATCATCCTCATGGCGATTCTTCTGTTTATGAAACCATGGTGCGCATGGCTCAGGACTGGTCATTACGTTACCCACTGATTGATGGTCAGGGAAACTTTGGCTCAATTGACGGCGATCCACCTGCTGCCATGCGTTATACTGAGGCACGTTTAAACCGTCTTGCCGAAGAAATGCTTGCTGACATTGAAAAAGAAACTGTTGATTTTAGAAATAATTTTGACGATACCTTACAGGAACCTGTTGTATTACCTGCAAAAGTTCCCTTCCTTCTTATCAACGGAGCTTCAGGTATTGCCGTTGGTATGGCTACCAATATGGCTCCCCACAATTTAACTGAAGTAGTTAATGCCATTATTGCCTATATTGATAATAAAAATATTACTGCTGAAGCAATAACCAAATACATCTCAGCCCCCGATTTCCCAACAGGAGGTATTATTTATGGTTATCAGGGAGTTAAAGAAGCTTTTTTAACCGGAAAGGGTCGTATTGTTGTTAGAGCAAAAGCTACCATTGAGGTAGAAAACAACGCAGAAACCATCATCATCCACGAAATCCCTTATCAGGTAAATAAAGCTGAATTAATAAAGAAAATTGCCGACCTGGTAAATGAGAAAAAAATTGAAGGCATTTCAAACATCGCTGATGAGTCTGATAGAAACGGTATGCGTATCGTTATTGATGTAAAACGCGATGCCAATGCCAATGTGGTTTTAAACAGTTTATATAAACATACTGCTTTACAAAGTTCATTCAATGTTAACAACATCTGTTTGGTAAACGGAAAGCCCAAACAATTAAACATTGTAGAGCTTATAAAATATTATGTAGATCATCGTCACCAGGTTGTTGTACGCCGCACTCAATTTGAATTAAAGCAAGCAGAACAAAGAGCCCATATTTTAGAAGGTTTATTAATTGCCTTAGACCATATTGACGAAGTAATTAATCTGATTCGAAGTTCTAAGACTGTAGAAATAGCAAAAGAAGGCCTAATAGTGCAATTTAAGCTATCGGAAGAACAGGCTAAGGCTATTTTGGCCATGAGACTTCAGACTCTTACTGGCCTTGAACGTGAAAAGCTTGAACAGGAATACAACGAATTAATTGAAACGATAAAACGTTTAAAAGAAATACTCGCAAGCGAGTCGCTCCGTATGCAAATTATTAAAGATGAGTTAATTTCATTAAAAGAAAAATACGGAGATGAACGTCGTACTGCCATTGAATATAATGCAGATGAATTTAATCCGGAAGACTTTTATGCAAATGATGATGTGGTGATTACCATATCGCATCATGGCTACATCAAACGCACCTTGCTAAGCGAATATAGAGTTCAGAACAGAGGAGGAGTGGGTTCGCGTGCCAGCGATATTCGCGATGAAGATTATATTGAACATGTTTATGTCGCAAAAATGCACAATACGCTTCTCTTATTTACAGAAAAGGGGCGTTGTTACTGGTTAAAAGTTTATGAAATACCCGAAGGGTCGAAATCTTCGAGGGGCAGAGCAATACAAAACATTCTCAATATAGAACAAGGCGATAAAATAAAAGCTTATGTTCATGTAGAACGCCTCGATGATGATGAATATATTAAAAACCACTATATAGTATTGTGTACCCGCAAAGGCATTATAAAGAAAACAACCCTCGAAGCATACTCAAGACCTCGTACAAGTGGTATTATTGCTATCAACATTCACGAAGGTGATGAGCTGATTGAAGCTAAATTAACCAATGGCAACCATCACATTATCATAGCGAATAGGGGAGGACGTGCTGTGCGTTTTCATGAAAGTAAAGTTCGTCCAATGGGGAGAAATGCTGCTGGCGTTAAAGGTATTACCCTGGTAGATCCTGTTCATGGTGGTGCTGTTGGTATGATTTGTGTTGAAGGTGAAAGCGAAGATATTCTGGTTGTATCGGAAAACGGATACGGCAAGCGATCTAAAATTAGTGAATACCCCATAACAAACAGAGGCGGAAAAGGGGTAAAAACTATGAATATTACTGAAAAAACAGGAAAATTATTTAGTATTAAAGGTGTTGTTGATACCGACCATTTGATGATTATTACTAAAAATGGTATTGCCATTCGATTAGAAGTAAAAGAATTGCGTGTATTAGGCCGTAGCACTCAAGGGGTTCGATTAATTAATCTTCGTGATGGTGACGAAATTGCTTCAATTACTTACATTGAAACAAATGGCGAAGATGAACAACCAGATGAAAATGGCAAAGAAATTGATATAAATAATTTAACTAATAACGAAAATGAATAAAAGTATGAAAAATGTATTTTTAATTCTTGGTATCTTTACTTTTGCTACAGGTTATTTATATTCTCAATCTTGTAGCTCGTGTCGTGTTAGCTCCTATAACTATTATAAGTATGGTGAGCTAGATAAAGCAAAAGAAATGAGTGACTTTTGTATAACCTGCGACAAAAGCAAAACCGATCCACGTGTATGGTATTATAGAGGATTAATTTATCAGGGCATTCATATTAAAAAGGAATTCAATAAACTTGATCCGGATGCTGCTCTAAAAGCTTTTGAAGCATTTAAAAAGGCATTATTGTACAATTTCCTCGACCCATCATTACAAAATCTTGATATTGAAAACAAGCCCGAAGATTTAATGAATTTTTACAAAGCTCTGATGGATCAAAAGACAAAGTATACCGACCAGGAAATTACCATGGATGTTATTATGAACCAATATCCAACTCTGGCAAACATCTTTGTAAATAAGGGAATTGATGCATATCAAAACACAAAAGATTACGAAAAATCATTGCAGTATTTTAAAAGCTCCTTATTTGTTTCAGGTATGTCTGGAAAAATAGATACACCAGTTATTTATTATGCCGGATTAGCTGCGTTAAAATCTAAAAAATACGATGAAGCCATTGAAATGTTTAAAACCTGCACAAAGCTTAATTATGGTGCCGATAATAAAGAAAAAGCCAATACTTATTTCTTTTTAGCTGATACTTATCGTCAAAAGGGCGATACAGCAAAGTTTGTAGAAACCTTAAAAAAGGGCATTGAAAAATACCCTGCTGATAATAACCTTTTGGTTGTTGAACTAATTAATCACTATCTGACAACAAAGCAAATAGCAGAAGCCAAAAATTATTTAGAGCTTGCTATTAAGAACGATGCTAACAATCCAACCTATCATTTTGCACTGGGTACTATTTACGATTCGAACGATAAAAATTATGATAAAGCAGCAGAATGTTACAAAAAAGCAATAGAATTGAAAGGCGATGTGTTTGATTATCAATATAATTTAGGTGCTTTATACTTCAATCAGGCTGCCGATATTTACAATCAGGCAAACAATGAGCCCGATAATAATAAATATAAAGCATTAAAGGCAAAAGGTGATGAAAAAATGAAAGTTGCCCTGCCATATCTCGAAAAAGCTCATGAATTGAATCCAAAAGATTTGCCAACTCTAGAATCATTGAAAAATGCTTACTATAGGCTACAAATGTTAGATAAATATGATGAAGCAAAGAAAAAATTAGATGAATTAAAAAAATAATGAAAAAAGGGGAAGAAAATCCCCTTTTTTTGTAATTTTGTCATTCATAGCGTTATCATAATTTAGATGAAAAAAGTATTTTTTATAGCGATTTTGTGTCTTTTCTCTTTTATAGGGAAAGGGCAGGTTACTGTTTCCGATTTATTCAATGTGTTAAAAGAAGGAAATGCAAGTAAAGCAAAAGAATTAGCCGATAAAGCTATTCAACAAACCGTAACCGATCCGGGTATCTGGTACTACAGAGGACAGATATACCTGGCTATTTTTGGATCTCCCGATAAGTCTGTTCAGCAAATGTCGGAAGATGCTTTGGAACAATCATATAAGGCTTTTTTAAAAGTTCTGGAACTGGACAAACAAAAAAATACAACAAGGGAAACGATAGAGGCTTTGCAAAGTATTGCCACTCAATTTAATTACGAAGGAGTTAATAATTTTAATCAGAAACGATTTGAAAAAAGCCTGGAATATTTCGAAAATGCTATATCTATCAATAAATTACCAGCAATCAATAAAATAGATACTATTGCTTATTACAATGCTGCATTAGCCTCCGAAAAATGTAAAAAAATTGACAAAGCAGTATTCTATTATGAAGAACTCAAAAGAATGAAATTCGGAGGTTCACATATCTACATAGAATTAGCAAAGTTGTATCTGGACAATCAGCAAGAATCAAAAGGAATAGAAGTTTTTAAACAAGGATTAACTGTTTTTACCAATGAAAAGCCAACTTTTTACAATGAGATGATAAATTATTACATAAAAACCAATAAACCAGCCGAAGTCTTAAAATACATTGACGAAGCATTGCCCTATGATAGTAAGAACCCTGCCTTATATTTCATAAAAGGAAGTATTCTGGAACAGGCTGGAAAGGAAAAAGAAGCCGAACAGTTATACTTAAAAACATTAGAACTAAATCCAAACTACCAGGATGCTTTGTTCAATTTAGGTGCAATGTATTACAACAAAGCAACAGCATTGATTAAAAAAGCCATGAATAAATCGGAACAAAATCAGGCAATTGAAATCTATAAGCAGGCTCAACCATATTTGGAAACATATACGAACGAATATGAAAAAGAAGAAACTGTATTAAAAATGCTCAAAACCATATATACATTAACAAATCAAAACGATAAACTAAATCAGGTTAATCAATGGCTACAAAAATAAGTTCTATGAAAATGAAATGGTTATTTGTTAGTTTATTTCTTGTATTGTACAGTTTTCTTTTCTCTCAAAATAAACCTACGAGCAGAGGGGAAAGTTTCATTCAACAAATTGAAGGCAAACTAGATAAAGCAAAGATTCAGGTTGACAAATTAACAACCGATCCTGCCACAGCACAAAGTAGTGAGAATTGGTATCTGAAAGCCTACGTATATACTGAAATGGCTAAAAGTGCGGTGTATAAAAACATTGCTCCCAATGCCGAATTTGAAGCTCTTGAAGCTGTAAAAAAATCGAAGCAGCTGGATAGAAAAAAATACGAATCTGAACGAATTAATGTGTTGTTCGATTTGAGTACCATTTTTTATAATAAAGCCATCACTTTATATAATGATGGAGTAGAAAAGGGCAAAGCAGATAATTTTCCGCAGTCTTTGTTATACTTTGAAAAGTTTTTGGAAACAATTGATGTTCTTGAAGGGGACCAGGTTATTGTTACCAATTTGCTTAATTTTAATAAGGTTTCAATAAATTCTATTTATCTGTATGCTGGTTATTCTGCATATAAAAGCAATCAATTTGAAAAAGGAAAATCGTACTTTGATAAATTAGTTCTACTAAATGCTCCTGCCACAAAGGCAAGAGAAGAGGGGAGTCCACTGGCTTATATCTATTATACCGAAATGCTTCTGGCACAAAAAGATACAAATTCTGCCAAAGGAGTTGCCTTAAAGGGAATTGAAGTATATCCCGAAAATCCCGACGTTATTATGCTTGCCATAGACTTATTTAGCAAAATGAAAAAAATGAGCGAAATGGCTGATTTAATGGAAAAACTTGTTCAAAACAATCCTAATCCAGATGTAAAAATGCTTTTTGTTTTAGGGCAGGCCTACAACAAGATAGCCCGTGAATATGAATGGAAAGGCTATCAAAGCACTGCAGAACAATTTAAAGTTAAAGCCATTGATTATTTCGAAAAAGTATTAAACCAGCAAACCAATGACAAAACAGTACTTTTCAATACCAACTATAATTTAGGAGTTATCTACTATAATGCTGGTGTAAATGCATATAAAAATAGAGAAACATCTTCAGAATATGAGTTTTTGTTTAAAAAAGCTGTGCCATATTTAGAAAAAGCAAAAGAATTGAATCCCAAAAACAAAAATGTACTTAACATGCTGTTAAAGTCATATACTATGATTAATGAAACTGTTAAAGCAAAACAGATAGAAGATGAATTATATAAGTAGTTTGTTACTGGGATTATTCATATCCACTACAATACATTCACAATCAACAGAATATTACAAACAATTAAACAAAGAAGGGAAGTTTAACGAATCTCTTCAGCTAATCAATAAAGAAATTTCTCAAAGACCTTCAGATGCTGAATTATACTTAATAAAAGCTGAAATATTGTGCTTGATTTATCAATCAAAAACTGATACAAGCGATCACATGTTAGTTTCAGCAATGGAATGCCTTGACAAGTCAAATCGAAATTCTGGCTTGTTTGTGTCTGTTTCTTCAGATGTTTATAATTTGATTTATAGAAAAGCAGCTATTTTCATGAATCTTGAAGATTATCGAAAAGCCAACGAATGGTTCAAACGAACATTAAAGCTCCATGATCAATTGCAAAGAAATGACCCAATGTTAGTCTTTTATGCAGGAATCGCTGCTTATAACGCAGAAGACTTTACTACAATGGAATCTTGTTTTAAAAGGCTAATAACCAATAATTTTACTATCAAAGAACCTTATGAAATGTTAATTTCTTATTACATTAATAGTGGTAGAACTGATGATGTAGCAACTATCTTGCAGCAAACTTTATATAAAAATATTCATATTCACGATGAGGTGGTGTTGGTAGCGATTAGTCTGCTTTCTAAAAACAAACAATGTTCTTCGCTATTGATTATATATCAAAACATACTTAAACTGTATAGCCAAAATTCTGTTCTTAATGAAGTAGCAAAAGGATATTATGTATGCAAGGATACCGTTATGGCTGAAAAAATTCTGTATCAGGCATACAAAAACAATTCAAAAGATACTACGACGCTGATACAATTAGGATTACTGAATTTTAATCGTGGAATTAATCTGCTAAAGGTTTCTAAGGATATTATTAATAAAGATGAAAGTCAGGTTGAAAAATACAGATTCCTTAAAAATTCATACATCGAAAATATAAAATCATCAGTTTCATTTTTAGAACAAGCCATTAATTTGCATGCAAAATCAAAATATGCTGTGTTATGTTTATACGAATCATACAAACATCTTCAACGAAAGGAAGAAATGGAACAATTAAAGAAAAAGTTTTCGTATTTGGAAT